>Ga0157369_10004037_pt1 | contig 17395 bp, 16 predicted proteins | sample C25metaG_FD_113461 | JGI IMG/M metagenome (GOLD analysis project Ga0157369, IMG submission 113461) | Corn rhizosphere microbial communities from Kellogg Biological Station, Michigan, USA - C2-5 metaG | ecosystem: Host-associated > Plants > Roots > Rhizosphere > Soil | place: USA: Michigan... | reverse complement strand
GCAGTGGGGTTTGCGCTTGCCGTTGCGCAGGATGATCCGCATGTTATTGAGCTGGCGCTGGTGGCTGGCCGCGGTGGTGGCGTCGCTCGCGGGCGTGGCGCTTCCCGGGCATTTCTTTGCTGGACTTCCAACCGGAACCGTGTCTCACCAGGTATGGGCAATCATGCTCAAACTCGCCGGGGCCTATGTGCTCGGCGTGGGCTGCTGGGTGTTGCTGCTGGCGTGGTGTGCGGTGCTGCTGGGTTGGCGTGCGGTGCCGCTGACTGGCGTCGAGACGGCACTCGTTGGCCGAGATCTACCGCGCGGTGAGGCTGGCGGCGGCACTGGCGGGCAGGCCTGATCGCAACCACTTCAGCGTTTGTTCGCGGCCGTAGCGCTGGAGCAGCCTCGCGCCGTACCACGCGGCAGCGCGATGGGCGCGCGCCGATTCCTCTTCGGTGCTGGAGTGAGCTAGCGCGGCATCGACCGCATTACAGCTGAGCGTCGGCGGAGGGCCCTGTGCGCGGGCTCCATCTGACCAGAATTCGACAAGTCCTTCGCGCAGCCAGAGCGGCGTGCTTGCGCCAGCCTGGGCTTCCACGAGCGCATGCAGGAATTCGTGGCGTAAGGTTGCGTCCAGCAGATGGCGCGCGGCCAGAGTATGCAGAGGCTGCGTCGCGATCGAGCCGCCCTGCGTGAAGGCCGCAACCCAGCCGGGCGCAAGGGTTGCGCTGCGAAAAGCCGGTGTGGAAGCGAAGCCGCGCACGGTGAAAGAGACGGGCGCATTGAGGCCGGAGCGCTGCGATGCCTCGGCGCGCGCACGTGCCAGAGCCGGCATGTAAGCCGCGTCGCCTGGATCGAGCGACTCCAGCAGAAAACCCTGTCCAGCAAACACCTGCCAGGCGCGGCCGGTCGCTTCGTCCGCGGCCTCAGCGCCCGGAAAATACTGCGCCAGAATCTCCACGGCAGAGTGCCCTTGCGCAGCCATAGCCGTCGCGCCTCGCTGGCAGAGACCCACACCGTTGCCCCATCCGCGGCCGTGAAAAAGGAACCGGTCACCCTCCCGTCTCACTTCAAACCAGGTGCTGGGAATGCGGTTCCATCCCAGCGACTCTCCCACCGCAAGGCGAAACTGCTCTGCCGGAATTGGGGTGGAATCCACGCGCAGAGTAACAGCGCGCCCGGAGGGGCCGCGCTGAGCGACAGTAAGGCTCATCCAGCCGGGCGGAGCAAGATGATGCGCGGCCAGAACCGTGGTCAGGTCCGCGAACGATATCTCCGATGCCCAATCGTGGCCTCCGTCGCGAATGCAGTACGAATCCTGCCGCGCGGGCAGATAGGCAAGCGGGCGCGCATGTGGCCATATCTCCGCGGGCGACGCAGTGTAGCCGCCGCAATCCTTCCCGAAGTAAGCGAGTGCCGGGTGGCCGTGGAACCAGAGCGTTTCACCCGCAGTGGCAAGCGCCGCGGCGCGTGCCATCGCCAGTCGCGCGGGGTCGGCTTTCCAGCGCACAAGCTGGCAATGCGTGGAGTCGCAAAGGTCGTAGGCAGTGTGCCCGTTCGCCTGGTGCAGCGCGAACGTGCGCACCACAATGGCCAGCGCCTGTAATGAAGCGACGCTGTCGTTTCCGTCGCTCTCGCTGGCGACTACGCGATTCGCGTAACTCTCCACCGGCATGGTAACGGCGAGCACCAGCACGCCGGAGCGCGCAGTGACGGTAAGCGGCCAGACGAGTATCAACGTCTCGCCGTGCGCGGCAAGGGTCACGGGCGCTGCGATCAACACACGGCTCGCGCGGAGTGTTCTGCCTGCTCCCGTTAGAACGAGCGCGTCGCCCGCGGCGCGAATCGATGCTGGTTGCGTCACTGCAATAGCCGCGCATCCGGCGCATGTTCGCAAGCGGATCGAGTGCCCGGGCTCGCTTGAAATCAGCTTCACGTTGGAGTCGTGCCACAACGTCCACAGTCCCACACGAAGCGTCGAGCGCAAGTGCGGCTGCTCCGAGTTTGCATTTGCCGGCAAGAGCCCGATCGCAAGCAGACACAGCATCGCTATCCTGAATCGCGGGAACGGCCGGATCATCGTCGCTCCTCTCCGGGAGCGCGGCGCAGGATCTCTCCCGCCACATGGGCAGCGTCCGCACCGCGGCCGGTAGGTTCGAACACGACGACGACCACCCGCGGATGCGCGGCTGGAGCGAGACCTGCAAACCAGCCATGGGTACGCGCGGACGCCACGCCTTCCGCGGTTCCCGTCTTCCCCGCCACCGAGAACTCGCCGCGACTTGCTTCTCCGGCCATTCCGAAATCCGCCGAGTCCATGAGTCCTTTGCGCACTACCTGCGTGGCCGGCGACTGCTCATACGACGCCATTTGCAGCGCCAGCCAACGGTAAGCCTCGGCCAATTCCAGAGGCGAGACGCGGATGCCTACCACTCCAAGCAGAGCGAGTTGCTCGTCATCAGCCGTACGCGGCTCGCGAAATTCTGCAACAGCTTCATTCGTTGCCAACCCGGTCGCGCCGAGCAAGCCGGTGGGGCGAAGCATGGCGGCAAGTTCGCCGGGTTGCAGGCTGCGGGCCACCCCGGCAAAGTAACTGTTGCAGGACCACGTAAGCGCTTCCCGCGCATCGAACGGCGGTGCGGACGGATGCGAGCAGGCGAGGGAGTGGCCCGCGATCCTCAGCCGACGATCGCAGGAAATGCGGCGATCAGGGTTCCAGCGGCCCGCAGCGATAAGGTTGAAAAGCACCAGCGGCTTGAGCGTGGATCCGGGAGCAGCCAAAGTGCGCGCCGCTTCGCTCAGCCGGTATGCTGCGACCAGCCGGCCTGTGCTCACTTCCAGCACAACAATCCTTGCCTCGGGCGCGGTCTGCGCCGCCGCCGTCACGGCAGCTTGCCAGGTGGCCGCGCCATTCGCGTGGCAGGACCAACTTAACAACCCTAACGCCGCCGCAAGAGTTACCGACCGGAGGATTCCATGCACATGAGAAGTATGCCGCAGACGAACGCAGAATCGCTGAAAACCGGCATGGCCAATTTGATTCCCTCGATCGGGTTCATTCTCGATGCGGAATTGCACCTGAGAAGAAGTCCCACTCGCCTCCATGTTGAACAAGTACATACCGCCCACGGTATGCCGCGGAGGCCGGACTCCGCATCTATCGAACCGGCTTGCCTGAAACTCGGCATCAATGATGGTGATGGGATCTGAGGCGTTCTCTCCATCGAGCCACTGCATGAGGCCTTGAACATCGAGCGCAAGTCGAGTCTTAATCGCGCTACAGTCCAATTCCTCGAAATCCCCGCGACAACACCACCGTTCTGCATATCTAGCGTTGCGCCCACCATGGCTCTCCCCTTCGAGTTACCCGGAGGTCGTATCGCTTCACCAATCGGAAGATCGCGCCACGATCTTTGAAATCCATTCGGAACGAGTGAAAAGCTCCTAAGTCGAGTTCGTGCTCGACGTCCCCTTGAAACTGGCTCTTGCTGCGGAGAGCAATTTTCTGGTGCTTCCTAACGTGCCATCGACATTGCTGCATTGAGTTAGGGCCCTAAAGCGCGGTCGGATAATCGGCACGCTAATCGGCGGCATCCTCAGAGTCTGGCCCAAGGTGTGTAGGCATTTGTTCAATGAGTATGCAAAGATTTGCACACTCGCTTTTTCCGCTCGGCTTGACCGGCGCAATCCGAGCTATATCTAGTCGTTTGTTTTGTTCGCCTTTACTGATTCCCACCCCAAAGTGCATATCGAGAGTTCAACCCTTGCAAGGACTCCAGTAATTGGCTCCCGACTTGCTAAATGAAGAGCGACCGCAGAAAGTCTGCGGAGCCGGTCTCACGCAAATCCGTAGGGGATCGGGGAAACAGTTCACAAACTGGAGGAGAAACAAATGAAGGTGTTGGATTTCATCAAGAAGCTGCATCAGGAAGAGTCCGGCCAGGATCTGGTCGAATACGCGCTGGTGCTTGTTGCGGTTGGCGGAGCAGTGTTCGGTGCATCCGGGACGCTTTCCACCGCGCTCGGTGCCGCAATTACCGGTATCTCCGGCAAGATGACGACCTGGTTCGCCTAGGCAAAAACGCGCGCGCGGTGGGCGGCTTGACCGTTTCCCGCGCGCACTTTCCCATGTTTACTCACTTCGCTCGAGAGGACCGAGACTTCGGATGGATAGAACGATTTCGATATCGGTAATTGCAGTGAGCGTCGCCATCATCGCGGCGGTGTTCGATGTCCGTGAAAGGCGCATCCCGAATATGCTGACTTATCCGGGGTTCATCCTTGGAATTGTGCTGCACGCCAGCTATTGGGGATGGAAAGGCTTGCTGTCGGCGGTATTGGGCGCTGTCTTCTTCGGCGGACTGTTTCTCGTGTTCTACGTCGTCCGTGCCATGGGGGCTGGCGATGTGAAGTTAGCAGCGGCTCTTGGCTGTCTGGTCGGTACTCCCGCGTCGCTGAACCTGATGGCCGCCACGGCGGCTGCGGGCGGCGCGCTCGCCTTGTTCTACATGGTGCGCGCTCAGCGCGTGCGCCAAACATTTCGCAATACGTTTTCTGTTCTGGTGTTCCACGGGCACTTCGGACTTCAGGCACACCCAACGGTAAACCTGGAAAATCCCCAAGCACTTCGCATGCCGTACGGACTGGCCTTTGCGGCCGGCGCGGCCCTGTGGTTCCTTTCGAGTTCGCCTTGGAGGTAAGTAGTGGATACGCGTCGGTTAGCTATTGCAGTTGCTGTTGCGCTGGTACTGTCGCTCTGTGCGACCGGCTTGTTCTGGACCCGGTTCAACCGGCTCCAGACGGCGAATCGAGCCAAAACGGTAAAGATCATCGCGGCGGCCAAAGACATTCAACCTGGTGTTCCGGTCACCGCAGCGTCACTCAAACGCATTGATTGGCCCAGCAGCCTGGGGAGCCTGGGATTGGTGACGAAGGAAGACGAGATTGTCGGTCGGGTACTGATCACTTCAGTAGCCGAAAATGAGCCCATCCTCGCACACGATGTCTCTTCCCCCGGAAACTCCGGACTGTCGTCCAGGATACCCGATGGGTTGCGCGCGGTTGCCGTGAAGACAAATGAGGTAAACAACCTCGCCGGTTTTCTATTCCCGGGCTCGCGGGTCGACGTGCTGGCTACCGTGCGAGGCGACAGGAACGAGTCTTTTAACCGCACGGTTTTGCAAAACGTGCAGGTAATTTCGGCAGGCGAGAAAATTGTCGCGGACCCGAATGGAAAACCTGAGAACGTGAAGATCGTGACACTCCTGGTGACGCCGCTGGAGTCACAGAAACTCGCGCTCGTGATGGAGCAAGGCACGATCCAGCTTGCCTTGCGTAATCAGCACGACGACCAGACTGTCGAAACGACAACTCTCAGCATGTCGGACCTGGAAGATCTGGGCCACAAGCCTGTTCAGCGCCCCACGGTTGTCGCGAAGGCAGCTCCGCCGAAGGTGGCTCCGGTCTATGCGGTTGAGACAATCGCCGGCGCCAAATCCAGTATCTCCACGTTTTCTGATCGCACGGTACGGTAGGGCCTGGGACGATGCAACCACTCGCAAGACACATATTGCTACTCGGGGCTATGACGATTGCAGCCGGCCCATTGCGGGCGCAGCCGGCGCCGCCCCCAGTCGCGCCTGCGGCTACCGCGGACGCAGGCCAAGGCCAAGCCGGCACAACCAACCAGGAAGTACACCTGCTGGTGGGACATTCGGTCTTTATACGGACGGATTCCCGCCTGAAGCGTGTTCTTGTTGGAAATCCGTCGGTTCTGACGACCTCGACAACATCTCCCAATGAAGTCGTTGTTACGGCGCTCGGCCCAGGGGCGAGCAGTCTCATGCTGTGGCAGGAGGATGGCCAGTCCCGCTTGCTCGAAACGTTCGCGGATATCGACGTCACGGGGTTGCGCGAAGCGCTGCGGCGCTCGATGCCGAACGAAACCGTGGATGTGGAGGCGGATGAGGACAAGCTTGTCCTGACAGGACTCGTCTCCAGTCAGGCGATTTCAGATCAAGTGAACAAGATGGCGCTGGTGTTCGCGAAGAGTACGGTGAACTCGCTCCAGATCAAGATCCCCGGTCGGCAGAAGGAAGTACTTCTGAAAGTGCGTTTTGCCGAAGTAGACCGCAAGCGCCTCGAATCCTACGGCCTCAATCTGTTCAGCACTGGCGGAGCCAATACGGTGGGGTCAAGCAGCACGCAGCAGTTCGGGGCCGTCGGTCCAAACACAAACGGGAGTGGAAGCGGCAACTCGCCGCTTTCGATCAACAGTCTGCTGAATCTTTTCGTTTTCCGCACCGATCTGAATTTTGGCGCTATCCTGGCCGACCTGCAGCAGAGGAACATTCTGCAAATGCTCGCGGAGCCGAATCTGCTCGCTGTCAGCGGTTCGCCAGCGAGATTTCTTGCCGGCGGCGAAGTGCCTTACCCGGTTGTCAGCGGAGCGGGACTCGGCAATCAGGCCACGGTCACGATCCAATTCAAGCCGTACGGCGTGAAGCTCGAGTTCACTGGGGACGTGGGCGATGACGGGATGATCAGACTGACCGTCGCTCCCGAAGTGAGCTCGCTCGATTACGGAAACGCGGTGACCATCAGCGGATTCGTGATGCCCGCCATCTCGACACGACGGGCGGAAACTGTGGTGGAACTGAAATCAGGGCAAAGCTTTGGCATCGCAGGCTTACTGGATGAGCGCACGACGGCGCAATTGAGCAAGATGCCAGGATTTGGCGATATACCGATCCTGGGTGCCTTCTTCAAATCCAAAGCCACCAACAGAAGCACGACCGAGCTTATGGTGTTCGTTACGCCGCAAATCGTGGATCCTCTCAATCCCGGGGCAACGCCCCAGGCGAATCCGGAAGCACCGAAGATGCCAATCGAAAATGGTGTGCCGAAGGGTTTCGACCAGAGCGTCCAGCCGAAAGGAACTCAGTAGCATGAACGCCTCAACGATCTCATTGCCGGAGATTGCCGGTTCGATCGGTGTTTGCAGTGTTTGTCTTGACCCGCAGACCCACATGGCCATGTCTCAGTTTCTCTCGTTACAGCCAGGCGCATTCGTGTCCGGCAACATCAACCGGTACGTGGGGTCTGAGCGCGAAATAGGCCTCGCACTAGAGGAGGGCGGGACGCGCGTGTGCCTGCTCGATCTCGACGCCAATCCTGCTGAAGCCAACCAGGCGATCGAGAGATTGCAAGCCGAGCGTCCAGACATCTTCGTGATTGCAGTGTCCGGATCTTCCGATCCAGAGCTGATTGTGGCAGCAATGCGCAACGGCTGTACCGATTTTCTCTCGAAGCCGCTGCGCCAGGAGGCCCTGCACACCGCACTTCGCCGGGTGGAAATCAAGCAACGCGAACGCAGTCACAAAGGCCAGAATCGAGGGAAAGTTATCTCGGTGATCGGAGCAAAGGGCGGCACTGGGGCTACAACCCTAGCGCTCCATCTGGCGTTAAACCTGGTGCGCCAGTCGGGGAAGAAGTGCCTGCTTGTGGATCAGCACCCGGCCCTTGGCGACAGCTCGTTGTACCTGGGCGTGGGACGTCACAAGTATAGCTTTTACGAGTTGGTCGGCCACCCAGACCGCCTGGATGAAGAACTCCTTCATGGATTCGTGTTACATCACGATTCAGGCCTCGATCTGCTGGACTCACCGGAATCAGTCGACTTCTCGGCCTATGCTACTCCCGCCGGAATTGCACAGACCATCACGTTCCTTGCGGAGTATTACCAGTATGTAGTGGTCGATTGTCCGCCAGGGCTGTCGGATACGACTCTGTCGACCTTGTGCCAGTCCGACCAGGTCGCGATCGTCCTGACCGCTGAACTTCCCGCCGTTCGAAATGCTCTTCGATACACGGATTACCTGTCGAAGCTTGGCGTGAACTCCGCGAACCTGCTCCTGGTCCTGAACCGTTACTCAAAGAAAGGTCCGCTGGGAGATGAGCAGCTACAAAAGACATTGCAGCATCCGATTGGACTTCGCGTGCCCAACAGTTATGCGGAGGTCATTCGGTCAATTAACGCCGGAACTCCCGTCGAGACGGCGAGAAAGTCAGAGTTTGGCACCGCGATTTCTTCCTGGTGTCAGAATTTGATCGCCCAATCGCCCGCGGAAGACGAGAAGGTCAAGAAATCGTCGGGGAAGATTCAGACACTCCTTAACCGGTAGTACCAGTGGAGCGTGACCAGCTATGGCATTCCTATCCAGTAGCGCTGCCGAACTGATTCGGCAAAGCGGTGCGCCTGGTGCTGCGTTCCAGTCCTATCATGAACTGAAATCGAGCCTGCATCGGGACTTACTGTCCAAGATTGATCTGGAGAAGCTTACCTCGTTACAGGACATTCGAGCCAGAAGCCAGGTTCAAAGTGTTATCTACGATCTCATAAGCGCGTCCAGCGTTCCGCTGAGCGCCGGGGAAAAAGAGCGCCTGTGCCGTGAGGTTCTGCACGAAGTGTTCGGCCTGGGGCCGCTCGAGCCGCTGCTCCAAGACCCGACCATCAGCGACATCCTTGTGAACACGCATCGGCAAGTGTATGTGGAGCGTGCAGGACTTCTCGAACTAACCAATGTCGGCTTCAAGGATGCGGCCCACCTTCGTCATATCATCGACAAGATCGTGTCCAATGTGGGCCGGCGCGTCGATGAGTCCTCGCCAATGTGCGATGCGCGCCTTGAGGACGGCTCCAGAGTCAACGTCGTCATCCCTCCCCTTTCGGTGGACGGGTCAATCCTTTCCATTCGCCGTTTTGGACGCGTTCCGATCGGCGTTGATCGGCTGCTTGCCTCACGCACAGTGACGCCTCCCATGATCGAATTGCTCCAGGGTGCGGTTAAGGCTCGACTCAACATTATCGTTTCAGGAGGAACCGGAGCGGGGAAAACAACTCTGCTCAATGTTCTCTCCAGCTTCATCTCGGCCGGCGAGCGGATTGTCACGATCGAAGACTCTGCAGAATTGCAGTTGCAGCAGCCGCATGTGGTGCGGCTGGAGTGCCGGCCGCCGAACGTGGAAGGCAAGGGCGCAATCCGTCAGAGGGAATTGCTCACCAACTCTCTCCGCATGCGACCAGACCGAATCGTACTCGGCGAAGTTCGCGGTGGCGAAGCGCTGGACATGCTGCAGGCGATGAATACTGGCCATGACGGCTCGCTCACGACGATCCATGCCAACAGTCCGCGCGATGCCGTGTCGCGTCTGGAAACCATGGCGCTTATGGCGGATGTCAATCTTCCTGAAAAGGCTATCCGGCAGCAGATTGCGTCAGCTGTTTCCATCATCGTCCAAATTGCGCGATTGAGCGACGGGACGCGGCGCGTGACACACATCTCAGAGGTGATCGGAGTAGCGGACGACATGGTTTCGCTGCAGGACATTTTTGTGTTCGATCGCCTGGGAGTATCGCCAACTGGAAAGATCCTGGGCAGATTTCGCGCAACCGGAGTCATGCCCCAGTTCAACGAACGCTTGAAAACGTCGGGGATCACCCTTGCCGCCGACTTGTTTGAACACACGCAGGACGCATAACCATGTCAATAATCACCCTCTTCTTCATCGTTATGCTCGTTGCCTTCGCGACAATGTTTTACGTCACGGAGCCGTCGAAGGATGACAAGCGGATCAATGCGAGACTCGTCGCGCTGAATCGAAGCGAACTCTTTAACGAAGAAGACGAGAACAGTATTGTGCGGCAAGTCACCTTCAGCCGCATCGCGGCGATCGACAGATTCCTGCGTCGAAATCGCTTCGCACTGTATCTGCAGAAACTGCTCGTACAGGCCGATGTCACCTGGACCGTAGGCCGAGTCGTGTTCACAACCCTGCTCTGCATCGGGTTCGGGGCCTTACTTGGAAACTGGTGGATTGCCTCGGGGCTGCTCGGCTGGCTTTCGGGCTTGGTACTGGGATCCCTGCCGGTACTCGTCTTATTGAAGAAGCGCGCCCGTCGGTTTCGCCTCTTCACCGCCCTTCTTCCACAGGCAGTCGACCTCATGTCTCGCTGTCTTCGGTCCGGACAAGCACTTCCTTCCGCGATAGAGGTCGTCGCAGTTGAGATTCCGGCTCCACTGGGAACGGAATTCCAGTATGCCTCGGACGAACAGAACTACGGACTGCCCTTTCGCGAATCGATGTTGAATCTGGTTATGCGAATTCCCGTCCCCGATCTGCAGTTCCTTGTGACGGCCATGTTGCTTCAGAAGGAGACGGGCGGAAACCTTGTGGAGATCCTCGAAAAAACATCGCAATTACTGCGAGAGCGTCAGAAAGTGAACGGTCAGCTCAAGGTCAGGACCGCCCAGGGACGCTTTACCGGCTGGATTCTCTGCTTGCTTCCGTTCGCCATCTTCATAGGCATGAACCTGATTAGTCCGGGCTATGGACAAATCCTGTTTGACGACCCAAGCGGGCAGAGATGGGTTGAGATTGCGGCGGTGCTCATGGTCGTGGGCATAGTCCTGATTCGCAGATTAGTCAACGTCAAGGTGTAGGTGATCTGTCATGCTCCTTCTCGCTATCTCCGCAACGATCACTTCTATCCTGTTCCTCGTACTCGTGTACATATCGGTAGGACAGCGCTCGCTGGTGAACGATCGCCTGAAGGCAGTGGCAGCAGAGGTACCAAGGCCCGCGGGAGAATCGGTGCTGAAAGACCAGCCAACGGGACTGGCCGCGTTTGCTTCGCTGTTTACCAGTCTGATCAGGCCGATTCGCAACCTGGTGACATCTGACGACGAAGAAATTGAATATCAGTTGTCGCTTGCCGGCTTCAGGGAACCAGCGCAGGTTGAAGTATTTGCCAGCACGAAGATCCTTCTGCCCGTCATCGCTCTCCTTGCGTCCAGCTTTTCGGGCGCAAACATTTTGTACGTGGCAATCATCGTGACAGTTGGGAGCTTTTTTCTCCCCGATCTCGTCCTCACACAACTGATTGCAAGACGCAAGGAAAAGCTCCGACAGGGTTTTCCTGACGCACTTGATCTTCTGGTGATCTGCATGGGAGCCGGGCTGGGCATCGACCAGGCCGTGGTGCGGGTTGGGCAGGAAATCATGATGACGTGCCCAGCGCTCTCCCAAGAACTGCAAATGGTGTCGCAGGAACAACGCGCAGGTAAGCGGCGGCTGGAAGCTTGGCGAACCATGTCCGAACGTCTCGACCTCGATTTCGTGCGCCAGTTCGTCACGATGCTGATGCAGACGGAGCGATTCGGGACCCCGATTGCAGACGCGCTGAGCCAGTTCGCCGACAGCCTGCGCATGAGCAGAATGCAAGAGGCTGAAGAAATCGCCGCTAAAACCGGCGTGAAGCTGCTGTTCCCTTTGGTCTTCTTCATCTTTCCGGGTGTGTTCGTAGTGCTGCTGGGGCCGGCACTTCTCCACATTTTGAAGACCGTATCCGAGATGGCCAATTAACCCAACTAAGGAGGACTTTTTTATGGACATGACAACCGTCATTCGCATCGCGGGCGCCGTTCTGTTTGTCGTCGCTGTCACCATCATCGTGATGCGCCGCAAGCGCATGGTGTCTCGGCGTCGCCGGATAGGCTAGCAATGCACCTTTACGGGTACAGAATCTCAGCCTGCAACCTGTCGCGCGGAGTCGTACTGGGCAATGCCATCCGGGTTGCCGAGTCGGGTCTGAGCCGCATGGTAGGCCTGCTCGGAGAACGCCGACTTGCGCCCGGCGATGGACTGCTGATCGTGCCGTCGCAGGGCGTTCACACGTTGGGAATGCTGTTCTCGATCGATATCGTGGTGCTGGACAACGACTGGAAGGTCCTCGATGTGCGCAAGCGCATGAGGCCATTCATGGTGACCCGGGTTTACTTCAAAGCTGCAGTTGTGCTGGAGCTTCCCACCGGGACTGTGGCGCAGAGCGGCACATGTATTGGAGACAGCTTACAGTTCGCTCGTATCTAGGAGCGTTGATAAGGAGGGCAGGACGTGCACAGTAATAGCGGGGATCGATCAAACTGCGCCGGGAACAGCTTGATCGAAACGGCAATCATACTTCCCATTCTGCTTGCGCTCGTTTTCAACGGGATCAACTTCGGCTATTTCTGGTTTGTCGCCCTGAACGTGGCCGCTGCACCGAGAGTGGGGGTGCAATATGCCTCACAGGGAGGGGCTGCGAGTTCGAGTTCCATGCCCCAAACGGCCGATGTGCAGACGCTGGTATTCGACAATCTGACCCGGACCCTGCGAGCGACAACATCGAATGCCGCCATCCAGGTCTGCAGCGCTTCCAGCAGTACCGGCGTCAATACCAGCACGCATATCGCTGGCTGTGACAGCTATGGGATGTCCTATAGCTTTCCCGGGAATGTAGCCGATCCCGAGGTCCCTGTGTTTGTGCTGAACCGGGTAAGTGTGACTTACACATTCACGCCGATTATCACAGGTGGGCCCTTCACCTGGGGGCTGCCAAGCCAGCTGAAGCTTCATCGGCAAGTATCCATGAGGTCTTTGTACTGACTATGAATGTCGCGATCAAGAACCGCGGAGAATACGGCGGGAGCCTCCTCGAGACCGCTGTCATGCTGACCGTGATTTTCGCGGTGGTGTTTTGGGTGGTTGAGGTCTGCGGAATCATGTTTACCTACTCGACAATCGCGAACGCCGCCGAAGAGGGTACGCGTTATGGCATTACCCGCAGCGGAGTGGTTGCCGATGATTCCCGTATTATCACGCGAGTGAAAAATTTTGCCGGCATCTCCGTGCACGACGTGAGCCAAGTATCCGTGTCGGTCACGCTTCCGGATGGTGGATCGAAGCCGCCAAACAGGATACAAGTCGCCGTCACGTACACGTACGTCCCATGGCTGAGCCACTACGTCAAGAATCCGCTGATCATGACTGCGTACGCCGAAGGAAGAATGGTGGTGGAATAGGATGAAACGCATTCCTACAAGTCGCCGTCGGGCAAGCGAGAGCGGACAGGCGGCCGCCGTCGTTCTGATTGTGCTCGCGGTATTTCTGTTAGGTGTGTTAGGTCTCGTCACGGACTACGCGCAAATTTGGGCACACCGGCAGATGGCACAATCTGCTGCCGATGCGGCCTGCCAGGCGGGTGCTGGCGACCTCTTTCTGAACTATGAGAATGCCAGCGGAGCCTCCGGGAGCTATGGATTGGACTTTTCCTGGATCGGAAAAGCTTTCACCTGTTCCTCGTCGTCGGGCAATTCCGTATGCACGTACGCCTCTATCAACGGCAATCCGGGCAACTCTGTCAGCGCCACGTTTCCGAGCTCGTTCGCCGGCGGCCCGCCTTTGACCGGGTTCGGCGTGATCGCAAACCCGTACATCAAGGTAGACGTCACAGAGAACGTGCCATTCACGTTTTCACGCTTTCTGCACAGCCAAGCGTCATTCCCGGTTCATGCCGCCGCAACCTGCGGGATTTCGCCGGTCACTGTTCCCGTTCCCGTTGTGGTGCTTAACAAGACCGCAGCGCAGACGTTGTCCTTGAACGGTAATCCATTAATTTCCATCATTGGCGGTCCGCTGCGGTCTATCCAGATTGATTCAAGTAACGCAGGAGCTTTCTCCGGAGGCGGCACTTCGCTGGTGGATCTGCACCTGGCGGGGCCAATGGGCACCGGCGGGGACATTGGCGTATTTGGGACGGAGCCGCAGCCATCATCGAAAAACTTTAATCCCGGCACCGGGAAATGGGTTTCCCCCGCCTTTCCGTATGGCGATCCCTGGGCTTCCATCGCCGCCCCGTCCGCTCCTGCAACGACTGGATCCGTCACCAGCGTTGGATATGGGGAGAATGGTTGCCCCGATCCTGCGGGGTGTGTCGAGTTCTCGCCGGGAAACTATGTCGGCTGCAAGTCGAGTGGAAGTCTCACCAGTGGCGGGAACGGCTGCCTCGCCATTCCGATCAAGTACAACATAAACTTTGGGGTTTGGACCAAAAACACGACTTACACCAAAGGCACAGCCATCCGCCCCGGCGGGAGTTCGGGATTCGTCTATGTGGCGACGAACTCCGGGACATCAGGCGGCACAACGCCAGTGTGGCCGCAAACGAGAGACCTGACTTTGACGGATGGCACGGTAATTTGGAAGAACGTCGGCAATCCAACCAGCACAAACACCGCTATCTTTGATCCTGGCCTCTACTACGTGGGAAGTGAAGGCCTGCAATTGAATTCAAATTCAACTGTTCGCCCCAGCACCGCAACAGGGGATGGATCTTACGGAACAACGTTCTACTTCAGCACCGGCGGCTCCACGGAACTATCTGTGGCCTCTAACTCGGGCAGTTCCAGCAATTGCGCTTCAGTGACGAATTCGACGGGGCTAAATCCCACGGGAAGTCCGAGCAACTGCGTCATTCCGTACATTTTGGACGGAACGGGAAATGCGGCAACAGGAAGTGTTCTCTCTCAGCCGCTGCGTTGCCCCAAAGGAGCCGCCAATCCCGCCCAGCTCACTTCAAGCGTGAGCGGCAATATACTTATGGGCCCCTGTACTGGCACGCTGGCAGGCGTTTCTACAGACGGTCTGCAGTACCGGGGATTCCTGTTCTTTCAAAATCGATCTTCCGTTGGGACCGCGAACTGGGGCGGCGGTGGCCAGTTTCTTCTGTCCGGCTTCCTCTACTTCCATGACAGCACCTACTCGTCCGTCATGACCCTATCCGGGAACTCTGGCTCCGGTGCGTATGCGTTAGGAAGCTTTGTTGCCGACAAGGTCGCGCTCGGAGGTGCCTCAGGAATGACGATGATCCTGAATCCCTCGACCAATTACCAGATTCTCAGGCCCACACTGCTGGAATGAGTACCGAACGCAGCAAATCCCAGATATCAGCGCGCTGGATGCTTCCTTTCGCAGTCATCTGCCTGGGCCCTTTCGCGCCCATCCTCCTTCTCTTGGCACTTACTCGTCGGAGCCGGCGTTCGCGCGAGCTTTCGTTCGCACAGATTAAGCTTCGATTCCCAGCACTCGGCATGTTTCATTCCGCAATTATCCATCTAGTTATCCTCGTCTGCTTCTTCATGTTCCCCCTGGCGTTTGAGTCGCTGAATCCGCCGCGCATCGTGGAAGTTCGCTGGGACGACGTGCGTTTCACGCCGCTCAATTCCCCAGAAATGAAGACCGCGTACTATCCCGCGGAGACGGAGGTGCAGACTGCGCCAGCTTCCATCCGCTCAGGCAAGGAGCATTTGGGGCCGAAATCCCCTCGCGAAACAGGAAAGACCAAGACGGCTCCGAGCCACCATGTTCAGGGAATTTACTCCGGGCCGCAAGAAATTGTGTCCACTCAGCCTAATCCCACCAATTCAATTCAGACCATTCTCCGGCCGGACCTCTTCAATCCTCCCGTTCTGGATTTTCCTCTGCTACTCAAGCCAGTAGTGATTCTGCGGTCCAGCAATGTCGCGGCTTCCAAGCCCAATCCGATGAACACGGGTGCCTCTCCCGCCAGCAATCAGCACGTCAATAGCGCGCCGGTGCAAATGCAGGCCGCAGAAACGGCTGCGCCGCTGCCGTCGCTGGCCGCGGACCGAAAGGTTAAGGCGTTGCCGGCGCCGCAAGTTGAGCCTGAGATTCCAGCGACCGATGCCGTTTCTGCAATCGTGCTGAACGCAATCACCGTACCGGAGAATGCACCGATCGCATTACCGCAGGCACAGTTGTCCGGAAGCTTTGCTGTTCGGCCACTCAAGCCGGCCGGGGGCGCGGATGTTTCAGATGACTCGGTTGCTTCTTCCGCTGGAAGAGGAGAAGCAGAGAAGCTCCCGCAAAGGAGAAGCGGTGTGGGTGCGGTTGTCAGGTCTTCAAAGACGCTTACGCACAAAACTGACAATGTTCCGAACCCGACCACGGCCGGCGACTCCAACGCGAATCGTAGCAACCAGCTATCAGCCGCCTCTCACGCCGTCGAAACACCAGCTACGGCCCAACCGGCGGGGCGAGCATCCGGTATCACCATCATCGGCGGAACCAGCCGGGAGAGCAGCGCGCTCAGCGTCAGTGCCACCAGTTCCAAAACGCCTGCCTCATACGGGTTGACCGTGATTTCGTCGGGAAGCAGCGGCGGGGCAAGCCGTGACTCAGGTTATTTCGATCGCAGGGAGACGGTCTACACGGTATATCTTCCGATGGCGGACGCGGGCGGCGGTCCGGACTGGTCAATACAGTATGCGATCTTAGGCCCACCGCAAGCCGGCAATGGGCTGCTGACCCCGCCCGTCGCCGTCAAAAAGATTCCCGCCGTGGTAGCCGGAGATTTACCGGACTCGCCGCCACCCATTCTCTTCTTTTCTGCCGTGATCTCCGCGACAGGAGAACTCACCGTTAACCTCCCCTCCCACATGGACCCCCGTCGACGCCAGGCCCTGGACGCGCTGCTTCTTTGGAAATTTCTCCCCGCGCGAATCAATGGAATTGCGGTGGGAGTCAAGGTTCTTTTCGGAGTGGGCGTCCTTTCGCGGTGAGGCTCCGCACTGCAAGCATCGCCGGTGCGCCAGCGAATACCAGCGCGAATGCTGGCTCTGCTGGACATTGGGCTGCTCTGCGGGCTGCGTCCGAGAATAGAAGATCGTTCGTGCGCTCCGACAGTTCTCCTCAAGATTCTGCAGGATACTCGAACGTGTCGGATTCGCCCAGTTTGTTTAGTAACGATCGGTAGCTGATATTCAGCCACTCCGCGGTTTTGCGGCGGCTGCCGCCATTCGCCTCCATCACTCGGTGAATGATTTCCCGTTCCAGACGGGCCGTAGCTGCCTTGGTGATCTGTTTAAGCGGAACGGGCTTGCCAAGATCAACCGAGGCGATTGGATCGTCCTTAACTTCTGGAGCTAATTCCGCTGTAAATGCTTCCTCATCGCCGATGATTGTGTAGCTTCGAATCAGGTTTTCCAATTGGCGGATATTTCCGGGCCAATCGAACCGCCGCATCAAGCACATCATCCGGGCACTCAGTGGACCAGGGGATCGCCCAAACGACCGCGAATACATGTCGAGGAAATAGTCAACGAGGAGGGGTAAATCCTCGAGGCGTTTCCGTAGCGGCGGCAATTCGATGGTCACAGCATTCAGCCGATACAGAAGGTCCGAGCGGAACGTTCCGTCCCGGGTGCCCGCGTGAAGGTCGATTTTGGCGCTCGAGACGATGCGAACATCGACAGTCCGGATTTGCCGGCCGCCGACCCTCATGAAACTCCGATCCTGCAGGAATCGCAGTAGCTTTGCCTGGACCGAAAGATCCAAGTCGCCGATTTCATCGAGAAAGAGAGTGCCGCCCTGGGCGAGTTCAACGTGTCCGCGCCTCGCCGAATCCGCTCCTGTGAATGCACCTTTTTCATACCCGAAGACCACCGAGTCCATAAGAAGGCTGGGGATGGAGGGGCACATCACCCTTATGAAGGGAGAGAAGGGGCCCCGCGTT
>Ga0157369_10004036_pt1 | contig 17399 bp, 15 predicted proteins | sample C25metaG_FD_113461 | JGI IMG/M metagenome (GOLD analysis project Ga0157369, IMG submission 113461) | Corn rhizosphere microbial communities from Kellogg Biological Station, Michigan, USA - C2-5 metaG | ecosystem: Host-associated > Plants > Roots > Rhizosphere > Soil | place: USA: Michigan... | reverse complement strand
GCATTTGGGTCGGGCTCGCGAGCGGTCTCGCCGCGGTTGCCGCGCTGATGCTCGGGCGATGGCTATTGCGCGACCGGTTGGGCTTGACGGTGAAAGAGCGGTGAGCCGATCGGCCTGGAGGCGCTGGTCACGAGCCAAATGTCAGCAATGGATGGAACGCGGACATTCGGGCTGGGGGGGTCCTCTAGACAATCGCATTCTTGCTGGGTCCAACGATGGTCATGGACTGGACCTTAAATGAAACTCGTATGCCTTGGGACGAAGCATCGATCTCAATCCTGACCCGGATCGAAGAAGCTGTCAGCAGCGCGGACCCGCGACCATCGTTGGAGATCGGGCATGATCACCCAGAAGTGGAAGGAATTCGATTTGCTCCGGGTCTTCGAGACGCCCTGTTTGGCCAGCCCGAAGCCGGAAGAAATATCAGTGCTCGACGAGTGCTTGGCGCTCTGAGCGCGGCCGTCAAAAGGCCAAGCTCCGCGACATTTGCGCACTTTTATGAGTTAGCTAATGCGGCCGATACTATCTCCATCGTTGATGACTTGTCGGAACGAGCGGCGGCGGCTGGGCTTGACCGGGAGGCAGTCGCGGCCCTCGCTCGTCACATAGTCATACATGCGCCCGACGTCCCGCCGGTGAAGCTCGCAATTGCGCTCCTCGGCATCACCGGCCAGTCCTGCGATCGCGAGTTGCTATTGATGCTCGGCCGAGCTGATGAACTGACAATCTACGCAGCTATCGCGCTCAAGAAACTTTTGGGGGAAGCGGAAGAGGAAATTTGGACCTTAGCAAAGAATACCGAAGGCTGGGGCCGCATCCAAGCAGTGTTCCGCCTTGAGGGAACCACGCGTGTCGACATCAAGGATTGGTTGCTCCGCGAAGGTCACCGAAACAGTATCATGTCCGAGGAGGTCGCCTATTTCTGCGCCGTTAACGGTGACTTGGTAGAGACGCTGCGTAATGATGCGGACGAGGATCTACTCGATAGCATCGGTGAGCTATTTCAAGCTCTCGTAGCGGGAGGACCTGCGGAGGACATCAGAGACCTCGCGGATGGATCGCAGGCGGCAGTTCTCTATCTGCAGAAGGTCCGTGCGAGCGCGAAACTGACGTTCCCCCGATTTCTCGCTGTGCGTGCGCTGCAAACGCTGGTCGACGAGCGGAGGGGCGAAAGCTTGCGAGTTGTGGCTTGGCCAGTTGATGCCCAATGGCAAGTTCGCACGGGCGCGGCTGATTATCTTAGGCGACCGCCTTGGCCGACTCTCGTAACAGAGCAACTAGCCGCTGAAGAAGAGCAAGTCTTCTGGGATGCGTGCCGAGTAGGCGAAATTCTGGAGATGGATGTTTGGCCGGCTCGATTAGAACGTCAACGAAGCCGTAAATCCGAACAGTGGTATTTCCTCATGCAGACCGACAGCCCCGAGCGGGTCGAGCAAGTGCTCGCGCTTGCACGGAAGCAATTGGACCTTGGCAAGGTCGCCTCCGGCCCGAGCCTCAGCCTAGGACTGGGAGCGGAGTTCGCCGATGACCGCGCCGTTGACTTTATCGTTCAGGACTTGGGCCGCTTTCCCGGGCTCGGCGAGGATTTTCTCCGCGTCGGCCTCACCGGCAGGAGTGTGCGGTTACGCAACATGACGTTGCGAGCGCTGTCCGCTTGGGGGCCCGAGCGGTGGCCAAGGGATGTCAGTCAATTACTAAGCGCGGCCGCTGCGCGGGAACCTGATGCCGAGTTGCGCCAAGAAATGTGGAGGCTCTTGACCAAATGCAGTTGAGCGAGTTCGCGCCAGTCTTTGTTGCTAATGTCCGCAATGGGTCGAAAGCGGCCAGCAAGAATTAGAACAGGGCGCATCGACCGGCCACCATCATCGCCGGTCAGAAACTCCTGTCCTACAGCGCCGGTGCTCGGGCATATGCTGCCGGATGAGCGCACTCCAGCTCCACATTCGTCGCCATCTCTCCAGCTTCGTATCCGCTCGCGCCCACGCGCGCACGCGTAAGCCCGCTGCGATTGCTGCGTTTCGCCCGAAATGGGACGAACCTGACGAACTTGACACACCCCACCCCCCCTTCGAGGCGGGCGTCACCGCTTTCGCGCCGCCCTCATGGTCCGCAGCAAAAGACTCGCGCGGACCCGTTGACGGACGGGCCGGGCGCAACCATATGCGCCGAGTCGCTGGCACTCTCATGAGGGGAGTGCCAGCGGATAAGGTTCAACTCCAAGAGAGAAGAAGGTTCAGACCCATGGGTTTCAGGCCGCTTCATGACCGTGTCCTCGTCCGTCGAGTCGAGGCTGATGAGAAGAGCGCGGGCGGGATCATCATCCCCGATACCGCCAAGGAAAAGCCGCAGGAGGGTGAAGTCATCTCCGTCGGAACCGGCGCTCGCGCCGACGACGGCAAGGTCACGCCGCTGGACGTGAAGTCCGGCGACAAGATCCTGTTCGGCAAGTGGTCGGGCACCGAGGTGAAGATCGACGGTGAAGACCTGATTATCATGAAGGAAAGCGACATCCTCGGCGTCGTCGGCTGACCTTCCGCCCCTCGCGCGTGCGCGTCGAGGCGACAACTTTGCCAACTTCCAAACATGAAAGGGTAGCCAGATGGCAGCCAAGGACGTGAAATTCAGCCGCGACGCGCGAGAGCGCATCATGCGCGGCGTCGACATCCTCGCCGATGCGGTGAAGGTGACTCTGGGCCCCAAGGGCCGCAATGTCGTCATCGACAAGAGCTTCGGCGCTCCGCGGATCACCAAGGACGGCGTCACCGTCGCCAAGGAGATCGAGCTCAAGGACAAGTTCGAGAACATGGGAGCGCAGATGGTGCGCGAAGTGGCCTCGAAGACCAACGACATCGCCGGCGACGGCACGACCACCGCGACCGTTCTCGCCCAGGCGATCGTTCGCGAGGGCATGAAGTCGGTTGCTGCGGGCATGAACCCGATGGACCTCAAGCGGGGCATCGATCTGGCCGTCGGCAAGGTCGTTGACGACCTGAAGAGCCGCTCGAAGGACGTCTCCGGTTCGAACGAGATCAGCCAGGTCGGCAGCATCGCCGCCAACGGCGATACCATCGTCGGCGAGAAAATCGCCGAGGCGATGGAGAAGGTCGGCAAGGAAGGCGTCATCACGGTCGAGGAAGCGAAGGGCCTCGAGTTCGAGCTCGACGTGGTCGAGGGCATGCAGTTCGACCGCGGCTATTTGTCGCCTTACTTCATCACCAACCCGGAGAAGATGCAGGTCGAGCTGAACGATCCGTACATTCTGATCCACGAAAAGAAGCTCAGCAACTTGCAGGCGATGCTTCCGATCCTCGAGGCAGTCGTTCAGAGCGGCCGTCCGCTGCTGATCATCGCCGAGGACATCGAAGGCGAAGCGCTGGCGACTTTGGTCGTCAACAAGCTGCGCGGCGGCCTCAAGGTCGCTGCCGTGAAGGCGCCCGGCTTCGGCGATCGCCGCAAGGCGATGCTCGAGGACATCGCCATCCTCACCGGCGGTGAAATGATCAGCGAAGATCTCGGCATCAAGCTCGAGAACGTCACGGTTCAGATGCTCGGCACCGCCAAGCGTATCACCATCGACAAGGACAATACGACCATCGTCGATGGCGCGGGAACCCATGAGACGATCAAGGCGCGCACCGAGGCGATCCGTCAGCAGATCGAAAACACGACCTCGGATTATGACCGTGAGAAGCTGCAGGAGCGCCTGGCCAAGCTCGCCGGCGGCGTCGCGGTGATCAAGGTCGGCGGTGCGTCCGAGATCGAGGTCAAGGAGCGCAAGGACCGCGTCGATGACGCGCTCCACGCGACCCGCGCCGCGGTCGAGGAAGGCATCGTCCCGGGCGGTGGCGTTGCGCTGCTCTATGCGACCAAGGCGCTCGACGGACTCAAGGGCCAGAACGACGATCAGACGCGCGGCATCGATATTGTCCGCAAGGCGCTCTATTCGCCGGTCCGCCAGATCGCTCAAAACGCTGGTCACGACGGTGCGGTCATTTCGGGTAAGCTGCTCGAAGGCAAGGACGAAGGGATCGGCTTCAACGCCCAGACCGAGGTTTATGAGAACCTCGCCAATGCCGGCGTGATCGACCCGACCAAGGTCGTTCGCACAGCGCTCCAGGACGCGGCGTCTGTCGCTGGCCTTCTCATCACCACCGAAGCGGCGGTGAGCGAACTGCCCGAAGACAAGGCTCCGGCGATGGCCGGCGGCGGCGGAATGGGTGGAATGGGCGGAATGGACTTCTAAGTCCGCTAACTCAGTCTGATTGATTGGATGGGCTGGCGGAGCGATCCGCCGGCCCTTCTTCATTGGCCATATTGTCGAGCATGTCGTCGGCGTTGTCGAGCTGAGCCGATTGCTCGGCTGTCGGCGCCGGCGGCCTCCTATCGTGGCAAGCGGCAATCAGTAGGAAGACGCAAACAATCAGCTGTTTCACTCGGGCTAAGTACCACTTTGCCCGAGCATAAAAAAAGGGCCGCCCCGAGGAGCGGCCCGTTCGTAAGCCAGGTAAGCGAAGCTTACTTGTTGGTCGTCGCGTTCGCCGTGGTGTTCGCCGCGCTGTTGACGGCGTTGCCGGCGTTCTGGACCGAGTTGCCCGAAGCGTTCAGAGCGGCGTCCGCATTCGCCTCGGCGCCGGTGTTCGCCGTTGCGGCGTTCACGTCGGTCGAAGCGGTGTTCTCGACCGCGGTCTCGTTCGCCGCATTGTTGTCGGCGTTGTTCTTGTTGCACGCGGCGAGGCCGAGCGCGAGGACCGCAGCGGTCACGATCGCAACCTTGTTCATAAGTCTTTCACTCCCTTTAAAAGCGCCCTGGGGAGGCGCCACCATGGCCCACCGCGCGAGTCGATCAGGCCAGGGCGCGGGGCATAGCGATAATCCCTACCGCCACACAAGGGATTATTTTGAAACGCCGAATTGACCATATAAAGATATCTTTATATCCTTATACGGTGAGCATGACCCTTCCTCTTGCCGACCGCTTCCAGGCGCTGGCCGACCCCACTCGGCTGCGTATCGTCGCGCTGCTCAGGCTGATGGAATTGTCGGTCGGGGAGCTTGCGCAGGTGCTCGGCCAAAGCCAGCCGCGCGTGTCGCGCCACCTCAAAATCCTCGCCGACGCGGGGGTGCTGGAGCGGCGCAAGGAGGGTAGCTGGGTGTTCCTCACCCTAGCCGAAGCCGACCGCGTCGAGCCGTTGTTCGCGCTGGTCGACAGCTGGTCGGATGCCGCGACGCGGGCAATGTTCGCCTCGGACGCCGCGCGCACCGAATCGATCCGCGCCGAGCGCGCCGAAGCGGCCAACCGTTACTTCGCCGGGCATGCGGAAGTGTGGGACCAGATCCGCTCGCTCCATGTGGCGGAGAGCGAGGTCGAGCGGGCGATTGACGGCGCGCTCGGGAAGCGGCCGCTTGGCAGACTGGTCGATATCGGCACCGGCACGGGTCGGATGATCGAACTGTTTGGCCCGCGAGCCGCTCAGGCCGTTGGAATCGATCGCTCCTCCGAGATGCTCCGCCTCGCGCGGGTCAAGCTCGAGGCCGCGGGCATCCAGTCGAGCCTTCGCCAGGCCGACATGTATGCGCTCCCACTGGCTGAACAGAGCGCCGACAGCGTCATCATCCACCAGGTGCTCCACTATGCCCATTCGCCGGCCGCCGCTATTGCCGAGGCGGGGCGAATCCTCGCTCCCGGCGGCACGTTGCTGGTCGTCGATTTCGCCGCGCACGAACGCGAGGAATTGCGCGAGCGCGATGCGCACATCCGGCTCGGCTTCGAGGACGAAGTGATGGCGGCATGGTTTTCCTCCGCCGGACTCGAGGTCGACCGGGCCCGGCATCTGAAGGGCGGCGAGCTGACCGTGACCCTCTGGCGCGGAGTCAAAGCGGCTCTGCGGCAGCGGAGGGCCGCATGAACGCCTTGGAGAGCCTCGGGCGGCATCTTCCGCTGTTCGCGGAAGCGCGCGGCGACATTCAGGTCAGCTTCGAATTCTTCCCGCCCAAGACGGAGAAGATGGAGCAGACGCTGTGGGAGTCGATCAAGACCCTCGAGCCGCTCCATCCTCGCTTCGTCTCCGTCACCTACGGCGCCGGCGGCTCGACCCGCGAGCGGACGCACGCCACCGTCGAACGAATCCTCAACGAAACCCAGCTGATCCCCGCCGCGCACCTGACGTGTGTGGGAGCAACGCGCGAGGAGGTCGACGAGGTCGCGCGCGCTTATTGGGACGCCGGCGTCCGCCACCTCGTCGCGCTGCGCGGCGATCCGCCCGAGCCCGGTACTCCGTTTGCGCCGCACCCCGGCGGCTATGCCAATGCCGCGAAGCTGGTCGCCGGGCTCAAGCAGATCGCCTCGTTCGACATATCCGTCGCCGCCTATCCGGAATGCCATCCCGACTCCGACTCGGTCGCGGCCGACCTCGAGAATCTGAAGCGCAAGGTGGATTCCGGAGCCGACCGCGCGATCACCCAATTTTTCTTCTCGCCCGATTGTTTCCTGCGCTTCCAGGACGCGGTTGCGGCTGCCGGCATGGACATCGAGATCGTGCCCGGAATCCTGCCAGTCTCGAACGTCGCCCAGGCGCGGCGCTTCGCGGAGACGTGCGGAGCGACCATCCCGTCCTGGCTCAACGGCTTGTTTGAAGGGCTCGACGATTTGCCGGCGGCGCGCCAGCTGATCGCCGCGACCGTCGCGGCCGAGCTCGCCGGCCAGCTCTATGCCGGCGGCGTCCGCCACTTCCATTTCTACACGCTCAACCGCGCAGAGCTCAGCTACGCGATCTGCCATTTGCTGGGCGTGAAGGCCAAAACATGACCGCCTCCCAGACCCTCCGCGCCGAAGCTGCCAAGCGTATCCTGGTGAAAGACGGTGCCTACGGCACCTCGATCCAAGACCGTAAGCTGAGGACCGCCGATTATTGCGGAGCGCTCGACCTGCTTAAGGACCAGCGTGGCAACAACGACCTTCTGAACATCACGAAGCCTGAAGTCGTGCGATCGATCTGCGAGAATTTCGCCGAAGCCGGCGCGGAGATTCTCGCGACCAACACGTTCAATGCCAACGCGATCAGCCAGGCGGATTACGGTGCCGAGGCGCTCGTTGGACAAATCAACCGCGTCTCGGCCCAGATCGTTCGCGGCATCGCCGATGCTCACTCGGCCAAGGACGGCAAGCCGCGTTGGGTCGCCGGAGCGCTGGGCCCGACCAACAAGACGCTGTCGCTGTCTCCCAACGTCAACGATCCGGGCTTCCGCGAGGTCGACTTCGACCAGGTGAAGGCGGTCTATCGCGAGCAGATCGATGCGCTGGTCGAGGGCGGCGTCGACTTCGTTCTGATCGAGACGATCTTCGACACGCTGAACGCGAAAGCCGCGATCATGGCCACGCTTGAGGCGGAGCAGGCGCTTGGTCGTGAGCTGCCGCTGATGATCTCGATGACCCTGACCGACCTCTCCGGCCGGAATCTGTCGGGACATACGGTGGAGGCGTTCTGGGCCAGCGTGCGTCACGCTCGACCAGTCACGATCGGGCTCAACTGCTCGTTCGGCGCGGCGCAGCTGCGTCCCCATCTGGCGGCGCTTTCGGCCACCGCCGATACGTTGGTGATGGCCTATCCTAATGCCGGCCTTCCCAACGAGCTCGGGGAATATGACGAGGCGGCGGAGCAAACCGCTGCTCAAGTCCGCGACTGGGCCGATAACGGACTCGTGAACATCGTCGGCGGCTGCTGCGGGACGACTCCCTCGCACATCGCCGCAATTGCCGGGACGGTGCGCGATTGCACGCCGCGCGCCGTCCCGGCACCTCGCTCGGGCACCTTGCTCGCCGGGCTCGAGCCGATGCTGATCGCCGCCTGAACTCATGGAGATGACACCAGTCGATGAAGTCGGCGCGGGCGCGCGCTTCGTGAATATCGGCGAGCGCTGCAACGTCACCGGCTCGGCGCGTTTCAAGAAGCTCGTACTGTCGGGCGACTATGACGCTGCGGTCGACGTGGCGCGCGATCAAGTCGAGAACGGGGCGCAGATTATCGACGTGAACGTCGATGAAGCCTTGCTCGACTCCGAGCAGGCGATGACGACCTTCCTTAAGCGCATCGCCGCCGAGCCCGACATCGCGCGCGTTCCGGTGATGGTCGACAGCTCGAAATGGAGCGTAATCGAGGCCGGTCTAAAATGCGTTTCGGGCAAGCCGATCGTGAACTCGATCTCGATGAAGGAGGGCGAGGGGCCATTCCTCGACCTCGCGCGCAAGTGCCGTTCCTACGGCGCTGCAATAGTGGTGATGGCGTTCGACGAGGTCGGGCAGGCCGATACGCAGGAGCGCAAGGTCGAAATCTGCGAACGGGCCTACAAGCTGCTCGTCGCCGACGGCACCGACCCGAACGACATCGTGTTCGACCCGAACATCTTCGCCGTTGCGACCGGCATCGATGAACACCGCCGCTACGCCATCGATTTCATCGAAGCTTCCAAGGAAATCCGTCGCCGCTGTCCCGGCACGCACATCAGCGGCGGACTGTCGAACCTCAGTTTCTCCTTCCGCGGCAATGAGCCGGTGCGCCGCGCGATGCATAGCGTGTTCCTTTATCATGCCATCCCCGCCGGAATGGACATGGGGATCGTGAACGCCGGCCAGCTCGACGTTTACGATGCGATCGATCCCGAGCTTCGCGAGGCCTGCGAGGACGTCATCCTCGACCGCCGCGACGATTCGACAGAACGGCTGATTGCCCTCGCCGAGAAGTACAAGGGCACCGACGAGGCCGAGGAGAAGAAGCTCGCCGAATGGCGCTCGCTGCCGGTCGGGGAGCGGCTATCCTATGCGTTGGTCAAAGGAATCGACGCCCATATCGTCGACGACACCGAGGAAGCGCGGCAGGAGGTCTTCGCGCGCGACGGGCGCCCGATCGAGGTCATCGAAGGGCCGCTGATGGACGGCATGAACGTCGTCGGTGACCTATTCGGATCGGGCAAGATGTTCCTTCCCCAGGTCGTGAAGTCCGCACGTGTCATGAAGCGCGCGGTCGCGCATCTGATCCCGTTCATCGAGGCGGAGAAGGAAAAGACCGGCGCGACTCAGGGCAAGGGACGCATTATAATGGCGACGGTCAAGGGCGACGTTCATGATATCGGCAAGAACATCGTCGGTGTGGTTCTGCAGTGCAACGGCTTCGAGGTGATCGACCTCGGCGTGATGGTGCCGTGGCAGGACATTCTCAAGGCGGCAAACGACAACCGGGCGGACATGATCGGCCTGTCGGGGCTGATTACTCCCTCGCTGGACGAGATGGTCACGGTCGCGGGCGAGATGCAGCGACTGGGTCTTAAGACTCCGCTGCTGATCGGCGGCGCGACGACGAGCAAGGCGCATACCGCGCTGCGCATCGACCCGGCCTATGAGGGACCGGTGATCCATTCTGTGGATGCAAGCCGAGCCGTCACTGTTGCCTCTGCGCTGGTGTCCGATACGCAGCGTTCGACGCTCATCAAGAGCACGTCCGATGAGTATGAGGCGCTCCGTCTCTCACGCGCGAATCGCGGCCAGAACGAGCTTGCGACACTCAAAGAGGCCCGTGCCAACGCTTTCCCTTTCGACCCTGCCGGCCAGCCGCCGTCCCCCGCTTATCCCGGGCTGCACCATTTCGGTGACTGGCCACTCAAGGACCTGCGCGCCTCGATCGACTGGACTCCCTTCTTCCGCGCTTGGGAGCTTGCCGGCACCTATCCCGCGATCCTCGACGATCCGGTGGTCGGCGAGAGCGCCCGCAACCTGTTCAACGACGCGCAGGAAATGCTCGAGCAACTCATTGCCGAGCGCTGGGTCACGCCCAAGGCGACGGTCGGCTTATGGCGCTGCAAGCGCGAAGGCGACGACGTCCTCGTGCTCGCCGACAACGACTGGACGCGACTGCCCTTCCTTCGCCAGCAGGTGAAGAAGCGCGAGGGCCGCGCGAACATGTGCCTCGCCGATTTCATTTCATCCGACGGCGAGGACTGGATCGGCGGCTTCGCGCTCGGGATCCACGGGCTGGAGCCGCACCTCGAACGGTTCAAGCAGACCGTGAACGATTATGACGACATCCTGCTCAAAGCCCTCGCCGACCGCCTCGCGGAAAGCTTCGCCGAGGTGCTTCACGCCGAGGTGCGCCAGCGGCTGTGGGGCTATGCCGAGGAGCATCTCTCCAACGAGCAGCTGATCCGCGAAAAATATGACGGCATCCGGCCCGCGCCCGGCTACCCGGCCTGTCCGGATCACAGCCTCAAACCCGTGCTGTTCCAGATGCTCGGCGGCAGTCCGGGCGAAGTCACGCTGACCGAGAATTTCGCGATGCTCCCGACGTCCGCGGTGTCCGGCTTCTACTTCGGTCACCGCGACAGCCAGTATTTCGGGGTGGCCAGAATCGGCCGCGACCAGCTCGAGGATTATGCTGCCCGCCGCGGAGTCTCGCTCGAACAGGCGGAGCGATGGCTGCGGCCCAACCTCGACTAGGCAGCCGACTCGCTCTAGCGGCGTAACGATGTTCCGGCGGTTGCTCCTGCTGATCGCGCTGGCTCTGACGCCGGCGCTCGCACACGCCCAGCATATCGTGCCTCAGCTGGTCGCGGAGGGGACCGCGCCCCCAGGCGGTGAGGTCGAGCTCGCGATCCACATGCGGCCGCAGCAGGGTTGGCACGGCTATTGGCAAAACCCGGGAGACGCCGGGCTGCCGATGACGGTCAACTGGCAGCTTCCGAAGGGATTTGAGGCCGGCCCGCTGCGGTACCCGGTGCCTACGCGCCTCACCGTCGCCGGCCTGATGAATTACGTCTTTGAACAGGATTATGCCGTGCTGGTGCGCCTGAAGGTGCCGGCGAACTCGACTGGCTCGGTCCCGATACGCGCCGAGGCGCAGTGGCTCGCCTGCACCGACCAGGTGTGCGTCCCCGAGCAGGGTGAGCTCTCGCTCAACCTCCCAGTGGGCAGCCGCGTAACCAATCGCGCCGAGTTCGACGCCTGGCGTCAGAAGCTCGCGCAGCCGATCGCCACGATCGGCCACTTCGCGGTCGAGGGCGACAAGCTCCGGGTCGCGATTCCGATCCCGGCCAGCGTCGACATCCGCGAGCCCTATGTCTTTCCGATCACTGACAACACGGTCGATTACGAGGCGCCCCAATCGTTCCGGCGCGCGAGTGACTGGGTCGTCGCCGACCTCGCGATCAAGAAGGCTCCCGCCCGTTTCGAAGGGGTCCTGGCATTGGCAAACGGGCGTGGACTCGAATTTTCGGCCGTGCCCGGCCCGGTGCCCGGCGGTGGGCGTGGCATCGGTGAAGCGGGCTGGCAGGTGCTCGCTCTTGCCCTGCTCGGCGCATTAGTTGGGGGCATCCTCCTCAACCTGATGCCGTGCGTATTCCCGATCCTGGCGTTGAAGGCGCTGCACGTCGCCAAAGCCGCAGAAGGGGCGCGGGAGGCGCGATCCGATGCGCTCGCCTATCTTGCCGGCACGATCGTGGGAACGGGGGCACTCGGCATCGTCCTGCTGCTGATCCGCGCGGCGGGGTCGGAGGTCGGTTGGGCCTTTCAGCTTCAGGACCCTAGAACAATCATGCTCCTGCTGCTCCTCGCGGTAGCGATCACCGCCAACCTGCTCGGCCTGTTCGAGCTTCCCGTCCTCGGCGGAGGCCTGCAGCCGGCCGGGAGCTTTGGGACAGGGACTCTGGCGGCATTCGTTGCCACGCCTTGCGCCGGACCGTTCCTCGGTGCCGCGCTGGGAGCGGCGCTCGCGCTTCCGCCCGCCGGTTCGATCGCGATCTTCGCGACGCTTGGGCTGGGGCTCGGCTTGCCGTTCGTGGTGTTGGCTTATGTTCCGGCGCTTCGGAACAAACTGCCCAAACCCGGCCGCTGGATGGAGAGGCTGAAACAGATCCTCGCCATTCCAATGGGCGCGAGCGCGATTGCGGTCCTCTGGCTGCTGGACCGGCAGGCTGGCAGCGAGGCGCTGCTGGTAGGACTGACTGCGGTGGCGCTGCTCGTTGTGATGCTCATTCCCGTCGGCCTGAGACAACGTCGAGGTGAGGCGCTATCGATCGTGCCGCTGGCCTGGCTGGTGATTGTCGCCTCCGTAGCGGTTGGATCACTTCCAAAATCCGCTGCTTCAACGGCACATGGAGTCACAGGTGCTGACTCTTGGAGCGAAGCGCGCGTTGCCGCTGACGTGCGGAATCGCAGGCCGGCGTTCGTCTATTTCACCGCCGATTGGTGCCTCACCTGCAAGGTCAACGAGGCGGCCGCCATCGATCGGAGCGAAGTCCGCAAGGCGTTCAAGCAAGCGAATGTTGACGTGCTCGCCGGCGACTGGACGAACGGCGATCCGGCGATCACGCGCTTCCTCGAGAGCCGCAGCCGAGCCGGTGTTCCGCTCTACCTGTGGTACGCACCCGGAAAGCCGTCCGAAGAGCTGCCGCAGCTGCTCACGCCAGCGATGCTCATTGACCGCGCTCGGTCGGTGAAGCGCTAGGCGCGCGGCTCCAGACCCTCTTGCCCGCGATCCACGTCTCAATGACCTGAGCCCGCGCAAGGCTCTGCCGTTCGTCTTTCGTGGGATCGCGATCGACGATGATGAAGTCCGCCCATCTGCCTGGCTCCAGCGCTCCGATCTTGTCCTCGGCGAACCCGGCGTAGGCCGCGCCGCGCGTGTAGGCGCCGAGCGCTTGCTCGAACGTCAGCCGCTCCGCGGGGAGCCAACCGCCGGGAGGCTGGCCGTTGATGTCCTGCCGGCTGATGGCGGCGGACAAGCCGGGGAAGGGGTTGGGCGATTCCACCGGGAAGTCCGTCCCGAACGCCAGCTTCGCGCCGGTCCTCAGCATCGACTGCCACGCATAAGCGCATTTGAGACGGCCGAGGCCCAGCCTCTTCTCGGCCATCAGCCGGTCGCTCGTCTGGTGGGTCGGTTGCATCGACGCGATCATGTGCCCGTGCCCGATCCGCAGCAGGTCGGTACAATCCACGACCTGCGCATGCTCGATCCGCCACCGGCGGTTCAGCCCATATTTGCTGTCCAGCCATTCGTAGGCACTGATGACCTGCGCGTTGGCGGCATCGCCGATCGCGTGCGTCGCGAGCTGGAATCGGGCGGCGGCCGCCGCGTCCTCTTGCGAGCGCAGGTCGGCGTCCGAGTGGAGCCGATTCCCGGTCGTGCCCGGGGCGTCCGAATAGGGCTGCTTGAGCCATGCGCCGCGCGAGCCGAGCGCGCCGTCCGCGAAGAATTTGACCCCGACCGCCCGCAAGCGATCGTCGTAGAGCCAGGGCGTCGGATGCGGGACGACCTTGAGCGGATCGAGACCGAGAAGATAGACCATCAGCCGCACCTTGAGCGTGCCGGCGTCGCCGGCGCGGCGGAAGGTGTTCCAGTCGTCGAGCGAGGTGCTCATCGACCCCACGCCGGTCACGCCGAAGCCGAGCAGGATGTCCTGCGCCTTGGCGAATGCCTGATCCATGTCAGCCTGCGTCGGCGCGGGTATCGCCTGGTTGATCAGGGCCTTGGCATTGTCGACGAACACACCGTCGGTGATCTCGCCGCCGACCGGCGCGGGGGTCTGCGGTGTCACGCCCGCGCCGCGCATCGCCGCGCTGTTGGCGACCAGCGCATGGCCGTCGACCCGTTCGAGCACCACTGGCCGGTCCGGCACGATCGAGTCGAGCTCGGCCGCCGTCGGAAACTTCTTGTCCGGCCACAGTTCCTGGTTCCAGCCGGCGCCGAGGATCCATTTCGCCTCCGGATGGGCGGCGGCATAATCGCCGAGGCGCTGCTGGAGTTCGGCAAGCGAGCGCGTCCCGACAAGATCGAGCTGGAGCGCATCGCGGCCAAGCTCCATCACATGCCCGTGCGCATCGACGAAGCCGGGCAAGAGCGTTTGTCCATGCTCGTCGATACGCCGCCGGACATCGAGATCGTCCAGCTCGTTCGCTCCGATCGTCCGAATGACCTTCCCGTTGTCGTCGATCAGCAATGCGCGGAAGCGCACGAGTGCGCCGTTCGGATCGACCTGAATTCCATTCACATTGTCGATCAGCGTGTTGGGCGACGCGGGCGTGGCAAGGAGCGCTGCGGCGAGCGCCAGAATGGTCTTCTTCATGGCCGTCGCTTAGCATTGTCCGCCGCGAAGTGAACGGCTACGCCGCACCCGCATGCTTCTCGAGCCCCCGACGATCGACGATATCCAGACAGCGGCCGATCGTATCAAGGGGGCGGTGATCCGGACGCCGATGCTGGTCAGCCGGACGCTGTCGGAGATGATTGGCGCGGAAGTCTGGCTGAAGTTCGAGAACCTTCAGTTCACGGCTGCCTACAAGGAACGGGGAGCGCTCAACAAACTGCTGCAGCTCGCGCCCGAAGAGCGTTCCCGGGGCGTGATCGCGGCTTCCGCCGGCAATCATGCCCAGGCCGTCGCCTATCATGCCAAGCGGCTCGGTATCCCGGCGATCATCGTCATGCCGGAGTCGACCCCGACCGTCAAAGTGACCCAGACGGCGGGCTTCGGAGCGCACGTCGTGCTCCACGGCGACATGTTCGACGACGCTTACGCCCATGCGCGGGAACTGTCGCTCGAAAACGGATATGTGTTCGTCCATCCGTTCGACGACCCGCAGATCATCGCGGGCGCTGGGACCGTCGGGCTGGAGATGCTCGAGGACGCACCGGACCTCGACACGATTGTCGTCCCGATCGGCGGCGGCGGGCTCATGTCGGGCGTGTCGATCGCCACGCGTTCAGTGAAGCCCGACATCGAGCTGATCGGGGTCGAAGCCGAGCTCTATCCGTCGATGAAATGCGCGATTCAGGGCTGCCACCTGCCGCTTGGCGGCGACACGCTGGCGGAGGGCATCGCGGTCAAGCAGCCCGGCGAGCTCACCTCGCGCATTCTCAGGGATTATGCCATCGACGTCATGCTCGTTTCGGAACGTAATCTGGAACGCGCCGTCGCCATGCTCGTGGGGATCGAGAAGACAGTGGTAGAAGGGGCGGGTGCGGCGGGACTTGCCGCCATGCTCGGCGACCCCGAGCGCTTCAAGGGCAAGAAGGTCGCCACGTTGCTGTGCGGCGGCAATATCGACACCCACTTGCTCGCCAACGTGCTGGTCCGCGATCTCGTCCGGCAGGGTCGGATCGCGCGCCTCCAGGTCGCTGCCTCCGACCAGCCCGGGGCGCTCGCCGCGATCACCGCTCAAGTTTACGAGGCCGGGGTCAATGTCCTCGAAATCAACCACAGCCGGATCTTCACGAGTCTTCCGGCCAAGGACACGATGATCGAGGTCGAGTGCGAGGCGCGCGATCCGCAGTCGATCGACGATGTCGTCGCCCGGCTCGAAGCCGCCGGATTCAGGGTCGAGCGCGCCTCGCTCGATTAGCCCCTCTCCCCCCTTGCGGGAGAGGGAGGGGCCCGCTGCGAAGCAGTGGGACGGTGAGGGGGCGTGGAGCCTTTAGCCGTCGCCCCTCACCCGCCTCGCTCCGCTCGGCACCCTTTCCCGCGGAGGGGAGAGGTGGCTTATTGCCGTCCCCCGCCGGGACAAGTCCAGCCTGCCGTCGAAAATTCCCGCGTCCGAAGTCTTTTCTTCGGCGTTAACCGGCAGCATAAAGAGTTGCGTAACTTTTTGAGCGAGGTCACGGGTGAGCGCGCCATTCCGCTTCCCCAAATTTTTTGTGACGAACCCGAGTCCTTGCCCGTATCTCCCGGGCAAGGTCGAGCGGAAGGTATTCACTGAGCTGAGCGGTCGCCACGCGAGCGAGCTCAACGAGGCGCTGGGCCGCATCGGCTTTCGCCGCAGCCAGTCGGTGGCTTATCGGCCCAGCTGCATCGATTGCTCAGCCTGCGTCTCGGTCAGGGTGCTCGCCGGGGAGTTCGAGGCCAGCGCGACCCAGCGCAAGATGATGCGCCGTCACAAGGATCTCGAGGTCAGCGCCTGCAAGCCCTGGACCACCGAAGAGCAATATCAGCTCCTCCGCCGCTATCTGTCGGCCCGGCATCCGGGCGGCGGGATGGCCGAGATGGACGAGAGCGATTTTGCCGACATGGTCGAGCAGACGCCGGTCCGGACCTGCGTGATCGAATATCGGGAGCCTTCGGTCCGCGGCCGTCCCGGAAAACTCGTCGGCGCCTGCCTCAGCGACCAGCAGAGCGACGGCCTCAGCATGATCTACAGCTTCTTCGACGTCGGTCCGGATTCGAGGAAGGGCCTCGGCACCTACATCATCCTCGACCATATCGTCCGCGCCGCGCGCGCCGGGCTGCCCTATGTCTATCTCGGCTATTGGGTCGAAGGCTCGAGCCGGATGGCCTACAAGACCAGCTTCAGGCCGCTCGAGCGCCTCGGCCGCGACGGCTGGCGGCGGTTGGATGGAGCCCTCGGCGATGGCGACACCAGCGAGCCCTTTGCGCTCCCGACCCGCCGCGAGCGCAAGCGCCTGCTGATCGACGCTTAGGCCCGGCCGTTCGGCGTCCGTTTTCGACCCATTGCAGACATTAGCAGTTCGGCCATACTGACTAGCGGAGGTTGGAATAGACAGAGCCATGCGCCACCGCTTCGGCTTGCTTGCGGCGCTGTTCGTTCTGCTCGCGCTGTCAGGGATGCTCAGCCTTCCATTGCTCCAGCGCTGCTGTCTTGATCCGCCTCTTCCGGCTGGTTGGCCGAACCCGTCGCCCCATACCTTACTCGACCGACTGTTCTTCATGGATATGGTTCCGCGCCTCGCGGCACTCGCTGTCGTAGCTGGAGCTGCATCGCTGGTGGGATTGGTAGCCATCTACGCCGTGACGGCCAAGGTGGAGAGTCTGGGAAGTGAGGCTCGTTCGCCCAGTTATGCCGGAGTCTTCCGTGCCGCTGCGGCCGCTTTCGTAGTCGGCGTTCTCTACCTCTACGGATTGTTCGTCACCGGCTACTTTCAGTTGGGATGGTTCAATCTTGTCTGGATAGTCGGCGTTCCTGCACTCCTAGCGGCTCTAACCGGGACGGATGAGTTCGAGCGGCGATGGGGTGGTTTGTTTCTCATCATTCCCGGTTTCGTTGCCGAGATGGCGCTGATGATCGCGCTCGGCATCGACCCTTATTAATGTCGCTTTCCACCCAAAGCAGACATTAGCGCACAAGAAAAAGGCGGAGCCTTTCGGCCCCGCCTTCTCCCGCCCCTGTTGAAATTGGTCAGGCGACCGCCGCCTGCGGCTCGGTCTCTTCCGTCTCCTCTGCCTCGCGCAGCACATAGCCGCGGCCCCAGACGGTCTCGATGTAATTGGCGCCGCCGCAGGCCAGGCTGAGCTTCTTGCGCAGCTTGCAGATGAACACGTCGATGATCTTGAGCTCGGGCTCGTCCATGCCCCCGTAAAGGTGGTTGAGGAACATTTCCTTGGTCAGGGTCGTGCCCTTGCGGAGCGAG
>Ga0157369_10004034_pt1 | contig 17404 bp, 24 predicted proteins | sample C25metaG_FD_113461 | JGI IMG/M metagenome (GOLD analysis project Ga0157369, IMG submission 113461) | Corn rhizosphere microbial communities from Kellogg Biological Station, Michigan, USA - C2-5 metaG | ecosystem: Host-associated > Plants > Roots > Rhizosphere > Soil | place: USA: Michigan... | reverse complement strand
GGCTGGATTATCGCCACCATGGTCTGGATGTTCCCCTCTGCGGGCGGCGCGAAACTGCTGGTGATTGTGATGATGACCTGGCTGGTTGCGCTGGGCGACCTGGCGCACATTGTCGTGGGCTCAGTAGAAGTGCTCTATCTGGTGTTTAACGGCAGCATTAGCTGGCATGAATTCCTGTGGCCGTTTGCCCTGCCGACGCTGCTCGGCAACATCACCGGCGGCACCCTGATTTTTGCGTTGATCAGCCACGCGCAGATTCGCAATGACATGAGTGAAGCCGCCGTGGCCAAAGCAAAAGCTGAGAAGCGGAAGCAGGAAAAACGCCGCCAGCGTGAAGAGAAGGAAAACGCGGAATAAATGGCAAGGGCAGACAAGGCTGATTTACCGGTTTTGTCTGCCTTTCAGGCATGCTGGCTGAACCTTTGATATTGAGATCAAACCGTCAGGCTGAAGCAGAGAATCTTTTCAGCGTGAACGATCTGCGCGCGTCATGTTTAACCGCGTTCAGTGCAGAAAATCGGGATTGCTGGCGTAATGAGCAAACGCGCGGCAACCTGGTGAATGTTCAGGACTGTTTCGCTATACTGCACGCCGCTGTCCTCTTAGTTAAATGGATTAAGGGAACCAACCTAATTAACCTCAAGAAATCAATTATTTGATTGAAAAACCTCTTTATAAATGCACGCAGTTATGTACACAAATTTGAGTGTAATTTCTTTATATGAGCACGTTTTTACATGCTTTTCTCTCGTTAAATTATTCTCAACGTTGATACGATCAGATTAGAACTAAAGTTAAATCTTCAAATACCGATAAGTATTATCGATTGGATGAAATTTTAGTTTCCTGTAAAGTCCTTGAACCTCGACGTAGGAAGAGCGTCTATAATGACAACAACGGTATATGATCGCATTAACAAACTCATTGTTACAGACTCGCGATGGTCTAAGGATTTAACTGAGTTTGGATATCCAGGACATGTCGCATATGTCGACAACTCTGGATTTGGTAAGATGTGTGTGCGTGATGATCACGTTCTTACCCTTGCTGGAAACGGAATGCTCATCCAGCATTGGAAGGAGTGGTTGTCAGGTGACATTTCTAAGCCACGACCACCAATTTTGATTGATGGCACAGAAGCCATCAGTCTTTACATCGTCAAAATCAGCAACAATGAAATTTTGTTCGATAAAGGACAAAAGCTTGCTGCCACTGCCATAGACGATGAAGGTAACAAAGTAATCAACGCAGTATTTTCTGGCACTGGCGCACCGTTCGCAGGAAACGTTTGGCTTCAAAGCGGATGCGCGAGAACTGCACTTGAAGCAGCCAAGGTCGGTGATATTTGCACAGGCGGTGAAGTACGTTACGTCGACTTCACATCTGGACAAAGATTGCTTGAAACGGATAAGCACCTCATTTCAGACGTTGCTGAGGCGTTTTTACAAAAGGGGATGATTATGGACACGACGAATCCATTGAGCCAACCAGTTCCAATTAATGATCAGGAAGTTGTTCACATCAGGCAACTTATTGCAAATGGCAATATTGTGCCTTGCGCTCCAACTGGCGGCAAACCTGTCGTTTGGGATGAAAAGTCAATTTCTCGTCTTGATGCTGCAATTGAAAGCATCCGTAGAGATGAAGAAGCCTGCGCTAAATAATTGAATAAGCTAGATTTTTCATAGTTTGTCGCTAAATCTCAATTTAGTTATCAGCAGCATACTTTCTACCGAATCGATACAACGATAAAAGCAGCCTAGCAGGCTGCTTTTTTGATGCTTTGAAGTATTCTTTTATATCGTAGGCCTGAAATGGTCATAAACTGACACTATCTCAGCCGTAATTTTACCCAGTACGATAATCCCGTCCATGCCCTCTCCGTCGATCGTCTCGCCGTCCGAAGTGATAATCCCTGCGTTGAACAATCTTCCCAGTTGCGAATAGTCTCCGAGTTGGAATGCTACTTTGTCGCCTGGCTTCCCCAGGGCTGTTCTATCCACAATCGCGAAGCCGTCCGGCGTCTCAATCAACAGCATGTGAGCCGGGTGAGGCATCAGCACTTTGTTCAGGTCGATACGGCCTTCAACATAGTCCGACGCCGGTGATGGAAAGCCCATATTATATTCCCCCGTTCGGGTTGAACTGACGGTAGGTCTTAGACTCACCTTCCTGCGTCGATGTATCGCGGAACGTCGCCGTATTTGCCTTTATCCACTGGTTAGCCTCGCGCAGGCTGAAGTGCCAGTTAACCAGCTCCAGCTGATGGACAAATTCCTGAGTCTTGACGATGACACCCAGCCCCGGCTCTCGCCTCATGGCAGCCATGAATGCCCCCTTAATATCACTCTCTCTCGCCATGGTAAATCCTCCTTCGAAAAATACTGTATGCATAAACAGTAATATCGATCGATATGATTGATCAAGGCGGACCAGTTCACATATTTGTAAAGGGTTTGTGAGGTAAGGGTTTTTAATCGTGCGGGAGTGGCGGTGAGTAACTAATCTCAAATGACCCACCCCGTAGCCTGCTCAGACAGGAGCGGCTGAGTCATTGCCCGGTCGCCGGGCTTTTTTATAGGTGTGTATATATGACTGATGATAAGATCGAACCCAGCTAACTTTAACAACTTTAACAACTTTAACTTATGGAATAGGTAGTCATGGCTGAATATAAACGCAGAGGTTTTTTGTTTGGATTGATAATTATAAGCGCCATGATTATTATTTCCTCATCCATAAAATATATCGATGTCAGTAAAAATGAGGCCATTGAGAATATTGAGGCGTCCTATCACTCATTGCTTATTGCAAAATCTCTGAATGAAGGCTCGATAAGTGAACACCACCTTTTGCCCGTGGTAACTCAAGGGGGTGATGTAAATAAGGGTATACCTTGGGGCGCAGCAGTTCGTGACAAGTCAGGCTCGTACATATATACAAGTTTCCCCTCGCTTGGGTTTTTAATTCCAGCCACATTCATAAAAGCACTTGGGCTAAATTACTCAGTAATGAGCATTTTATTTTTAAATATACTCATTATGACATCATCAGCTTTACTATTTTTCGTCACACTATTAAATGTGTTCAAACCACAAAATCACACCCAAGCCATTTTGATAGCACTAGCATGCTCTCCATTGATTTTATCAAGAGAGTCTCTGGCTTCTACAGGCTTACTATACTGGCCCCAGTCACTTAGCCAGTTGTTCATTGCTGCATTTGCTTTTTCAATCTGCAAGATAATTGTAAGTAACAAAAGCTCATGGGTAATGGTATCAGGATTTTCCCTATACTTTCTGTGCATGACAGAGTGGACCGGTTACGTTATTGGCGGTCTGTCCGCAATCTACTTTTTGGTAAGCAAAAAAAGAAGAGACGTAAGTTTAGCTTTTGCCATGCTAGCATCAATCTTCTTAGCTGCTATAACGTTCTCTATTCAGCTCTACATGACTCTTGATTTAGGAGAGTTCATTTCGGCTTCGATTGCGAGGTTCTCAGTAAGGAGTGGTGGTGATGCGGATTTCAGGGCCTTGTTTGCTGGTTATTATCAGTCCTACGGTTTGTTTTTGATTATCATCCCTGTGTTTATAGTTTCAAAATTAATGAATAAAGGAATTCGCAATGACTTAGCAAATCTTATGGTTATTTTGTTGGCATTTTCTTTGATTGAGAACATAATCCTTGCACAGCATGCAACGAGTTATACATTTGATAGACTGAAGCTTTCATTTGTCATTTCAATAATGATGTGTCAAACCTTTCTGGTCAGCAAAGGTAAATGGCTCTTTGCTCCAGTAACTTTAACTATTATCTCTTGCATATTATCATTTGCAACATATCGATCTGATGTTAGTCAGTTCAGAAGCTGGAAGGATGTGCAAACAGCCAATATTGCCATAGCGAGTAAAGCGCTGACCGTTGAAGGTTATGATTGTGCATCAATCTACAACAGCACCCGAGTAAGAGCTTACCTTAACTTGATTATGGGACGGTCTGTATGGGAGAGATTGCCAACTGAAAATGAAAAGAACGCTAAAGGTGAATGCCCGATTATTGTAATAAACGGGGATATACCATTTAAAGACCTCCAAAGAATAACATCCATTGATGTATATAGAGGCGGTCTACTAGAAAGGAAAATACACTAATTCAAGATGTGAAGGGGCAGAATTTATGCCCCTTCACATACGATACTGTTCAATTGCCAGAAGGTTAGCGTCTACATTATGACTTGGGTTTTTCAGGCCACGTGACCTGATTTGACGTATTAGCATCAATACGATTAAGCAGCACACGATACTTTTTCCATAAAGGCAGGGATGCAGTTTCATCCTCTGTTGCCATCTCCAGATCAACAGCATCTTGGAGGACTGATATCTTTTGGTTTGCTTCATCCATCATCGCAGACTTGAGGTTTAAGTTTCCTGTCAGCGCATACGCGTCCTGAGCTGCCTGCTGTTCTTTAGTAAGCGGAGGCGCTGAGAATGATTTCCCGTTATAAAGATATCCAGCAGTTACAGATGAGTCCTCATCTAGAGCCATCAGCTCAGCTTTATCACCATAGCCTGCTTGCTTGACGTCATACTCTGTCTCACCATCCCATGCGATGATATTTAGTACCACACCCTCAACGACGATTGCGTAACGGCTACTCATTATGCGTACTCCTCAATAATTACAAGACCATCAGCACCACTACCTGAGCCACGCGGAGTGCCACCTGATGGATACGAAGATCCTGCACTTGCACCGCCAGGATACCCACCGTTATCACCGTTGGAGCCGGTGCGGGCCACCCCCGCAAAACTTGCGAATGCTGCCCCCCCCTGCCCGCCAATACTCGTAATTGCTGATCCTTGTCCGTCCTGTCCTTTCACAAGCAAAGAAGCAGTAGCCTTTGAAGAGGTCGGGGTTCCGCCGATTGCAGCAGTACCAGCACTGCCTCCACCGCCGCCTTTAGCAGTAACTCCAAGCAATGGAATCAAGGTGTCTCCTCCAGCCACTCCGGAAGCCGAGCTATTTGCCGCTACTGCTGTGCCTCCCTTGCCAACAGTAATAGGAATCGATGTCAGCCCCGACAAATCTATCGTTACCTCGACATAAGCCCCGCCTGCACCGCCTGCCGCACCGACCCCTGCGGTTGCTGTTCCAGCGCCTGATCCCCCTGCACCCCACGCCCTCACACGAACCTTTTTTGCTCCAGCTACAGGAATGTAATTACCGGTTATTGGAAATGACTGGATATTGAGAAGGCGTCCGGGACCGACCAGCGCTTTCATAGCAGTAAGGAGTTGTGCGTTATTTGCTTTTGCCAGTGTGATACCGGCAGCTTCAATAACGGCTGCAATCTCCTCCTGGACAGAATCAAAAAAATCAGCGTCCAGCGCGGTCGGGAGCTCACCTGTCTGAGGGTTGCCGCCGGTAAATCCATTTTTGCCCGAGCCGAACTTATCTTTCTGCGCGGTTGATGTATCAATACGATGCATGTTTACTCCGGGTATCTGAAAATGACGTAGGTGTGTGACGGGGCTAGCTTGTTAAGAACACACTCGGCGGTCGTGTCTCCCCACGTTCTGAGGCTGTCGGTGGCGTTGCTGATTGCCGTCATCGGGTTAATCTGGGTGGCGGCGGGCATGTTGACCCGCCAGTAATAGCGCCATTCATCGCTGTAAAGAGAGTCAGTGCAGACTGAAAGACAGGTAAACTGGCTTTTTTTGTACCGGGTGATCGTGACACCTGTGTAACCCAGCGCTTCAAGCTGCTCCAGATAAAAAGCTTCATTGATGCCACCGGCCAGATTCAGCTTTGCATCAAGCCTTTGCCTGCGCTGCTGAAGAGTCTGAACACCCGGAGGCGCACAGCTGTCAGGTAATCCGCTGATTTCCTCATATCGGTCTATAAGCTCTGTCACAGAACGCGGATCGGTTTCAAGCATCAGCGCATCACCTCGCCCGTGCAGCTCTGCAAGCGAGGGAGCCAGTCCGGTCAGCAGCAGATCATCTGCATCCCATGCCGGGCCACGCGGCAGTAGTGCGCCCAGCATCTGCCGGTACTGCGCCGCTAAGTCCATAAGATAGTCCCTACCACGCCCAGCTCGCCCTTGCTGATAGTGATGTCAGCATAAGGGCTGACCAGCGTATGGCTGTACTCGCCGGTTGCGATACTGATCGCCTCGCTGATGCGAGATGGCTTCAGCACGCTTTCTGGTCCACCATCGCGCAGCATCATCGAACGCAACTCTGCCTCAACGGCATAGCGAACCGCCGTGGTATCGGGGCTCAGTCGAATCTGGAAGTTAACCGTGTGCGGCGTAGGCGCAAACACATAGATGTCGGCACCAGCCACAGGAGCCAGCGGTTCGATGTAAGCCTGAACAGCCGCAACTGTTGCGGGGTCCGGCACCGGATTAATCAAGTCGCTGTTTGCCACCATCACCCCTACCGTTCCGCGCCCGCTCCAGTGGCGATAAGTCCATGCGCGGGTAATGCCCGCAACCTCTTTAGCCCAAACCTCATAGTCACCGTCAGCGCCACCCTGTGGCGTCCAGTACCAGCGCTCAATAACACGCGACCGCCATAGTTCTAAGTCTTCGACGTCAGCACCACCCTTAATGCTGTCTGCTACGCCAGCCGAGGTAAGGCCGGTGATCGGGCTGACCAGGCGCATAGCAAGACCGTCATCCGTGTTCCCGGTCGCCCCTGCCGTGTCGCAGACAACAGGCACACGAAGCACGCCACCCGCTGACGTGGCAGCTGCTGAAGTGGTGAATGACACCAGATCGTCACGCTGAATGGTCACCCCTGCGGGTATGGTGATGCCGGCTGTGGCGACCGCCCAACGCGCATAACCTGCCGCTGTCGTGGCTGCTTTGCGCGGGCATCGCTTCATATTGGCATGGCGTGTCAGCCACTCCTCATCGGCAAGGTCCGGCAGCAGGTTACGTGCCAGATAGTCGATATAGCCGTAAACAGTATGTACGGCTGCTGCCTGAACGCGCCCGTATACCTCAGCATCAGTGCGTCTCAGCACTGCCAGCGTCGTATCTGCTGCAAGGCGGGTGAGGATATCGCTGCGAACGGCGGTAATTAACTGAGGGAGTGTCGGGCGGGTAAATCCACTGTCAGCCATTAAGTTCACTCCATAAATCGTCAAAGGAATATGCCGTACGGTTGCCGTCTTTCTGGCTGATAACTACTGAAGCGCTGAGCGTGGTAATGCCGGTTCGCTCAGCCTTCACATCCACCCTTACCGCTACACCATCATCCACCAGCCACTGAAGTGCCTGGCTGATATATTCGCGCGCTTTGAGCGGCGTTTTATTGGTGAGTGTCGTGCGGCTGAGAAGATAAAGGCGGGAACCGATGCGATCATTCTGGACCGTCGGGAAGCTGTCGCCCCACCAGCCGTTATCCTGCTCCGGGCTGTCGTCCGGCTCAGCCTTTCGCCAGGAGAACAGGGAAATAATGACGGCACGGGTCAGTGGGTCAGGTGGCCACGTCACGTCACGCTGGACGCCGTTAATGACAATAATCATGACGCCTCCATTTTCTTCGCTGGCGCGTCAGTGGTGCCGCCGCCTGAACCATTTTCTTTGTGGGTGTGTCCGTTGTAAGCAATGCGCATCGCTGACATGGTCAGGCCGGAGGAGTCGCACTTATCTTTAATTTCACCGGTTGCCTCAATGTCCATTTCAAACCGGGCTTTCGGCGCATTGGTGAAGGTAATCGGCTTGCCTGCGCCATTGACGACAATTCCTGCGCGAGTCAGCGTGACCGACTGCCCCTGATCGTCATATACCGCCACTTCGCCAGTCTTCAGTCCTTTGATGCGATAGCGACGGTCAGAAACGACCAGTACTACTCCGTGTGATCTGTCACCGTCAAAGTAGGCGGCAACAGCCTCAGCGCCAGTCAGCGGAGCAGCGGTAAAACCGTAGGGTTCCATGTGCTCAATATCGCTTTTGCCCTCGCCTCCGGCCATTTCAACCTGAAGCATCTGGCACTTTGTCGCCGTGTTAAGTCCGCGAACGACCGCCCGCGCCAGCAGGTTTGACAGTGCGCGTCCCATACCTGACATCGGGTTAGCCATCAGAAATCATCCTCTTCTTTCTTTATCTTCCGTTTGCCGGGCTTCGCTGGTTCAGGGAGATAAGCATCCGGCGGTCCGACGCGTATTTCAGTCACGGTGCCGTTTTCATCCTGCTGGTAAGTAACCTCGGCGATCACCATCTGGCGATTGTTGAAGCCCAGAATCGGGTCGAAGACGATCACCTGCAGATTGGGCAACCAGAGCGAGCCATCGCCCTGCCGCCAGCCCTGCACGTTGTAGGTCACCTCATCGGTCCGCGCAGCACGCTGGCGCATCTCAAATTCAGCGCGTGCGCTGCAGGTTGCCGTGGTGGCGTTGCCGGTCTGGCGGATAATCATCGGGCGGTAACGCTTCAGGCCGCCATCGATGGTCTTTGAGCGGATAGCCGTAGTTGTGGCCTCGCCAAAGTCGTCGTCGTTACCCTTGCGCTGTCCGGACACCTGATAGTCGCTGAACCGGTCACGGATGCTCTTTTCCGTATCACAGGAAAGAATGTTTTCACCCAGCACCAGCGCAGTATGCGCCTGCTGACTGCCGATGCCGCCGATAACCAGGTTGCCCTGCGCGTTGTCATACGCCAGCGCCTGCTGCAGTCCGAGCATCTTGTTCAGCACGTCCATGACCGTTTCGCCCTGGTCGGCCTGAATTCCCTGAAGCGCACCGGAAGCGCCGCCCGCGTCCACCACCGTGATGCTGAATGGCTTTGCCAGCTCAGCGGCCACCTGCGCCAGCGAACGACCGGCATACTGCGACGGCGTGGCTGAGCAGTCGATGAGGTCAGCCGTTTTACTGCGCCCTGATATTCCCACGCTGATGCTGCGTGCGTCATACCGGACAGGTGTTGCCTCAATGTAGCCGGTCAGCACTTTGTCGGTGCCTATCAGGACTTCAACGAGGTCACCGTTTTTGATGCGATTGCTGAGGTTTGCCTGGTCGGTATCACCGGGCCAGCTGCGGGTGATCTCAACGGTGAAGTCGCGGGCGATACGCTCAATACCGGCAGCGATACGGACCGAAGTCCAGCCGCCCCACTCCTGACCGTTCACCCGCAAAATAACTGTGTTGTTCATCGTACAGGCACCCTCAGTGACTGGACAGGCACGAAACCGGGATGGCGGATGCCGTTACGTGCGGTGATGTCACCGGCGCGGGATGCAGAGTCGTACCAGTCGGCAGCCAGCACCAGTGCAGGGGTTACCTGCGAAGGCGTGCGCTCCGTCATGCGTTCGACCTGCTCCAGGCGGGCTGAGATATCGCGGTTAACATCGGTGCGCACGGTGACCAGCGCCTGATAGAGGCCGTCATCAGAGACGCGCTCCATCTCAAGGTCAATCGCCTCATTGAGACTGTCACGCACCTGCGCGAGATCATCCCATGAAATAACGGTGCCATTGTCCAGAGAGGTGGTGACGCCGGATGATGCGGAAACCGTCGCGATTGCTGTTGTATCAGTATCTGCAGCGGCATTACCTGAGTCTGGCCGTATGTTACTGACGGCAGGATGCGATACCACGACCGGCTGCTGCGGGTCCTGCTGGCGTGTGACGTTGCGGTTTGAAGTCTGCGGCAGGCTGGTTACTGCTGCAGCCGCTTCGCTGATGGCCGTGGTGCGTACCGCCTGCGCTACATAATTGCGCTGCGTAGTCTGCGCCTGAGCAGTTTTACTGTCGGTTTTCCACACCCCACGCGGGGCCAGACCAGAATCAACCGTGACACCGGTCAGGCCCTTAATCATCGACATCAGGTCAGAGGCGTTGCCACTCAGCCGCGTCCCGGCGCGCCACATGGTCTGCAGGCGGTTAACAAAACTCATGCCGCTGGATGGCGGACTGAGCAGCACCGACAAATCACCCTGTAGCAGGCGGGATGCCGCGCTTACGCCTGAATCCACATACTGAAAAGCACTGGTGACGGTACTGAACATGTCACTTGCCTCATCCAGAACGCCGTCCTGCAGAAAATCAGGCATGCCATCCATACCAAAGGCACCGAAAGCCGATGAAATTGCGTCATCCAGAAATGAAACCGAAGAAGACAATTTCTGGCCGGTTGCCAGACCTGCTGTCGGGAAGGATAGCTCGCCCGACTCAATGAAGCTGAAACTGACGCGGCACATGCGGCCTTCATTCTGGGAATGACTGATGCGCACAGCATCGTCCACAACTACGGTCATCTCGCCATAGTAAGGATGAACCAGCGTACAGGAACCCGGCTTTTCAATAGCCTCAATCAGCCGATTGCGCTGCTCAAAATAGTCATCACCAATCAGGTAGGCCTGCACACTGAACCGGCGCGTCGCACGCCCTAAATCTTCGGCCCACGGCTTGTCACGGTTCGGGTACTCATGCACCTGTACGCGACGGCCAAAGGTGGCCTCATCTTCATCTACCTTAAACGGGACGCCCCGCAGCGAGGCATCCTGCAGATTGTCCTTCCAGCTCATAGCTTGCTCCAGGCAATAAAAAACCCGCCGGAGCGGGTTAATGTTTATTTCAGGTGTATCTGTATCGAATAGGAGTCGCCAGTTTTGACGAATACAGAATCCGCATTTTCTTCATGAGACTCAAACCGCTGAACACCTTTAAACTTCTCCAGCTTATTCTGGAATATTGTCCTGTTGGTTCCGGTTAGGTATTCATACGCTTTACCAGCCAGTGCAACATTAATCTCATTCATAGACTTGTCTTCATTCGCGAAGAAATGAATGCTTATTCTGTCTGGGCATGGTGGATCGTAAAGGGTAATGTAAAGCTGAGGCTCATATTCAGCCTTACTATTATCACCGAACGCCTCTTCATCCGTTTGCTCTTTTCGGAACGAATACTGGTGCCTCAGCATCCCGCCATCTTTAAAACCTGCACCTTCTCAGGCTTTTTCCCAATTGCAACAATGAAGCCTTTTTCGTTAAAAGAAGGGTAGCATTCACTGGCTGCCACCCCGTTAACAAAAAACAAAGCCATTAAAAATGCAAATAGGCGCATGCAGATATTTTCCTTAATTTGGGGTCGAGAACCGATTATAACCCACATCAAGGTCAAGCCAGGGAAGATTCCCACCTACAGGGGTCACGCGCATTCCTTGCGGAGCATCTTCAAAACTTACTTTGAGCTCCCCCTGTCTTGCAGGCTCCTTAAGCAATGGCGGCATAGTAAGATTTTGGTTTGCCATTTGCGGATTGCTTGTTGAGTTCTGCCTCTGAATTTTAAACCAGTCTCCAGCCCCCCATTCATCTGCTATCGAATCCCAGAACGGCTTCGATTCGCCACTCTTGGTCACCATCTCAGAAGGAACGGATGGAATTTTACCTGGCAATTTTAGGTTACCTGCGTCGAGATCTTTCTGGTTGTTATACCAGCCGCCAGCTTTCCACCTCTTTTTAAATGATTCCCAGAAGGATTCAGTGCCATCCTTCTGGGTTGCGGCATCAGAAATTTCTTCAAGCTTCTTGAACATATACAGCGCGACGGCTATTGATACTGTCAGAGCGCTCAGCTTGCCTATTTTGGTAAGCACAGCGAGAAGACCGCTTGCTTTAGTTGTAGCGGTTGTCAGCGAGCCAATAACCTGAACCGTGAATAATCCGGCCATTACTCCACCAATTCCGGTAATAATGCCGTTCATACCGCCCAAGGACTCTGTTAGGCCGTCTATCTTAGTCCAGACCCTTTCAACTATCGGGCCGAACTTATCCCAGTCAGAAATCAATAAACCGATCCCCAGCGCGGCCAGCCTTAGAAAGACACCCATAGGAGAAAGCTTCAAGCCTTGCCCCAGAATCCCAAGCGCAAAATTAATTCCCAGCAGCCCCAGTTTCATTCCAACAAAGCCAGCGGCAATACCAAATGCACCACGGATGACCTTCGGGTTTTTGTCAGCAAACTCAGTAAAGCGCTCAGACATATCACCCAGCCAGCCCACCAGCCTTTTTGCATCCCCAGCAAAAGCCCCGCCGATTGCCGCAAGGCCATTGACGGCTGTACCTGTCAATGACTCCCAGATGTTAGAAAGTGTGTTTAGCTGAGTATTAACACGCTTATTAAGGTCAGCCTGCTTTCCCATTTTCTCCTGAATCTGGTCATAGCCGGTTTTACCTTTATCGATCAGCGCATTTAGTACCTGTAATGTTTCAGCGTCATCACCGAAGATCTGCTTGATGATTGTGGTTTTTTGTTTGGTTGTTAATGACTGAAGCTTGTTCAGTTGCTTGAAAAGATTATCAAGTCCGCCGAACTCTCCTTTTCCATCTGTGAAATCTAAATGAATTCCTTTTCGATTCAACAGCTTGTTAGCTGCCTTCATCTTTTTACCGTCAAAGCCAGCCTGAAATACTTTTCGGAGCGCGTTACCGGAAGCCTCGCCCTCCATTCCCATCTGGTCCATCATCACTGAAATTGGGGCCAGAGCTCGCGCCGCCGTCAGGCCATCTTTACTGACCATCTTCATAATGGAGCTGGTTTTAGAAAAGAATGACAGCATGTTGGTATCATCAACACCCAGATAAAACGCCTTCTGGATGGTGTCGAATAATCCCATCATATCTTCTGAAGCAGTGCCGGTAGCATCCTGCATTTTTGCAGCAAACTCTGCAGCCGCTTCAGGCGTTTTCTTAAGCTGAACCGCCAGATAAGCGGAAGCCTCACCAACACCACTCAGTATGTTCTGAGCCGGAATACCCTGCCTGACAAGCATCTGCATCATGTTCTGAAAGTCTGCAGTGGTGCCAGGCAGCTTGTTGCCGAGGCCGATAGCCAGCTTGTTGATCTTCTCGAAGTCTGAACCTACTGCGCCGCTGGCGTCCATCATGGCAACTTTCAGGCCTGTCGCAGCGTCCTCCTGCTTGGCAAAAGCAACCAGTGAACCTGTTAGCCCGGCAGCAAGACCGCCTGCCATAGCCATGCCGCCCCTGCCAGCTTCCTCAGCGTCTTTACGGAACCGGCGCAGGTTCTTTTGCATGCGGCCAAGTGCAGGTGAAAGCCTGTCAACGCCAGTAATGAGCGCCTTCAGTTCAAATTCAGCCATTGGCTTTTCGCTCCCGTTCTATCCGGTTCGCCTGGTCGATAAGTAATTGCAGGCTTTTTAAGTCCTCGCTCAGGACTTCCAGAGGATTAATGCGCCAGTAACTGGCGCAATCGAAGTACAGATTAAGCAGCTCTTTAGCTGTCAGGCCTGAAGGAAAAAACCTGCAACCATCCAGCCAGCAGCATTCAGGTCTGATGGCGACATGTCATCAACTGAGCTGGGTGGAATGCCCCCCAGCTGGCTGATGTATTTAGCCACAACGTGAGCCAGCAGCTTCACTGACTCATCCTGATTCATCTGGTATGGATAGCCCAGCTCGCGGACATCCTTACCTGTTGGATCGCGGAGCTCCAGCACATGAATAGTCTCACCGTGTGCTATAATGGGTTTTGAAAGCTGAAGTTCACTCACTGATAGAATCCTTCTGAACCGTGGAATTCGAGGTCAACCGTACCCTCTTCCGCATTGTGGTTTGCCTCACCGAACTGGAACGCTTCAGACAGCACGTAAACCATGCCGTTTGCCAGCTCGGCGGTGATGGTCATCTGGTCTGAATCCATCAGCTTGGTGACCGGGAACGCCTTCGGCACCTTAAAGGTGCCTTTGACGTACGGTGCGCGGTGCGTCTCTTTGTAATCGACGTCACCAGCAAGGCCGATCACGTCATCACGCACTTTGGTGTTCATCGGCACCTCAATGCCGCCGGTCAGCGACAACTGCTGGCCGTCCACCTTGACGTATGCTGTACCCGCAATCTTTGCCATTACGCGGTCTCCTCGCTGTATTGCAGACGGAACTGATTAAGCAGCGCAAAGACGCGCAGCTGATTGACGTAATCCGGCGGGAACAGGACATCCACGCGGGTCGGGTCGGTGACGTTGCGCTCTACCACCAGATGCTCTTTGAAGAGATCGAAGTTCTCCACAATGCCTGCCCGCTCCATGGTGCGGTAGCTGGCGCACATCTCGCCCTTCAGTACTGCAGGCGTCACGATGGCCTGCCCCGGACCGAAGCGCGTACCGTCATTCGCCAGCTTATGTCGCGGGTACTTACTGGTAATGATGCTCTTCAGCTGACGGATAACATAGGCGCTGGTATGCAGCGTTTCGCTGTCCAGGTAGCTGTTGTCCGCCACGCCATATGCGTTTTTCTGATAGGTGGTGATGTCGCGCTGGATACGCAGCACACCGCTTTCAGCGTAGGCCGTTGCAATGCCGTGCTTCAGCAGAGACTGCTGCTCGGTCAGCGTAAAGCGACTGCCTGCCGGTGCCGGTAATGCGCCGGTAAGCTCACCGGTCTGCGTCGGGCGGGCCGGGTCAGTGCGGATAAACACGGCATTACGGGCGGTACGCAGTGCGACCAGCTCATCGGCAGACGTCTGAACAGCAGGCTCATAACCGGCTACGGTAATGTGCTGGTTGTTCATGGTGTCACCAAAGGCAACCAGGTCGGAGAGCGTGCCGACTTTCGCGGTATAGACGTGGCCGTAAAGCTGACGTGCGTAGCCCCAGCGTCCGGAAGAGTCGTTCATTTCCAGCGCCAGCGTCGCCAGCGAGGCGGAATCACTGAACGGTGTGCCGATGAAGTCAAACGGCTCATCGCCCATCGCGGCTACGGTCGCAGCCAGTGAAGGTGAGCCCGTTCCGCCAGCCATCGCGGAAATCGCAACGTTAACGCCGTCAGGCGTGGTTTCGCTGCCTACGGTGCCGTAGTAGTTCAGCGCCAGCGGAATGCTGTTTCCGGTAAGCCCTTTATGACGGGCGGTCAAAGTCACCACGCCTGCAGCAGCAGCAGCGGTCACCGGCAGGTCAGCGTCAGCATTAATGGCAGCGGCCAGTGTGGCGGCCACGGTTGCAGGGGTATCGCCCGTTACTACGGCTGCCTGCACACGATCCGCGCCGATATAAAGGCTTAGCGAACCTGACGCCTGCGCATTGCCGGTCAGCGTCAGCATACCTTTGGCAGTCTCGCCTTCCGGCTCGGTTACCGCGATAACCCAGAGCTCACCGAACGGATCGACAGCGCGATAGCGTGCCACCATACGGGCCAGCTGGCTGCCACGGCCTGCCACCTTACCCGCCAGCGCGGCAGACGGCATGATGGTAAGTTTGTTTTTAACGATGGTGCTGTCAGCTGAAGCGAGGCCAATCAGCAGCGACGGCCCGCTGCTCTGCGTGGTATTCGCTTCGCTGTTGTCCATTTCGGCCCAGAACAGCGGCACGCGGAGGTCTGACGGAATAGTGGGGAACGAGACTGACATTATTCACCGCCCTTTTTCTTGGCGTCAGCAGCGGGCTTTTCTTCTTCCGCACTGACTTCTTCGACATCACCATCCGCAATGCGGCGGTGCCAGTAGCTGCTCTCTTCGACGTTGCGGCCTTCTGAAGGCAGCAGATCGCCCCGGACAGGGTCAGGAACTGACCGCCCGCGCTTGGGTCTGATTTGCATGATTTACTCGCTGAGGTTGATTTGGGTGTGGTGTTCGATAATGCCGTCAGGACCGTCGCCCGGATCGATATAGTCAACATTGATGTCGACCATCTTCAGCTCGTCCAGGGCATCGAGGTCATCCTGCTGGCGCGTGTCCTCTTCGGTGATTTCCCGCGTCAGCATGAATTCAAACTGGTAGTAGAGGCGACCCCGATCCATATCCAGAAGCTGACCGCCGGAATACGCCACCGGGCCTGCGTCTGAATCAGGTTCCCAGCCCAGCAGCGCCTTCCAGATTTGCTGTCGCACGTCATGCACGGCGTCGTAACCTGCCGCCTGACCGCGCTCATCACGCGTATTGTCCAGCACCACGACCACCGCAAAGCCTTCGGTCACGTTCTGCCAGTAGTCGGTCATCGACTTCTGCTCAGCTGTGATATCTTCGGTCGGCACCACATACGCCGCCGGCAGCTTCATCTTCCCCGTTTCGGGGATGGACTTGAATTCGGCCGCCCCGGCCACGTTGCCTGCGAACATCGGACATCGAGCCCGGAGTGCGGCGATCACCAGTGATAGCTTCATTTCTTTTTCCTTTCAGGCCGCAGTGAGGTACGCAGCGCACGGGTCAGCACATAACGCGTCCACGTTTTGCGAGCCTCCAGCACTTCGGTCATGTAGTTTTTACGCGGCGCAACGCGCCAGCCATTTCCGCCGGATTTCCCTTTGTGATGGCTCTTTTTGCGTTTAGCGCCATGCTTCACGCCGTAGAACAGAAACGCCGGGTAAAAGTCGCCCTCGATAAGGCGGTTACCCTCGCCCCGCTTCTGGTTTGGCGCGATGCGCACCATCAGGCCCGGACGGCTTTTTGATGCGCGGGGAACGTAATAGCCGATGGAACGCGCCAGCCTGCCGGTCCTGAACCCCGGATACTCGCCCGGCGCTGAGCGTCCGCGACGCATGACCAGGCGCCGGGCATCACGCATATGCACCTGACCAATCTGAATGAAGGCGCGACGCATTTTTGCCCGGTTGAAAACGAGGTCTTTGGGCTGCTGAAAATTAACGTGCAGAAGCGGCTTAGCCATACATCACCTCACCGCTGTCCACTGCTCTCAGCTCCTCACACTCCATCAGCAGGTAACGACCGGCTGAGTTGAGGTCGCGCAGGCGCTTAACGCGATACACAAAGCCGCCGTAAACCACCTCAAAATCTGAAGTGATTCCCCGGCGATACCGGATCGTCATGTAATGGGTGATGGTGTCATCAGCCTGAACGGACTCATGATAGGTGGTGGCACCCACCTGCCGGACCTTTGCCCAGACGTCCTTTTCATTCTGATAGACCGGCTCGGTGCCGTAGTCTGCTGCTGCCTGGTCGATACGCTGGCGCAGATGGATGCGCTTATTTAGCTCGCCGGGATCGGGCAACGTGAATACGGCGCTGGTATTGGATGAGCGTCGCTGCATGCTAATACCCCGACACCGGCAGACGCCGCGAATAGAGCAGGAACTCAAACGCCTGCGGCGTCTCCGTCATCTCCAGCTCTGACACTGAGCTGCGGTGTTCATACCAGTGACTGACCAGCATCAGAAGCGCAAGCCGGATATCTTCGGTAATAACCATGCCATCGGTATCAAGCGGCGCAATATCTGCCACCGTTTTATACAGATTACGATTCAGGTACGTTACCGCCTTCGCCTCGGCGGCCAGAGCGAAAAGCTCAAGCAGCCGATCTTCTTCCGTAAAGTCGCTCTCAAGGCGGCACTGCTGTTTAATTTCTTCGAGAGTCAGCAGCATGGTAATCAGCCTTTTTTATTTTTACCTTTTGCTGGCTCTGGCTCTGGCTCTGGCTCTGGCTCTGGC
>Ga0157369_10004033_pt1 | contig 17405 bp, 19 predicted proteins | sample C25metaG_FD_113461 | JGI IMG/M metagenome (GOLD analysis project Ga0157369, IMG submission 113461) | Corn rhizosphere microbial communities from Kellogg Biological Station, Michigan, USA - C2-5 metaG | ecosystem: Host-associated > Plants > Roots > Rhizosphere > Soil | place: USA: Michigan... | reverse complement strand
CATTCCCAACCTCGAACGCCGCTACAAGGAAACCGAATCGGCGGCGGTGCAGGAAGAGCTGGGCAAGTACATCAGCGAACATGCCTGCCCCGAGTGCAACGGCGCGCGCCTGAACAAGGCCGCGCGCAACGTATTCGTGGCCGACCGCCCGCTGCCGGAACTGGTGGTGCTGCCGATCGATGAAGCCCTGAAGTTCTTCAGCGAACTCAGCCTGCCGGGCTGGCGTGGCGAGATCGCCGCGAAGATCGTCAAGGAAATCGGTGAACGCCTCGGCTTCCTGGTCGACGTCGGCCTGGATTACCTGACCCTGGAGCGCAAGGCCGACACCCTGTCCGGTGGCGAGGCACAGCGCATCCGTCTGGCCAGCCAGATCGGTGCTGGTCTGGTGGGCGTGATGTACGTGCTCGATGAGCCGTCCATCGGCCTGCACCAGCGCGACAACGAGCGCCTGCTGGGCACCCTCACCCGCCTGCGCGACCTTGGCAACACGGTGATCGTGGTCGAGCACGACGAAGATGCGATCCGCCTGGCCGACTACGTGCTGGACATCGGTCCGGGTGCGGGCGTGCACGGCGGTGAGATCGTCGGCCAGGGCAGCCTGCAGGACCTCCTGGATGCGCCGCGTTCGCTGACCGGCCAGTACCTGTCGGGCAAGCGCGCGATCAAGATCCCGGCGCGCCGGCACAAGCCGAACCCGAAGATGACGCTGCATCTGCGTGGCGCCACCGGCAACAACCTGAAAGGCGTGGACCTGGCCATCCCGGCAGGGCTGCTGACCTGCGTGACCGGTGTGTCCGGCTCGGGCAAGTCAACCCTGATCAACGACACCCTGTTCTCGCTGGCTGCCAACGAGATCAACGGCGCCTCGCACCCGATCGCGCCGTACAAGGAGATCGATGGCCTGGACCTGTTCGACAAGGTGGTGGACATCGACCAGTCGCCGATCGGCCGCACCCCGCGCTCGAACCCGGCCACCTACACCGGCCTGTTCACCCCGCTGCGCGAGCTGTTCGCACAGGTGCCCGAATCGCGTGCGCGCGGCTATTCGCCGGGCCGTTTCAGCTTCAACGTGCGTGGCGGCCGCTGCGAGGCCTGCCAGGGCGATGGCCTGATCAAGGTCGAGATGCACTTCCTGCCCGACGTGTACGTGCCCTGCGACGTCTGCCATGGCAAGCGCTACAACCGCGAAACGCTGGAGATCCTGTACAAGGGCTTCAACATCAACGACGTGCTGGAAATGACCGTCGAAGATGCGCTGAAGCTGTTCGAACCGGTCCCCTCCATCGCCCGCAAGCTGGAGACCCTGGTCGATGTCGGCCTGAGCTACATCAAGCTGGGGCAGAGCGCGACCACGCTGTCCGGTGGTGAAGCGCAGCGCGTGAAGCTGTCCAAGGAACTGTCGCGCCGCGATACCGGCCGCACCCTGTACATCCTCGACGAGCCGACCACCGGTTTGCACTTCCACGACATCGAGGCGCTGCTCGGCGTGCTGCACAAGCTGCGCGACGAGGGCAACACGGTGGTGGTGATCGAGCACAACCTGGACGTCATCAAGACCGCGGACTGGATCGTCGACCTGGGTCCGGAAGGCGGTCATCGCGGCGGCACCATCCTGGTGACCGGCACGCCGGAAGACGTTGCCGCATGCCCGGCTTCGTATACCGGGCAGTTCCTCGCCCGGATGCTGCCGTCCACTACTGCGCGACCGGACCAGCCCGCCGCCGTGGCCAACAAGCCCGATGCGCGCCCGCCGCGCAAGGTGAAGCCGGAAAAGCCGGCAAAGAAGGCGGCTGCCGCCAAGAGCACCGGCAAGGCCAGCAAGACCGCCACGGCGGGCACCAAGAAGAAGAAGGACGCCTGATGAGCAACGAACACAAGATCCTGGCCCGTATTCCGATCAGCGTGCGCTGGCGTGACATGGACAGCATGGGGCACGTCAACAACGCCAAGTACATCTCCTACCTGGAAGAGGCGCGCGTGCGCTGGATGCTGGGCGTGGAAGGCGTGTCGATGACCGACCGCATCGCACCGGTGGTGGCTGCCACCAACGTCAACTACCGGTTGCCGATCGTGTGGCCCAACGACATCCTGGTCGAGCTGTTCGTCGAACGCCTGGGCAACAGCAGCGTGACCATCGGTCATCGCATCGTCGACCAGCAGGACGAGTCGAGGCTGTATTCGGACGGCAACGTGGTGGTGGTGTGGATGGACACGCAGACCGGCAAGAGCGCGCCGCTGCCGGACGCGATCCGCAGCGCGTCGAGCTGACACATCTGGTAGATGCCGACCTTGGCCGGCACTCTCCCCGCCGGGCATGGCCCGGCGCGACCGTTGCAATTCAAAGGACTGACATGATCCACCAGACCGAACTGCGCGACCTGCTGCCCGGCATGGTCCCCTTCCCCGCCGACGTGTTCCCGGATGACCAGGCCTGGCTTGGCCAGCATCTTTTGCCGCTGCTGAAGATCGACCTCGGCGTGCTGCGCCCGGAACTGGCCGGCAGCGTGGCCACGATGCTGTGCCCGATCGAGCCCTACGACGGCTGTATTGGTGAAACCACCGAAGACCACCACAACGCGTTCACCGGCACCAACTGGATCGCCTTTGAACTGACCAGCGACAACCGCATGCGTTTCCTCGGTGAGGAGGGCTACTTCATCGGCGACCAGGTGCAGGACAAGCACGCGCTGAAGCACATCACCGAGATGCGCGGGAGCTACAGCAAGGCACGTGCGTACTTCCAGCAGCATGGACGCCTGGCCAGCTATTCGCGCTATGGCGACGGCGAGCCCGGCGAGCAGGCGTACCTCGATGTGCTGGGCGGGCAGATCTCGACCGGCAACTGGATCGAAACCGCGGAGATTCCGGCCGCCTTCGCACTGGCGTTCACCGAGGCTGCCGACGACCGGCATGCGCCGGACGATGCCGAGCGCGCGATCATCACCCGCGATGGCCACAAGTTCTTCGCCGTGGCCGAAGTGGCCGGCTACAACTGGTGTGCAACCGGTGCCGATGCGATCGTGATGCTGTACGAGCCGGAAAGCCGCACGGTGCTGTTCTCGTACGACTGGTCGTAAGCCCCACCGCGCTGCGCGCTCGCCGGGCATGGCCCGGCGCTACCGATTAAGCTCCGCTGCGCTGCGCTGCGCGCTCGCCGGGCATGGCCCGGCGCTACCGATGTCGATTCGGTGGTGATGCCTGGGTAGCGCCGGGCCATGCCCGGCGGAACGAGCGCCGCGTTACGGTGCGGCCTTGCGCACTATCAGGGCCGTGCTGACTTCGCTGCCCCCCTCCAGTTGCACCTGCAGCCACACGGACTGCCCCTCCGCCAATACGCGCCTGCCGTCCATCAACATCAGGTGCAGGCCGCCGGGCTTGAGCACGGCGCGTTCGCCCGGCGCCAATGGCAGGCGCTCGACGGTACGCATGCGACTGACCCCGTCGACGATCCTGGTCTCGTGCAACGACACATCACCGAAGCTCGCACTGCGCGCACCGATGATGGTCACCGCGGTGGAGCAGCCGTTGCGGATCACGCCATAGCCGGCAGTCATGGGCGTCGCCGTCGGGCTGGGCGGCAGACGTACCCAGCCCTGCGAGACGGTGACGCACTCCGGCACCGCGGCCGCCGCCGATGCTGCGCCCGCACACATCATCAACAGTACGCCAACGAATGGTTTGGTTATCATCGGCCAGGTTCCTTCTTCGCAACGAGACCCGCAGCATGACGACGCTCATCGAGGTGATCAACCATGGCCCCATCCGCGAACTGCGGCTGGCGCGGCCGCCGGTCAATGCACTGGACACCGAGCTGTGCCGGCAGTTGATCCATGCCATCGAACTGGCGATGGCCGAGGACGCGCACGGCATCGTGCTGTCCGGCAGCGAGCGCATCTTCACCGGCGGCATGGACGTGCCGCACCTGCTCTCGCATGGCGATGACAAGCACAAGCTGCTGGACACCTGGAACGCGTTCTTCGGCGCGGTACGCACGCTGGCCGAGAGCCGCATCCCGGTGGTGCGGCGATCACCGGCCATGCACCGGCGGGCGGCTGCGTGCTGGCCCTGTGCTGCGACTACCGGGTGATGGCACGCAGTGCCGATCCGGCGCGCCCGTATGCCATCGGCCTGAACGAAGTGCAGGTCGGCCTGATCGCACCGGAAGGCATCCAGCGCCTGTTGCGCCGTGCGGTGGGCGCGCACCGCTCCAGCGTGCTGCTGGCCACCGGCGCGCTGGTACCGGCCGAACAGGCGCTGCAGATCGGCCTGGTCGACGAACTGGTGGATGGCGAACTGGTGGCGGCCCGTGCGGTGGCCTGGCTGCAGGACCTGCTGAAGCAGCCGCGGCAGCCGATGCTGCTGACCCGTGCCATCGCCCGCGCCGAGCTGCACGACGCCCTGCATCCGGACCTGATCCAGCTCGAGCGCTTCGTCGAGGCCTGGTTCGCCCCGGATGCGCAGAACGCACTGCAGGCACTGGCGGCGCGTCTCGGCAAGTAAACGGTAGTGCCGGCCGCTGGCCGGCAGCCTGGCGATCCTGCCGGGACGCCTGCGGATGCCGGCCAGCGGCCGGCACTACCGAAGATGGGGCATCCGGCCTACACCGGTATAATCGACCCCTCTTTCATCGCTGTGGCCGCCCCCTTGAACGACATGCCCGAACCCGTCGTCTCCGAGCTGATCGATCTGCTCACCCTGGAGCGGCTGGAGGACAACCTGTTCCGCGGCCAGAGCCGCGACATCGGTACCAAGTACGTGTTCGGCGGGCAGGTGCTGGGCCAGGCCCTGGCGGCCGCGCAGGCCACGGTCGACAATGGTCGCCATGTGCACTCGCTGCACGCCTATTTCCTCCGCGCCGGCAACATCGACCATCCGATCGTCTACGACGTCGACCGTACCCGCGACGGTGGCAGCTTCTCGGTGCGCCGGGTGACCGCGATCCAGCATGGCAAGGTGATCTTCTTCTGCGCGGCCTCGTTCCAGCAGGCCGAATCCGGTGCCGAGCACCAGCACAAGATGCCCGAAGTGCCGCAACCGGAAGACATCGAACCGAACCGGCCGTTGCCGGCGGAGGTGCTTGAGCGCTTGCCGATCAAGGTGCAGCGCTGGCTCTCGCGCGGCGGTCCGTTCGAGTTCCGCCATGTGTATCCCCGCGATGAACTGAACCCGCCCAAGCGCCCGCCCTACCACCAGGTCTGGCTGCGCCTGAGCGAGCGCGTGGGCGATGCTCCCGAGCTGCACCAGGCACTGCTGGCCTACGCGTCGGACTTCCACCTGCTGGGCACGGCCACGTTCCCGCACGGCATCAGCTACTACCATCCGCACGTGCAGATGGCCTCGCTGGACCACGCGATCTGGTTCCACCGCCCGTTCCGCGCCGACGATTGGCTGCTGTACTCGCTGGACAGCCCCAGTGCGCAGGATTCGCGCGGCCTGGCCCGTGGCCAGTTCTTCACCCGTGATGGCGTGCTGGTTGCCAGCACCGCCCAGGAAGGCTTGATCCGCGTGGTTCCGGACCAGGCAGCAGCGGCGGCCGTGCCGGCCAAGGATTGACCGATGCGTCAGATTTTCAGCAGCCAGCGCGTGGAAACCGTAGAAGGCGTGGCCGAGCTCCTGCGCAGCCACGACATCCAGGTGAAGGTCACCAACGGGCGCTCGTACAAGACCCGTCGACGTGGCCAGTTCAGCTATACCGACCTGGGCAATGCCGGCGCCTACCCGGCGGTGTGGATCGTGCGTGCCGACGACCAGCCACGCGCGCGCGAAATCCTGCGCGAGGCGCGCCTGCTCGACACCACCCGCCGTGACCACCCGACCGCCGAGTTCGCCTTCCGCGATGACGTGCAGGAAAGTACCGGCGGTCGTGGCTGGGCCTGGCGCATCCGCATTGCCCTGCTGGTGGTGATCGCCGGCGTGGCGCTGGTGATCGGCCTGCGCCATCGCGGTACCCCTGCCCCAACCGCGCCGGTGCCCGCCCCGCAGGCACAGCCGCAGCAAGCACAGCCGACCGCGCCGGCACCGCCGGAAGAAGAGGAAGTGCGGGTCCGCATCCAGCCGTCCACGTAACGCGCAGGTAGCGCCGGGCCATGCCCGGCGAGCGCAGCGGCCTGACAGAGACGCCGCCGGGCAAGGCCGGCGCTACCGGGACGCGAACCGGTCACATCGGGCACGCGGCTCCGTCATGGGACACAATCCCTGCAGGAGCCCGCCGCCATGACGATCTTCGCCGCAAGCATCGACGAAACCCTGGAACGCGAACTGCCGGCCGCCAGCAGCGGTTGCCAGCATGCCTATGGCCGCATCGTGCTGGCCTGCCAGAACACGGTCACCGCCATCGCCCTGGCCATCACCGGCGACCGCCAGGCCAGCGAGGACATCGCCCAGGAAGCGTTCGTGAAGGGCTGGCAGCAGCTGCACCAGCTGCGCAGCGCGAGCAGCTTCCTGCCTTGGCTGCGGCAGATCACCCGCAACCTCGCCCGCGACTGGCTGCGCGCACAACGTGGCCGACCGCTGAGCGGCGAGGCTGCCGAAGTGGCGTTGACCATGGCTGCCGACCCGACCCCGGGCGTGGCCGATCGCCTGCAGCGGCTGGAAGAGGAGATCGCCGCCGAGAACATCATCTCCGCCCTGCCCGCCGACAGCCGCGAAGTCCTGCTGCTGTATTACCGCGAGGGCCAGCATTCGCAGCAGGTCGCCGACCTGCTCGGGCTGAGCGACGCGGCCGTACGCAAGCGCCTGTCACGTGCCCGTGCGCAGGTGCGCGAGGGCCTGCTGCAGCGCTTCGGTGAATTCGCACGCAGCAGCGCGCCCAGTGCTGCGTTCGCAACGACAGTGGTGTCGATGGTGATGATCGCCGCGCCCGGCACCGCCAGCGCGGCGATCCTGCTGGGAACCGGCGTCGGCGTGGGTGGCAGCAAGCTCGGCCTCGGTGGCGCCAGCGCTGCCGGCGGCACCGCGCTCGGCTCGTTGACCGCCACGCTGGGCCAGCTGCAGATGCTGCCTGCGTCAAGCTGGGCCGCGATCATCGGTGGCGTCGTCGGTGGCGCGCTCGGCAGCTATCTCGGTGGGCGTTTCCTGCTGTCCTACGCAGAGACCGGTGCCGAGCAGGTCCAGGTCCGCCGCTTCGTCAACCTCAGCACCGGCACCAGCCTGGGCTGGTGCCTGGCCATCCTGTTCACCGTGCTGCTGCAGGCGCCGATGTGGGCGCAGCTGCTGGTGCTGGCAATGGGCCTGGTGGTGGTCAACTACCAGTGCCTGGTGACGCTGCGGCGAATCATGGCGCCGCTGCTCGCGCGTGATGCAGCCCGGCGTGGGCGTAACGGGGTCAACTGGAAGTACGAATCCATGTACGGCCTGACCGGCATGATGGCGGTGAACCTGATCGTCATCGGTGCCCTGGCCTACACGATGACGCTCAGCGGCCGCCTGTAACGGACAACGCCGGCAGTGCGCCGGCGTTGTCGTCGTTCACTGCACTGAAAATCAGCGCTGCGGCTTCGGCGCGGCGCCGTCACGCGGGCCGCCGTGGCGCGGGCCACCGTGCATCGGACCCTTGGCGGCGTCGAACTCGGCCTTGCTCAGCTGGCCATCCTTGTTGGTATCGGCCGCGGCGAACCAGGCGTCACGATGCTGCTTCATGCGCAGCTCGCGGTCGGCCTTGTCCAGGTAGCCATCCTTGTTGAGGTCGAGCTGGTCGAAACGCCCGGCCAGGCGCGGATCGGCCTTGGCTTCCTCACGGCTGATGCGGCCATCCTTGTTCGCGTCCAGCTTGGCCCAGCGCTCGCCACCGCGACCACCGTGGCGGCCATGCTTCCAGCGCGGCAGCTCATCACGCGAGAGCTTGCCGTCCTTGTTCCTGTCCAGCTCGTCGAACTTTGCGGCCAGGCGCGGGTTGGCCGCCGCTTCGCTGCGGTCGATGACGCCGTCGCCATTGGTATCCAGCTTGGCCGGACGCTGCGCCGGTGCAGCCGGGGTGTCGGCAGCCAAGGCAATACCGGTCGCGGAGGTGCCGAGCAGCAGGGCCAGCAGCAGGGGGGTACGGATCATGGGGTCACTCCTGGGAATGGGATTGGCATCGGGGTGAACACCTCACCCTCGGAGGACAACAACGCCTGACCACGCCCCCGGTTGACGCAACCGCCGGTTCCATTCATCCGGCGGACAGTCGCCGCCATTGCGACAGGCTGGAGCTATGCTGTGCCCATGGCGAGACACGGCGACAGAGACGACGAACTGCGACTGTTCCAGACCGGCGAGCACCCCTGCGGGTACTGGCCGGACCGGGTTGCACGCGACCTGGTGCTGGACCCGCAGGACCGTCGCCTCGGCGGGCTGTACCCGCTGGCCCTGAGCTGGGGCTTCCGACGCAGCGGTGATCTGGTCTATCGCCCGCATTGTGCGAACTGCCACGCCTGCGTCGCCGTGCGCATTCCGGTGGCCCGCTTCGCCCCGGATCGCAGCCAGCGCCGCTGCGCCGCCCGCAATGCCGATCTGGAAGTGCGCATCACCGCGGCCATGCCACGCGAGGATCTGTTCGAGCTGTACCACCGCTACCTGGTGCATCGTCATGCCAAGGGCGGCATGGACGACCACGGCCCGCACGAGTTCGAACAGTTCCTGATCGGCAGCTGGTCGCACACGCGCTTCATGGAAATGCGCCTGCCCGGCCACGACGGGCAGCCCAGCCAGCTGCTGGGCGTGGCGGTAACCGATGTGACCGAGCACGGGCTGTCGGCGGTCTATACCTTCTTCGACCCCGCCCATGCCGCGCGCGGGCTGGGCACGTTCGCGATCCTGCAGCAGCTGGAGTGGGCCCGCCGCGAGGGCCTGCCACACCTGTACCTGGGCTACTGGATACGCGAGCACCAGAAGATGGACTACAAGCGGCGCTATCGCCCGCTGGAGGCCTACGATGGCCGCCGCTGGCATGATTTCGATGACGAACTGGACGGACGCTGACAAACCACTGACACCGGGCCAGGTGCACAATAGGGCCCATGAACGCCAAACCCCTGATTCTCGGCCTGGCCCTGCTCTGTGGTGCCGCCGCTCCCGCCTTCGCCACGTCCCCCGCGATGACCGAAAAACCGTCTGCAGCGCTGCGCCTGGCCACCTACAACACCTCGCTGTATTCGGACGAAGCCGGCGGCCTGATCGCCGAACTGGAAGGCGACAGCGAACATGCGCGCAAGATCGCCGCGGTACTGCAGCAGGCGCGCCCTGACCTGGTGCTGCTGAACGAGTTCGACTTCGATGACGCCCATCGTGCCGCCGACCTGTTCCAGAAGAGCTACCTGGAAGTGGCCCAGCCCGGTGGCGGCAAGCCGCTGCACTTCGCCTACCGCTACCTGGCGCCGGTGAACACCGGCGTGCCCAGTGGCCTGGACCTGGACAACAACGGCGTGGTCGGCGGCGAAGGCCGCGGTCGCGGCAACGACGCCTGGGGCTACGGCCTGCACCCGGGCCAGTACGGCATGCTGGTGCTGTCGCGCTACCCGATCGACGAAGCCAAGGTGCGCAGCTTCCAACTGCTGAAGTGGAGTGCGATGCCCGGCGCGATCCGCCCGGTCGATCCGCGCACCGGCAAGAGCTTCTACAACGACACCGTCTGGTCGCAGCTGCGGCTGTCGTCGAAGTCGCATTGGGATGTACCGGTGAAGACCCCGGCCGGCGTGGTCCACGCGCTGGTCTCGCACCCGACGCCGCCGGTGTTCGACGGCCCGGAGAAGCGCAACGCCGCGCGCAACCATGACGAACTGCGCTTGTGGCAGGAATACCTGTCCACGGGTGACAAGCCGTGGCTGTGCGACGACAAGGGCAAGTGCGGCGGCCTGGCCCAGGATGAACGTTTTGTCATCCTTGGCGACCTCAACAATGATCCGGTCGATGGCGATGGCCGCCACGAGGCGATCGTCGAACTGATCGAGAACGCCCGCGTGCTGCGCTACCCCACCCCACGCAGCATCGGCGCCGAGCAGACCAGCCTGGCCTATGCGGCCAAGGGCATCACCCGCAAGGGTGCACCGTTCCATGCCACCGGCGATTTCGGCCCGAAGTCCGGCACCATGCGCCTGGACTACGTGCTGCCCTCGGTCGGTTTCGAGTACCTCGGCAGCGGCGTGTTCTGGCCGGCCAATGAGAGTGCCGAAGCGAAGATCGCCGATGGCAGCGACCACCACCTGGTATGGGTGGATGTGAAATAAACCGGTAGCGCCGGGCCATGCCCGGCAGCTTTTCCGGCCGCGTCGCGCGCCCTATGGGAAGCCGCCGGGCATGGCCCGGCGCTACCGTTTTACGAGCGCAGCTCGACGCCGATCGCTTCGGCGGCGTCACGCGCGATGGCGCGTGCTTCGTCGATGGATTCCGCGCGCGCCAGGGTCACGCCCACGCGGCGGTGGCCATGCACGCTCGGCTTGCCGAACAGGCGCACGGCGGTGTCCGGCACCTCCAGTGCGGCGGCCACGTTGTTGAAGTACGGCACGCCTTCGCCATGCGCCAGCAGCGCGCACGAGGCCGATCGGCCACTCTGGCGGATCACCGGGATCGGCAGGCCGAGGATGGCCCGCGCATGCAGCGCGAACTCGCTCAGCTCCTGCGAGACCAGCGTCACCAGGCCGGTGTCGTGCGGGCGCGGCGATACTTCGCTGAACCACACCTCGTCGCCCTTCACGAACAGTTCGACGCCGAACAGCCCCCAGCCACCGAGGTCATCGGTGATCGCGCGCGAGATCTCTTCGGCACGCGCCAGCGCCTTGTCCGACATCGGTTGCGGCTGCCAGCTTTCGCGATAGTCGCCCTCCTTCTGCAGGTGGCCGATCGGTGCGCAGAACGACGTGCCGCCGGCGTGGCGTACGGTCAGCAGGGTGATCTCGTAATCGAAGTCGATGAAACCCTCGACGATGCAGCGGCCGGCGCCGGCACGGCCACCAGTCTGCGCGTATTCCCATGCCGGGGCGATGTCCGCCTCGCTGCGCAGCGTGCTCTGGCCCTTGCCCGAGGACGACATCACCGGCTTGACCACGCACGGCAGGCCGATCGCCGCCACGGCGGCGCGGTACTCGGCCTCGGTGTCGACAAAGCGGTACGGCGAGGTCGGCAGGCCCAGCGTCTCGGCGGCCAGGCGACGGATGCCCTCACGGTCCATGGTCAGGCGCGCAGCACGCGCGGTCGGGATCACCCGCAGGCCCTGCTCCTGCTCCAGCTGCACCAGGGTCTCGGTATGGATCGCCTCGATCTCGGGCACCACCAGGTGCGGCTGCTCCTGGGCGATCAACTGGCGCAGGGCCATCGCGTCCAGCATGTCGATCACGTGCGAACGATGTGCCACCTGCATGGCCGGGGCATCGGCGTAACGGTCGGCAGCGATCACTTCCACGCCCAGTCGCTGCAGTTCGATGGCCACTTCCTTGCCAAGTTCGCCCGAGCCCAGCAGCAGCACACGGGTGGCGGAGGGGGACAACGGGGTTCCAAGCTTGGCCATGGCGGGGTTCCAGCAGCGATGTGAAGGCGGGTGGGCATTCTATCCGGTCCAGCCGCAGCGCCTGGGCACGCCCGGCCGACGAACGGTAGCCCGAACGTGATATCACTTTGATATCTTCAATTCGAACCCTCAAGGACGTACCGCCATGAAAGAGAAGTCGCTGTCCTCCCTCAACGGCCTGGGCGCGCTCGCCGGGTCCCTGGTCGTAGCCCTCGCCGGCGGCGCCCTGTTCGTGACCGGGGTCGCAGCGAAGGCCAGCACCGGCTCGCCCAACGTGCTGCTGATCCTGGCCGGCCTGCTGATCGCTGCGCTGGCGCTGGTCGTGCTGGCCGGTCTGTACACCGTGCAGCCCAACCAGGCGGCGGTGGTCAGCCTGTTCGGCAAGTACGTCGGCACCGTCAAGGACAACGGCCTGCGCTGGAACAACCCCTTCTTCAGCAAGCGCCGCGTGAGCCAGCGCGTGCGCAATTTCGAGAGCGGCAAGCTGAAGGTCAACGAGCTGGACGGCAGCCCGATCGAGATCGCTGCGGTGATCGTCTGGCAGGTGGTCGACGCCTCCGAAGCGGTCTACAACGTGGACGACTACGAGAGCTTCGTGCACATCCAGTCCGAATCGGCGCTGCGCGCGATGGCCACCAGCTACCCCTATGACCAGCACGAGGACGGCCAGCTGGCGCTGCGCAGCCATGCCAGCGAGATCTCCCAGCACCTGAAGAACGAACTGGCCGAGCGCCTGGCCGATGCCGGCGTGCAGGTGATCGATGCGCGCATCAGCCACCTCGCCTACGCCGCTGAAATCGCCCAGGCGATGCTGCAGCGGCAGCAGGCCAATGCGGTCATCGCCGCACGCACGCGCATCGTCGCCGGTGCGGTCGGCATGGTCGAGATGGCGCTGGCCGAGCTGCAGAAGAACGGCGTGGTGCAGCTGGACGAGGAGCGCAAGGCGCACATGGTCAGCAACCTGTTGACCGTGCTGTGCTCGGACCGCGGCACGCAGCCGGTCGTCAACACCGGCTCGCTGTACTGAGCCACCCTCGCAACGGGGCGCCCCACCGCCCCGCCAGGAGTCTGCATGAGCGAGAAAAAAGCCTATCCGCTGCGCATCAACGCCGAGGTCCTGGCGGCCGCACAGCGCTGGGCGGACGACGAACTGCGCAGCCTCAACGCACAGATCGAATACGTGCTGCGCGACGCACTGCGCAAGGCAGGCCGCCTGCCGAAACCCAAGCCATCGCCGGAGGACAAGGAATGAGCAAGCGCTGGAGCTACCTGACCGTCGAGGTCAAGACATCCATGATGGGCCTGCAGAAAGCTGACGACATCCAGGCCGAACTCAGCCGCCAGGGCCAGCTGGGCTGGGAACTGGTCAATATCATTGTCCCGGCGCCGATGCGCCCGGCCCTGCTGGTCTTCAAGAAGGAGCTGTGACCATGAGCGCACGCCGCTCGTTGCTTGCTGTTTCCCTTGCCCTGTTGTCCGCCAATGCATCCGCTGGCGAACCGCAGCAGGTCGCAGCACGCCTGCTCGATCACCTGCAGGCAGGGCGCACCGCCGATGCCGAGTCCATGCTGACCCCGCAGATGGCCGCGGCCGTGCCTGCCGACAAGCTGCAGGGCCTGTGGCGGTCGCTGGGTGAACTGAAGCAGCGCGGCCCGGCGCACAGCAGCGAGCAGCAGGGCCTGCACCTGGTGGAAGTACCGTTGCAGTTCGCCAGTGGCGCGGTGATCGCGCAGGTGGCGGTGAACGGGCAGGACCAAGTGGCTGGCCTGTTGCTGCGCCCGGCCCCGGCCGCCAAGGCAGCGCCACCGCCGGCCGACGCGAACTACAGCGAAGCCGATTTCAGCGTGCCACAGGCACGCGGTGCGCTGCCCGGCACCTTGTCCCTGCCCAAGGGCAAAGGACCTTTCCCGGCCGTAGTGCTGGTGCACGGCTCCGGCCCACAGGATCGCGACGAAACCATCGGTGGCAACCGTCCGTTCCTGGACATCGCCCGCGGCTTGGCCGCCCAGGGCATCGCCGTGCTGCGCTACGACAAGCGCACCCATGCCCGCCCCCAGGACTTCCAGAGCGGCAGCTTCAACGTTGATGACGAGACCACCGACGATGCCATCGCAGCGTTGAGCGCGTTGGCGGCGGACCCACGCATCGACGGCAAGCGGATCTTCGTGCTCGGCCACAGCCAGGGCGGCATGCTCGCCCCGCGCATCGCCAGCCGCTGGCCACAGGCGCGCGGCGCGATCCTGTGGGCCGCGCCGGCGCGCACATTGCTTGAACTGCTGCCGGAGCAGAACCGCTACCTGCTGTCGCTGGACGGCTCGATCAGCGCCCCGGAACAAGCGTTCATGGACAAGCTCGACGCGCAGATCGCCGCGGCCCGCAGCGAAACTCCAGTGCCGGCCAGCGAACTGCCACTGGGCGTGCCGCAGACGTTCTGGAAAAGCATCGAAGCGGTGAACGCACGCGGCGACGCGGTGGCGCTGAAAAAGCCACTGCTGATGCTGCACGGGGGCCGTGACTTCCAGGTACCGGAAACGGATTGGGCACTGTGGAAAAAAGCCCTGGCCGATCGCCGGGACGTGCAATGGAAGGCCTACCCTGCCCTCAACCACATCGGCATCGCCGGCAGCGGCCCCAGTTCATTGAAGGAATACGCGCAGCCGGGCCACGTCGATGGGCAGCTGATCGATGACGTTGCGCGTTGGCTGGAGGCGCAGCGATGAGCGGCAGTGATGCACGCCCCTTCGAGGTTGCCGAGAGTTCTTCGCTGCGGGTGCTGTGGGTGCTGCTGCCACTGCTGGCGGTACTGGGCGTGGGCATGTGGGCACAGCTGCACGACAATCGCAGCGAGGCTCCCTGGATGGAGGTCACCATGTCGCCGCCGTTCTTCCTGATGGGCGGCAGCGCGGCATGGAGCCTGGCGGTGATCGTGCTGATGGGCATCGGCCTGGGCTGGGCGTTCTTCCGTCGCCGGGTGGAGCTGGCAGGCAACGTGCTGGACGTGCGTTCGACGTTGTACCGTCGCCGCACGCCGGTGGCCGACCTGCTGCTGGACCAGGCCGAGGTGGTCGACCTGAGCCGTGATCGCCGCTATGGCATCCGTTTCAAGACCAACGGCTACAGCATGCCCGGCTTCTACTCCGGGCACTTCCGCCTGCAGGGCGGCGGCAAGGGCTTTGCCCTGGTCACCGACCGCGCGCGCACGCTGGTGATTCCGGTGCGCGGCGGCAGCACCCTGCTGCTCAGCCTGGAGCGCCCGCAGGCCCTGCTGGAGGCGCTGCGCAAGGTGGCCGGCACGGCGCCACGGCAGTAAGCTGGATCGATGCACCGTAGCACTCCGCTGTTGATCAATACCGAGACCGTCGAACTGTGGCCTGCGCCGCTGCTGCGCGCGCGCAGCAATCTCGACGCCCGCCTGCTGGCCCGCGCGCAATGGGTACTGCGGCGCAAGCGCGATGGCCGCTACCTGGCGGCAGTACTGGCGCACGGTGTGCACTCGCTGGTGCCGCGCCTGCCACGCGAGCCCGGCGTGGAGGAAGCGCTGGCCCTGCTGGATGGCGCACGGTCACGACCGTTCGGCGCTGCACTGGAAGACCAGTGGCTGCCGCTGGTTGGCCTGCAGCAGCGCCTGCAGCAGCTGGGCCTGGATGCACAGCGCTATGCGCACGACAGCGGGCTGGCACTGGAAGCCGAGCCGTGCGTGCTGCACTGGGCCGGACGTGATCGCTTTGCCCGCCCGTTGTGGCTGCGCCGCGATGCCGCGCAGGGCTGGCGACGGATGCGCCTGCATGCCGCACGGGATGGAGTTGCACTGGACGCGATCTCCGGCTTCCGCAGCCATGCGTATCAGCTCGGCATTTTCGAACGCAAGCTGGCGCGCGGACAGAGCGTGCCGCAGATCCTGAAGGTCAATGCCGCCCCTGGTTTCAGCGAACACCACAGTGGTCACGCGCTGGACATCGGCACACCGGGGGATGCTCCAGCGGAGGAGACCTTCGAGGCGACGGCTGCGTTTGCGTGGCTGCAGGCCAATGCCGCGGCGCACGGGTTCCATCTGAGCTATCCACGTGACAACCCGCATGGGATCGTCTACGAACCGTGGCACTGGTGCTGGAAACCGGCCAACGGCTGAGCCGCTCGTGGCGGCTGCAAGGCGAAATCCATGGAGCTGCCCGGGCGGATTTCGCATGCGTCCACTACGGGATGGCAAAGACAAAAGCCGGTCGCTTCGCTCGAAGCCTCCATGACGGGTCAGCGCGCGGCTGTTGGGTCCGCCTTCAAGCGAGCCGAGCACCGCAGGCCCGGCGAGGGCGAAGAGGTGCGGGTGTCCGAGCGCAGCGAGTTCCCGCACCGTCCCTCGACGGGCCGAGGAGCGCAGGGCACCGGTGCGCCGCACCGGCTCGCGGCCGGCGGCGCGTTTCTTTTGGTTACTTTTCTTTTCGCGCGAAAAGAAAAGTAACGCCCATGAACGCTGCAGATCGCATCAGCACGGATTGAAGCGACAATTTCGACGCAGTCACCGCCGCGGCGCGTTGATCGCCAGCAGTACCCACCCGGCCATCAGCGTGGTGCCACCTACCGGCGCCAGCCGGGTCGGCCACTGCCACAGCGCACCGCCCACCAGGCTGCCGGAGAACAGCAGCACGCCCAGCAGCAGCACGTACAACGCCAGATGCGCGATCGCGCCCTGCGCGCGCGGGCCGAGGGCGGCCAGTACCGCTCCGTGGGCAAAGGCGTACAACGCCGCCATGTTCAGGTGCTGCTGCGCCAGCGGATCGGACACGCCATGCGCGGCATAGGCCGAGAGACCGATCGAGGCCGCTGCCAGCAGCGCCCCCAGGCAGGCCAGCAACGACGGTTTACGCGCGCGTCGTTCGGAATTGAACATGACAGCTCCTTGCGCAATGCCCGACACCGGGCTCGGGATGAAAAAAAAACGCGCCGCAGGAAGCGGCGCGTTTTCGTGTCCAGCACTACATGGGTCAGCCGAGGCTTACTTGACGGCCCAGTAGATGTCGTACGTCGCTTCCGGGGTGAACGACTTGTCCACGCCGTCCTTCCAGGTTTCGTACGGACGGTCGATGACTTCGTTACCCGAGGTCACGGCCCAGGCGCGCAGGGCGCTGCGGGCAACGTCCAGGCCTGCCATGTGACCGGTGTAGGCCGCATGCGCCGAACGGTGCGGAGCAACGCGGACGTACTTGACCGGAGCGCCACCGTCGATCTTGACGGTCAGCTGTTCGGCCGGCACGCCTTCAGCACCCTTCTTCTTCACCGGCTGGGCGATGTCGAAGGCGTACTTCTCAGCACCGAAATCGGTGGTGATGATACGCAGCGGACCGGCGGCTTCCAGGCCATTGGCCTCGATCACGCGCTTGATCCACTCCTGGTTGTCTTTGATGGACTTGGTGATGGAATCCTGGCCACGGTCGACATTACCGGCGGTGACGACCAGCAGGTCTTCGGCCGGGACATCGACGATGCCCAGATCGGTCAGCGGAGCTTCGGAAGTGCGGTAGTCGACATTCGGCACGGTGGCCAGCATGTTCGCCAGGCGCGACAGGCCCATCTTGATGTCATCGCCGATCTGGCGGCTGACATACAGGCCTGCGTAGCGGCCGAACAGGTCAAAGCCATACTTCACCGAGTAGTCCTGGGTGATCTTGACGTTGCGACCGCCCTTGCCGGTCGGCTCCAGGGTGAAGGTGCTGACCTTGTCGTGACCCTTGGAGGCGTCGTCGATGGCGATCACAACACGCTTGTTCTCTTCGGCTTCGGTCACCTTCCAGGAACCGGTGCCCAGGTCCTTGGAGGTGTAGTCGAGAGTGGCACCGACGCCGGAGGCCGGGCCGGACAGCTTCAGTTCAACGGCGGGATCGCGCAGTACCAGCGGGTTCCAGTCCTTGAAGCGGCGCAGACTGCTGACCGT
>Ga0157369_10004031_pt1 | contig 17412 bp, 9 predicted proteins | sample C25metaG_FD_113461 | JGI IMG/M metagenome (GOLD analysis project Ga0157369, IMG submission 113461) | Corn rhizosphere microbial communities from Kellogg Biological Station, Michigan, USA - C2-5 metaG | ecosystem: Host-associated > Plants > Roots > Rhizosphere > Soil | place: USA: Michigan... | reverse complement strand
CCAGGCATTGCCGAACATTCCATGGATCGACCACACCCGCGTGGCGGCCTTTGGTTTCCGTTTTGGTGCCAACGTGGCGGTGCGGCTGGCCTATCTTGAGGCGTCGCGCCTGAAAGCGGTGGCCTGCCTCGGGCCGGTGGTGCATTCCCTGCTCAGCGAGCCGCTGCGCCAGGGCGATGTGCCGGAGATGTATCTCGATGTGCTCGCCAGCCGTTTAGGCATGCATGACGCTTCCGATGAGGCGCTGCGCGTCGAACTTAACCGCTATTCATTAAAAACGCAGGGGTTACTCGGCCGCCGCTGCCCGACGCCGATGCTCTCCGGTTTCTGGCAAAACGATCCCTTCAGCCCGGAGGCGGAGTCGCGTTTAATCACCTCTTCATCCAGCAATGGAAAGCTGCTCGATATCCCGTTTAACCCGGTTTATCGCAATTTTGACGCTGCGCTCAGGAAGATTGTTGACTGGATCAACCATCAGCTCGGTTAATACTTTGAGAAATTCCATTGATTTGGTAAAACAGTTGCATCACAAAAGGAGATCGCAATGACGTTACCAAGTGGACATCCGAGAAGCAGGTTGATTAAAAAGTTTACTGCGCTAGGACCTTATATCCGCGAAGAGCAGTGCGAAGAAAACCGTTTTTTCTTTGATTGCCTGGCAGTTTGCGTGAATGTGAAACCCGCGCCGGAAAAACGCGAGTTTTGGGGATGGTGGATGGAAATGGAAGCGCAGGAGAAGCGCTTTACCTATCGCTACCACTTTGGGCTCTTCGACAAAGAGGGGCACTGGAAACCCACCGCCATCAAAGACCAGGAAGTGGTCGACCGTCTGGAAAAAACGCTGCGCGACTTCCACGAGCGCGCGCGTACGCTCTTAGCCTCTCTTGAGCTGAAGCTTGAACCTGCCGATGACTTCAAAGAGAAGTTAAAACTCCCCGCATAACACCCCCGATAAAAAATGCCCGGCTGCTCTTCGCACGCCGGGCATGAACAGGTATTAACCTGCTTTCTCCCATCAGACGGGAAAAAAATGCCCTCAACCGAGGGCATTTCATATAACGAGGGTCACTACAGGGTTTAGAACTGGTAGGTCACACCAACGGCAACGATGTCGTCGTCAGCAATGCCCAGTTTGTTGTCGTCTTTGATCTGGTTGATTTTGTAATCGACCATCGCCGAGAAGTTTTTGTTGAAGTAGTAAGTGGCGCCAACGTCGATGTAGTTCACCAGATCTTCGTCGCCGATACCGTTTTCCATATCTTTGCCTTTGGTCAGCACGTAGCCCACGGACGGACGCAGGCCGAAGTCGAACTGGTACTGCGCGACGGCTTCAAAGTTCTGCGCTTTGTTGGCAAAGCCCAGTGAAGAGGAGACCGGCGTCATGTTGTATGAGACGGAGTAGAAGGTCGCCAGGTAGACGTTGTTGGCGTCATATTTCACGCCGGTCGCCCAGGCTTCGGCATTCTGACCACGGCCCAGCGCCAGCGCGGTGTTCTGCGCGTTGGTACGGTCAGAGTTGGCGTAAGCACCAATAATCGTGACCGGGCTGCCGCCGAAATCGTAGGCCAGAGAGGTGCCCCAGCCGTCGCCGTTCTGCTTGATGATGCTGTTACGGCCGTTTTCGTTTTTACCCTGGTATTGCAGGGTCATGTCCAGGCCATCCACCATGCCGAAGAAGTCGGTGTTGCGGTAGGTCGCCACGCCAGTGGTGCGCTTGGTCATAAAGTTATCGGTACGGGCCAGCGAGTCGCCGCCGAACTCCGGGAACATATCGGTCACGGAAGCCACGTCGTAGAGCACGCCGAGGTTACGACCGTAATCGATAGAACCAAAATCTTTGATTTTCAGACCGGCAAAGGCCAGACGGGTTTTCTGGCCCGAGGTAGTTTCGTCGTTGTTACCGGCGAATTCAGATTCCCAACGGCCAAAACCGGTCAGCTGGTCGTTAATCTGGGTTTCACCTTTGAAGCCGAAACGCACGTAGGTTTTGTCACCGTCGTTGTTGTTGTCATCACTGAAGTAGTGCATGGCTTTCACTTTGCCGTACACGTCCAGTTTGTTGCCATTCTTGTTATAGACTTCCGCCGCGTGAACAGAAGAAGCCGATGCAACAACGCCCAGTACCATTAATGCCAGAGTGCTCTTTTTCATTTTGAATTCCTGATTGAACTAACGCGCCACTATTCGCTGGGCTCTCGCCCCGTGAAAAACAGGAAGGGTTGTAACGCTCTGAAATGAAACATTTATGACAAAGTAAGAGTAATTTGAAAAAGTTATGTTTTTTTGTGTTTGCCATAAAATTGTCAAACTCTGCCGCTACGCTTGCTGATCCCGCGCAACAAAAAAGTGGTCGATTCACGCTGGCGGTTGGCAAGCGCGCTCACTCCTGTTACAACGTTTGATTACTAATAAACTTCTTATTTTTTCTAAAAACGGCAGAGAATCATGAGTGACAGCCAGACGCTGGTGGTAAAACTCGGCACCAGTGTTTTAACAGGCGGTTCCCGTCGCCTGAACCGCGCCCATATTGTGGAGCTGGTGCGCCAGTGCGCGCAGCAGCACGCCGCCGGGCATCGCATAGTAATTGTTACCTCCGGCGCTATCGCCGCCGGGCGTGAGCACCTGGGCTACCCGGAACTGCCCGCCACCATCGCCTCAAAACAGCTGCTGGCAGCCGTTGGCCAGAGCCGCTTGATTCAGCTCTGGGAGCAGCTCTTCTCCATTTACGGTATTCATATTGGTCAGATGTTGCTGACCCGCGCCGATATGGAAGACCGCGAGCGCTTCCTCAACGCCCGCGACACGCTGCGCGCGCTGCTTGATAACAACATCGTGCCGGTGATTAACGAGAACGACGCCGTGGCGACCACGGAGATTAAAGTTGGCGATAACGATAACCTCTCGGCGCTGGCGGCGATTCTGGCCGGAGCCGATAAGCTGCTTTTGCTGACCGACCAGCAGGGGTTGTTTACCGCCGATCCGCGCAACAACCCGCAGGCCGAGCTGATTAAAGATGTTTACGGCATTGATGACGCGCTGCGCGCTATTGCGGGCGACAGCGTTTCCGGCCTCGGCACCGGCGGCATGGGCACCAAGTTACAGGCTGCCGACGTTGCCTGCCGCGCCGGTATCGAGACGATTATTGCCGCAGGCGGCAAGCCCGGCGTGATTGCCGATGTGGTAAGCGGCACGCCGGTCGGCACGCGTTTTCATGCTCAGACGTCGCCGCTGGAGAACCGTAAACGCTGGATCTTCGGCGCACCGCCTGCCGGTGAGATCTCCGTGGATGAAGGGGCGACCGCCGCTATTCTTGAGCGCGGCAGTTCGCTGCTGCCGAAAGGGATTAAAAGCGTGACAGGCAACTTCTCCCGTGGGGAAGTGATCCGCATTTGTAATCTGCAGGGGCGCGATATCGCCCACGGCGTAAGCCGTTACAACAGCGATGCGCTGCGCCGGATTGCCGGCCACCACTCGCAGCAGATTGATGAGATTCTGGGCTATGAGTATGGCCCTGTCGCGGTGCACCGCGACGATATGATCACCCGTTAAGGAGCAGAAGTATGCTGGAACAGATGGGCATCGCGGCGAAAGCTGCGTCGTACAAGCTGGCGTTGCTCACAAGCCAGGAAAAAAACCGCGTGCTGGAGAAGATTGCCGACTATTTAGAGGCGCAGTCTGACGCGATTTTGCTGGCTAACGAGCAGGATCTGCAGGAAGCGCGCGGCAACGGCCTTAGCGAGGCGCTGCTCGACCGCCTGGCGCTCAACCCGTCGCGCTTAAAAAGCATTGCCGACGATGTGCGCCAGGTGTGCAAACTTGCCGATCCGGTCGGCCAGGTGATTGATGGCGGCGTGCTGGACAGCGGGCTGCGCATCGAGCGCCGCCGTGTGCCGCTCGGCGTGATTGGCGTGATTTATGAAGCGCGCCCGAACGTTACTGTGGATGTCGCCTCTCTGTGCCTGAAAACCGGCAACGCCGCGATCCTGCGCGGCGGGAAAGAGACCTGGCGCACCAACGCCGCGACGGTGAAAGTGATTCAGCAGGCGCTGGAGGAGTGCGGTTTACCGGCGGGTGCGGTACAGGCGATTGAGAGCGCGGATCGCGCGCTGGTCAACGAGATGCTGCGTATGGATAAGTACATCGACATGCTGATCCCGCGCGGCGGGGCAGGGCTGCATAAGCTCTGCCGCGAGCAGTCAACGATCCCGGTTATCACCGGCGGTATCGGCGTCTGCCATATTCTGGTCGACGAGACGGCAGAGATCGCCCCGGCGCTGAAGATTATCGACAACGCTAAAACCCAGCGCCCGAGCACCTGCAACACCGTCGAGACGCTGCTGGTGCATCAGGGCATTGCCGGTACCTTTTTACCGGCGCTCAGCCAGCAGATGGCGGAGAGCGGCGTGACGCTGCATGCGGACGAGCAGTCGCTCGCCCTGTTGCAAAGCGGCCCGGCGAAGGTTGAAGCGGTAAAAGCGGAGCAGTATGACGATGAGTTTCTGTCGCTGGATCTGAATGTGAAGATCGTCGCCGATCTCGATGATGCGATCGATCATATTCGCCAGCACGGCACCCAGCACTCCGATGCGATCCTCACACGCACCCTGCGCAACGCCAACCGCTTTATCAACGAGGTCGACTCTTCAGCGGTGTATGTGAACGCCTCAACGCGCTTTACCGACGGCGGCCAGTTTGGCCTCGGCGCGGAAGTGGCGGTCAGCACGCAGAAGCTGCACGCGCGCGGCCCGATGGGACTCGAAGCACTGACCACCTATAAGTGGATCGGTTTTGGCGACGATACCATTCGTGCGTAAATAAAGCCGGGTGATGCAAAAGTAGCCGTTTGATTCACAGGGGCATTGACGCATCACCCGCTTAGTTTTAACCTTCTAACCCGTGATTCACGCTCGTGAACACCTCGCAGGGCCGATATAGCTCAGTTGGTAGAGCAGCGCATTCGTAATGCGAAGGTCGTAGGTTCGACTCCTATTATCGGCACCATCTTTTCTCATAAAATCATCTGTTTACTGTTGCATTGTTTTGCTTTTTTTAACACGAATGTGCATTTTTTCGCGTTGTGAGTGTGGCAAGACTGTGGCAAAGTCCTTTTTCTGAATGAAAAGATGAGCTAAACATCGCAACTCTTTTCATGATGGCTTGAACCGGCCTATGTATGTTGTAAGATTTTTAGATGGTTCTACGGGTCTACCTGAGTTCATAGTATCGGATTATTGATAACTTAAGGATAATATTTGTGAACAGAACTCTTTATTTTAATTTATGTGAGAGAAAACTAACATTTTTATGTTGTAGCATTGAAGTAAGAGGTAAGTTAAATATACTTGACTATCATCTTCATTGTGAAGACTTTTATGTACACTTTTTTAATTTGCTATTCGGATATTCCCTAGAAAATACAAATCAAGAAACTCATAATTTTGAGGGCATAGATCTAATCGATAAGAATAGTAAGATAGTTTTACAGGTTTCTTCTACCGCGACTAAAACAAAAATTGAATCGGCTTTAAAAAAAGATTTAAGTCTATATCAAGGGCATCAATTCAAGTTCATATCAATTTCAAGAGACGCTAGTGATTTAAGAACTAAAACATACGAAAATCCTCATTCTTTAATCTTCATACCCCAAAAAGATATCCATGACGTAAAAACAATACTTAATGTCATCCTACACCTTGATATAATAAAGCAGAAAGAAATACATAACTTTCTTAAAAGCGAATTACAAGAAGAACCTGATGATGTTCTAGTTGAGACTAATATCGCAGCAGTTATAAATACGTTAGCAAAGGAAGATTTTTCTAATATTGAAACTACAGATTTTCCGCAACCATTCAGTGTGAATGATAAAATTTCATTTAATAATTTGAATGTGGCTGAATATCTTATTGATGATTACAAAATTCATCATGGCAAAGTTTCTCGTATTTATTCAGAGTTCAATCAAATGGGGAGAAACACCAGTCTCTCTGTTTTATCTGCATTTAGAACAATCTTTATTAAATTAAGTTCTCAATACACTGGTGATGAACTATTTTTTAAAATAATAGAAGATTCAGTAGAAACGGTCAGAAAAAGCGCGAATTTTACACAAATACCATTAGAGGAATTGGAACTTTGTGTTAGTATACTTGCAGTTGACGCGTTCATACGCTGTAAAATTTTTAGAGACCCTAACGGAGTGAATGATGCTGTTACCAAAGGACATTCATCCTAAAGATAGCTTATATTATAACGGCGGATTTATTATAGATGCGCTGAAAGGTTTCGATGAAATTGATTTAATCGATCTTTTTTACGAAACAAAGAAAAAAATTGAAATGTCTATATCAATTTTTGTTTTATCTCTTGACTGGTTATACCTAGCAGGAATAGTTGAATTAAATCCAAAGGGGAAATTGGAATATGTTCATAAAATCTCTCCAGATAGCCAATAAAGATGGGGTTATACGCTTAATAAAGTTTCATGCTGGTTTGAATTTGATCGTTGATGAAACGCCAGTTGATGAGGCATCAACCGAGTCAACCAAAACCACTGGCAATAATGTTGGTAAAACAACAGTATTAATGTTAGTCGATTTTTGTTTAGGCGCAGATGCTAAAGGCATTTATACTGACCCAGAAACTAAAAAGGGCGAATATACACTTGTTAAAAACTTCTTGATTGAAACAGAGGTTTTAATAACCCTAACACTTGTTGAGGATTTAGATGATCCGCTAGCTAAGACCATCGTCATTGAGCGAAATTTTCTCTCTCGTAAAAAATGTATCAGAAGAATTAATGGGCTACAAAAAACTCTCGAAGAGTTTGAAGAGACGTTAACAGACGTATTAGTTCCTGGCCATTATGGTAATAAGCCTACCTTTTCCCAAATAATATCTAATAATATAAGATATAAAGAACTCAGTGTCACCCATACGCTGAGAACACTAAGCTCATTTACTCGTGATGATGAATATGAGACCCTTCATTTATTTCTTCTTGGATGTGATTTTGGAAAAGGAGCTCTTAAACAAAATTTGTTAGCTAGCATCCGAATGGAAACAACCTTCAAGAATAGGTTGGAGTCTAAACAAACTCGCACTGCGTATGAGACATCACTAGCATTATTGATTTCGGAAATTAATGATTTAGATCTGAAAAAGTCTACTTTCTATATCAACCCTAACTTTGAAAATGATCTCAATGCATTGGATGATATTAAGTATCAATTGAGCACTATAGGTTCAAAATTAAGTAAGCTTAAATTACGGAAAGAACTCATAGTTGAGGCGGTAAAAGATATTGAAAGTGGCAAGATGGAAATTGACACTAATCAATTGAAAGATTTATATACTGAAGCCAGTAATAATATAAAGAATATTCAGATGAAATTTGAATCATTACTTTCCTTCCACAACCAAATGGTTGAAGAAAAAGTTAAATTCATATCAAAAGAATTACCTGTAATCACTAGTCAGATAAGTAAAACTCAAGAAGATTTAACTACACTTCTTGTCAAAGAAAAAGAACTAGTTGAAAATATAAATAAAAGCGGTTCGTTTGATGAACTTGAAGAATTAGTTTTAGAATTGAATGAAAAACACCGAAAAAAAGGTGAGTTCGAAGCCATTATTAACCAAATTGAGAAAACTGAAAATAATATTGAAGAGTTAAATGCTCAAGTAGATGCTATTAACAATAATTTATTTTCTGATGATTTTGAGGTAGAAGTTCAATCTCAGGTAAATAAGTTCAATAAATATTTTTCAACTGTTTCTCAAGAGTTATACGGTGAACAATATGCTTTGAAATATGATATTGTTACAGCATCCAAAACAGGAAAAAAAATATACAAATTCAGTTCATTTAATACCAATTTTAGTTCAGGGAAAAAACAAGGAGAAATTGTTTGTTTTGATATTGCATATATTTTATTTGCAGATGAAGAAAACATTCCTTGTTTCCATTTTTTGTTAAATGACAAAAAAGAACTTATGCATGGCAATCAACTGGTCAGAATAGCTAATCTTGTTGAACGTTACAAATCTCAAATTCAGTATGTTGCATCTATATTGAAGGATAAACTTCCAAAAGAACTGAGCGATGAGAAAAACTTCATTGTGAAATTGTCTCAAGAGAATAAATTACTCCGCATTGAGAATAATTAATCTTGTTAAATGCACGCCGTTGATAATACACATTATTAACGGCAGATTTTGATATCAGTTACATTTTTGATGCCAGTCATGATGAACATTTTGTAAGTTTATCCAAAAATCCGGATCTGTGTGTAATACTTCAGCAAGTAATAATGCTTCTTTTATGGATATTGGATCATTATGTATTATAATTTTTCTTATTCTACTATAAGACATTCCTGTCAATTCTGCTAATTTACATAAAGACATATTCATAGGCTTCAAAAATACTTCATTAAGTATTTCACCTACAGTGCTTGGTTCAGCCTTTTTTGTCCTCACAATTCTCACCTTTCTACTTGTTAGATAACAACTTTTACATCAGCGATAACTTGTTTTAGATACTACCTAATTGCTTTACCTCAACAATTCATTATAGAATTTTTCGTCTAATGTGGGATGTTCCCTCCGCCCAGAGCTACAAATACTCAAGCCCGGCCTCACCTGTCGGGTTTAGTAACCCTATCTTTCTGGTTTTACTGCGAGTAGCGTTGCTATGCAGCAAAAAAAACTATCCATTGACAATTCCTTTCTATTTGGGATCAGGTTTTGTCCTTCATAAATACTTAGTAAAGTTTAAATTTGTTTAGCTGGAGGGAGGCAATCATTTGGTGTATATCAGGGCGTACAGGCTATTCGGTCTAAAAGGTATACCTACATTAATTACAGCTAGTTGCAGTCAGAAAAAGGACATAAGGCTTAGAATATTTCCAATGAAGATATATTTTCTCGCTTGCGGAGCTTGTGAGCATTGGCGACAAAACTCCTTGCAAGAACTTTTGCTTGCTATATGTGACACTGATATTTTTTGACATTAACGCTCTATAAAAGATGTCCGTGAGAATGCTCTCAGGAGATGCGTAGCATTAATGAGATCATCCAATGATTACTATGTATGCACTGGAAGATAAGGCTATACAAAAGTTCATTTGTTGATAGCTTCCTGATAGGATTAATCTGAACAATTTTTAATTGGGTTAGGGAAATGAATAAAACTTTGATTGCAACGCTGGTATGTATAACGACGTTAACAGGGTGTGGACCTAAAGATCTAACACCCGAGCAAAAACAGGAAGTTGCGGCTCTTAAGGCTGAGTTGTCCCAAACTGAGAGCGAAATTTCAGCAGCGAAAGAAATCGATCAACAATTTTCTGGTGGTTTGATTAAGAATTTAACTATCGCAAGACTGGAAGTTTTAGGAACTAATAAGGCTCTTTTGGAACAGCGTATAAATGCTATTGAGTCAGGAGCCAAAATTGACGTGGTTGTCTCTGGTATCAAGCCAGACCCTGAGCTTGCTGCATCCATTAAAACTGAAATTGATAGCCTGAGTAGAACAATAAACGAAGCTAAAGCTGATGCCAGCCAGTACAACGGAGGTTTGATACAGTCACTTAAGCTATCAACCGTTGCCACTGAAGAGCAGAGCATGGCAATGTTGCAGCAAAAATATCTTACCGCTAAGTATGGGCTTGCTGAATTGAAGCTGGCACCAGTTCAGGATAATGTTGCAGCTACTAGCACAAAGAAGACAGCAACAGCTAAAAACATAGAGCAACAGCCCCCTCAACTGCCACCAGCCGAAGGCCCGTTCGGTCTTGAGGCTGGCCTGACCAAAAAAAATATAGAGGATATGATCGGGGCGGAGCTAAAGCCATTTCCTGATAGCGTGAATCTTTATACTTCCGATAAGTTACCAAAGCAAAACGCAAATTTTGGAATGTATGGTTTACTAATTTCCCCGAAATCTGGCTTATGTGAAATTAGGGCTGTAGGTAGAGATATTAATACTGACAGCCACGGACTGGCCCTCAAATCTAAGTTCGAAGATTTGAATAGTTCGCTCAGTTCGCTTTATGGAAAGGGTAAAACGACAGATGTTTTACTATCAGGTTCAATATGGAAAGAACCTCAGGACTGGATGATGGGGCTAGCCAAAAATGAGCGCTTCTTATCTACCACCTGGAGAGGAACAAAAGAAACGCCGCTTAAAAATAATATTGGCAGTATCTCCATCGAAGCCAAGGCGAACAGTTCCGAGCAAGGTTATCTCTACATTCAGTACTTATTTACAAATCATGATGTTTGTAAAGCAGAGATTGAAGCTGCAAAAAAAAGCTCCCTCTAAATAGTTTATATAAAAGCCCCTAGTCAGGGGCTTTTATACATTTGCGCCAAATTCCCGACAACGAAACGGCCTTCAACAAAAAATACTCTACAGTGCCGCTAAAAATATCTCTTCCTCAGACAATTTATGCAACTGGTGCCGTTCCTTTGCTTCTCCCTTAAGGATATGGAACCACTCCACCTTTGCACACTGCTGCCAGACCTCTATAAACCTACCAATTTAGGTAGCATGATGGCGATGAATAACCGATGCTTAAAATTACCAAAATGGTAGTGGCATATCATTAACCAACTCTGCTATCACTGAGCATGTAAATACAATGAGATGCCTATAAAACCTTTCCAGAATATATCCTGAACTAAAGTGAAATTTAAAAGTGCATTATCTATTTGCCCTGATGAGTATTGCCTTTTTAATTAATACATAAGAAAATACTTAGAAATCATTATTAAAAGCAACTTAACCAAAATTATATTGGTCAGGTGACCTATGTTTTCTTCAGGGATGAGAAAAGTGCGTTATTTATTGCTGTTGATATTATTTATCTCTGCCGCACAGGCCGCGCCATTATCGCCAGCTGATCGGGATGCGGTGCGTCAACAGCAGGAACAGCTACTGCGCCAGAGCCAGCAGCAGCGCGATGAGCTGGAGCGAAGCACGCCGCTGCCGCAGCAGGAGGCGCGCACGCCTGACGGCAAAGCTCAGGGGCCCTGTTTTACCATCCACACCATCACCCTTTCAGGCGTCACGCTTATCAGCGCGAAAGCGCAGCAGAAACTGATCTCTCCCTGGCTGAATCAATGCCTGGATATGGCAAAAATCACCGAATTAACCACCGCTATTTCTGACTGGTATATCAGCCGCGGCTATATCACCAGCCGCGCATTTCTTACTGAGCAAGATCTGTCGCAGGGTGAATTACGCCTGGTGGTAATGGAAGGGAAATTAAGCCATATCCGCCTCGACGGTGAATCGCCGCGCATGCTGAAAATGGTTTTCCCCGGTCTGGAAGGCAAGGTGTTAAACCTGCGTGATATTGAGCAGGGGATGGAGCAAATAAACCGTTTGCGCAGCAACCCGGTGCAGATAGAAATAGTGCCGGATAGCGAGCCGGGATATTCCATCGTTAACCTCACCGCCACGCCGGAATTTCCGTTAAGTGGTTCTCTCTCGCTCGATAATAGCGGGCAGAAGAGCACTGGCGAGAAGCAATTAAACGGTTCACTGAGTGGAAATAACCTGCTGGGGCTGGCTGATAAATGGTTTGTCAGCGGCGGGCGCAGCAGTGACTTCGCTACTGGATATGATGCGCAAAGTTTCCAGACCGGCGTCAGCGTGCCTTATGGCTATGTGCTGCTGGATTACAGCTACGCCTGGAGTAACTACCGCACCACCATTATGAATCAGGGTTATCCATGGATGTCGACGGGTGACACCAAAACCCATCGGCTGAATGGTTCATGGGTGGTGTTTCGTAATGGCGATATCAAAACCGCGCTCTCGGCGGGCGTAACCCAGCGCTCCAGCCGTAACTGGCTTAACGATGCGCCGCTGAAAAGCAGCACCCGCAACCTCTCCAGCCTTCAGCTTGGTATCAACCACACACAGAAAATGTTCGGCGGTGTGGCAACGTTCAACCCCGGTTACAGCCACGGTATGCCGTGGTTTAACGCTGAAACCGATGAAGAGAAGATCGGTGATGTGCCGCGCGCAGAGTTCCGTAAGTGGAACCTGAGCGCCAGTTTCCAGCGCCCGGTAACCCATGATCTTCTGTGGCTTACCAGCCTGTACGGGCAGTGGTCGCCGGACAGGCTTTATGGCAGCGAACGGCTGACCCTTGGTGGCGAAAGCTCCGTTCGCGGCTTCAAAGAGCAGTATCTCTCCGGCGATAACGGGGGTTACTGGCGTAACGAACTCAACTACCCGCTGTTTACCCTGCCGGTGCTCGGGCAGATCAGCGCCACCGTCGCGCTGGACGGCGGCTGGCTGGAAAAGGATCGCTTCGACAAATTTGCCTCGGGGACGCTGTGGGGAACGGCGGCATCGCTTAGCAGCGCCGGGCGCTGGTTCGCAAGTCAAATCACACTAGGGACGCCGCTCGCCTATCCCGACTGGCTGGGGCCGGATCATCTGACGCTTAACTGGCGTGTTGCGGTGACATTTTAAGGAAGAAGGCAATGGATACTGACAAACCTGTTCGTTTCTCACAACGCGCGCTGAGCTGGCTGATCATCAGCCTGCTGGTCTGGCAGCCCGTTGCGCCTTCCTTTGCCGCAGCCATTACGCCGAATGGCCCGGCCACCATGGACAAGGCCGCCAATGGCGTGCCGGTGGTTAATATCGCCACGCCTAACGGCGCGGGTATTTCCCATAACCAGTTCAAAGATTACAACGTCGGTGCCGAGGGGGTAATCCTCAACAACGCCACCGGTCAGCTTACGCAGACGCAGCTGGGCGGGCTTGTCCAGAACAACCCGAACCTGCGTGCAGGCCAGGAAGCGCGCGGCATTATCAACGAAGTCACCGGCGGCAGCCGTTCCCAGTTGCAGGGTTATACCGAAGTGGCGGGGAAAGCGGCGAATGTTATGGTCGCCAACCCGTATGGCATCACCTGTAATGGCTGCGGCTTTATCAACACGCCGAATGCAACGCTGACAACCGGTAAACCGCAGTTTGACGCGGCGGGCAACCTCTCGGCGCTGGAGGTGACAAAAGGCACCATTACGGTGGAAGGGAAGGGGCTGGACGCCAGCGCGAGCGATGCCCTGTCGCTGATCTCCCGCGCCACCGAAGTGAACGCCGCGATCCATGCGAAAGCACTAACGGTAACCGCAGGCGCTAACCGCGTCGATGCCAGCGGAAACGCCACACCAATTGCTGGCGAAGGCGCGGCCCCGGTCGTGGCGGTGGATACCGGCGCGCTCGGCGGCATGTATGCCAACCGTATTCATCTGGTCTCGACCGAAAAAGGCGTCGGGGTGAACCTCGGCAACCTGGCCGCGCGGCAGGGCGATATCCAGCTTGATGCCAACGGGAAAATGGTCATCCGGGAGAGTGTCGCCAGCGGATCGTTAACCGCGAGCGGCGAGAGCGTGACGCTAAACGGAAGCCATCAGACCGGCGGCAATATGGTCATCGCCGGAACGCAGGCGGTGGCGCTGAACGGTACTCAGGTGGCAAAAGAGACGCTGGAGGTTAAAGCAAAAAGCCTCACCCACAGCGGAACCTCAACGGCGAATCGCATCGCGCTGACCGGCAAGGACACGCTTACCAACAGCGGCTCGCTGGTGGCGGAAGAGCTGGCGCTGGGCGCGTCGCACATCACCAACAGCGGGAAACTTCAGGGCACCCAGGCTCTGAATCTCAACACCACTCAACTCGATAACCTGGCGAGCGGTACGCTTTACTCCGCGCAGGATCTCACGCTCACGCTGCCGCGACTCAACAACCAGGGCACGGTTCAGGGGCGCTCACTCAACCTGACCGGCGATGTGCTGCATAACAGCGGCACGTTGCTGTCTGAAAGCAATACGCAACTGAAGATCGGGCAACTGGATAACCAGGGAACCATCGCAGCAAAACAGCAACTCACCGCCGACACCAGCTGGCTGAACAATGGCAAGAGTGGGCAGTTGCAAAGCAACGGTAATATCCGGCTCGGCGCTGATAATGCAGTGCTGAACGGCACTCAGCAGGCTAACGGGGCGCTGGACGTTACGGCGAACACGCTCGATCACACCGGCAAATCCAGCGCCAGCGCGCTCAATCTCAATGCCCGTGACACCCTGAAAAACAGTGGTTCGCTGGTGGCGAATAACCTGACTCTCGGCGCGGCGCACATCAGCAACAGCGGGCAGGTTCAGGGCACCGACGCGCTGAACCTGAACACCAGCCTGCTGGATAACCAGGCCAGCGGCACGCTCTATTCAGCAAAAGATCTCAACTTCACCCTGCCACAGCTGAACAACCAGGGCACGGTGCAGGGGCTGTCGCTGCGTATTACCGGCGACGTACTGAAAAATGAGGGCACGCTGCTTGCCGATACCGGCCTGTGGTTAAAGGCACGGCAACTGGAAAACCAGGGCAGCATCGCGGCGAAAGGCGAGCTCACCGCCAGCGCGACTGAGCTTAATAACCGCGGGCGTCTGGAAAGCAAGGGGCGTGTCGATCTCAGCGCGGATAACGCGACGCTTGGCGGAGCGCAAATCGCCCAGGACGCGCTGAGCGTGACGGCGAAAACCCTTAACCACAGCGGGCAGACCAGCGCGGCTGATGTTGCCCTGACGGCGTCAGATAGCATCAACAACAGCGGGTCGCTGGTAGCGAATAACCTCGCGCTGCATGCCGCGCAGATTAACAACACCGCGCAGATTCAGGGCACCCAGGCGCTCAATTTGCAGGCAGATCGGCTGGACAACCAGGCGACCGGGACGATCTACACCGCCCGGGATCTGATCCTCAACATTCCACAACTGCACAACAGCGGCACCATCCAGGGGCTGTCGCTCAGCACGACGGGCGATGTGCTGCAAAACGAGGGCACGCTGCTTGCCGATACCGGCCTGTGGCTGCGAGCCGGGCAGCTCGATAACCGGGGTAACATTGCTGCAAAAGGCCAGTTAACGGCTAACGCCACCCGGCTCAGCAACGCCGGACGTCTGGAAAGCAAGAGCCGCATGGATCTTAGCGCGGATGAGACAACGCTGAGCGGGTCGCAAATCGCGCAGGACGCGCTTAATGTAACGGCGAAAACCCTTAACCACAGCGGGCAGACAAGCGCGGCTGTCGTTGCCCTGAAGGCGACACAGAATATTAACAACAGCGGAGAGATGAGTGGAGCCGCTGTCGCCCTGACGGCAACAGATAGCATCAACAACAGCGGGAAGCTGATCGCGGATAACCTCGCGCTGCATGCCGCGCAGGTTAGCAATAGTGGGCAAGTTCAGGGCACCCAGGCTCTCAATTTGCAGGCGGATCGGCTGGAGAACCAGGCGACCGGCACAATCTACACCGCTCAGGATCTGATCCTCAACATTCCACAACTGCACAACAGCGGCACCATTCAGGGGCTGTCGCTTAATGCCACCAGCGATGTGCTGCAAAACGAGGGCAAGCTGCTTGCCGATACCGGGCTGGTGCTAAACGCGCAGCAACTGGAAAACCGCGGTAACATCGCGGCAAAAGGCACCCTGAACGCCAGTGGCGATCGGTTGAACAACCAGGGAATAATGCAGGGGCTGACGCTCGGCATTGCAGGTGACTTGCTGGAAAACAGCGGGACGCTGCAAGGCAAAACCCTCGATATGCGCGGCGATCAGGTACGCAACAGCGGCATGCTGGTCGCGGATGACGCACTGCGCATCGATGCCGGTTCCCTGGCGACAACGGCTGACTCCACGCTCAACAGCAAAGGTGACCTCCAGCTTTCAGCTAAACGTGACGCCTCTTTGCAAGGGCAGCTCAACGCCGACAAATCGCTGGAGGTTGAGGCAGGCACGCTGACCAGCACCGCCCAGTTGCAAAGCGGCGGCAAGATGGCGATCGCCGCCGACAGCGCCACGCTTAACGGCGCGCAGTGGGCGAAAGGAACGCTGGAGGTGAAGGCCAACACCCTGAACCACGGCGGCCGAACGAGTGCGGGAAGCATTGCACTCACCGCGCAGGATGGATTGACCAACAGCGGCACGCTGATTTCAGATAGCCTGGCGCTGAACGCACGGCAGATTGCCAACCGTGGCCTGCTCCAGGGCACCCAGGCGCTGAACCTGAACACCGGGCAACTGGATAACGAGACCGGCGGCTCGATCTATTCGGTGCGGGGCCTGCTGTTAAACATTCCCCATCTCAATAACCTCGGCACCATTCAGGCGCTCTCCCTCGGCTTCACCGGCGATACGTTACGCAACGAGGGGGAGCTGACCTTTACTTCCGACGCGCTGCTGCGTGCCAACACGCTGGAAAACCGCGGCGCTATCACCGCCAAAGGGCGCTTAACCACCGAAGGCGCAACGCTGGATAACAGCGGCTCGCTTGAAGGCCAGACGCTGGAGATCGCCGCTGATACGCTGCGCAACAGCGGCTCAACCTTGTCTGCGGGTGATACGCAACTGCGCGCCGGGCTGTTGGACAACCGGGCAACGATGGCGGCAAAAGGCCAGCTAACGGCCGATAGCCAGACGCTTATCAACAGCGGCACGTTGCAGGGCCAGACGCTGGATATCGGCGGCGACGCCATACAAAACAGCGGCACGCTGAATGCAGCGGGCGCCGCGCAGATCCGTGGCGGAGAGGTAACTAACAGCGGTGCGGTGGCGGCAAAAGGCCAGCTCACCGCCACTGTTACGGCGCTTAACAACGCCGGTACGGTACAGGGGCAGGCTCTTGATATCACGGGCGATCGGGTGCAAAACAGCGGCACGCTGGCATCCGATGGCGCACTGCGCGTGCAGGCCGGAACGCTCGCCAGCGGCGCGGGCTCCACCATTACCGGTATCGGCAATGTGGCGCTACATGTACAAACGCAGGCCGATCTCGACGGGCAGGTAAACGCTGGCGGTGCGCTTACTGTTCACGCCGGGACGCTGAGCAGCCAGCAACAGGCGCAGTTGCAGAGTGGGGGCGATATGACCCTCGATGCGGACAGCGTCACGCTTAACGGGACGCAGGCGGTCAAAGGCGCGCTGGCTGTTAAGGCTAATTCGCTGAGCCACGGCGGCAAGTCCAGCGCTGCTGGCATCAATTTAAACGTACAAAATACGCTGGCGAATAGCGGTACGCTGGTTGCCGATACACTTGCGATGAACGGCGGAGAGATCCGCAACAGCGGCCTGTTGCAGGGCACCCGCGTGCTCGATCTTCAGGCCGGTAAGCTGGATAACCTCTCCGGCGGGACAATCTACTCCACGCAGGGCTTCACCCTCGCCATACCTGAATTAACCAACAGCGGTCTCATCACCACCGATGGCGATCTGCATATTGGCGGCAATACGCTGGTAAACGACGGCGAGATCAACGGCGTCAGCCTCTCCAGTGATTACCGTAACCTGACCAATGCCGCCAGCGGGCGTCTGCTGGCCGACAAAAAT
>Ga0157369_10004030_pt1 | contig 17413 bp, 15 predicted proteins | sample C25metaG_FD_113461 | JGI IMG/M metagenome (GOLD analysis project Ga0157369, IMG submission 113461) | Corn rhizosphere microbial communities from Kellogg Biological Station, Michigan, USA - C2-5 metaG | ecosystem: Host-associated > Plants > Roots > Rhizosphere > Soil | place: USA: Michigan... | reverse complement strand
GCAATCCGCATCAGGTCCTCGCAGCTCTGTTCCACGCATGGCAGAAACAGATCGCGCATGATGTACTCGCTGCCGCGCCGCGGGTGGAAAGCGCGAGCGATGATCTCCGGCCGGTCGAGCAGAGGAGACAAGTCCGGCCGCACCGCGTAAAAGTTCAGACCCTCCCCTTCCACTTTTGCGCGGTAGTTTTCTGAAGTCGCGATCGTAACCCGGTGGCCTCGGTCGCGCAAGCCGATGCCCACGGCTATGTACGGGTGTAAATCGCCGAAGGACCCGAACGTCGTCAGCAGAAAATGCGCAGACAAGCTCTCACAAGCTAACAGGTTGGTTCAGGCTCGAACAATGGCCGTTCGCTATATTGAAATCAAAATCAATGAGTCAGAACAGCTTTGGCGCGGCATCTACTTTACGAGTGGCTGACGCCGAGTATCGGATTTTCCGCGTGGCTGCGCTGGAAGAGAAAGGCGTCGCAAATGTTTCACGTATGCCTTTTTCTCATCGGGTGCTGCTGGAGAACCTTCTTCGCCACGAGGACGGACGCAAAGTTCAGGCCGCCGATATCGATGCCGTGGGCCGTGGCGTAAGCGGACCCGAAGCCAAAGAGATTTCATTTATGCCGGCGCGCGTTTTGCTCCAGGATTTTACCGGAGTGCCTGCCGTGGTGGATCTTGCGGCCATGCGGGATGCCCTCGCCGATATGGGCGCCGATCCGGCCAAAGCCAATCCGCTGATGCCCGCCGATCTGGTGATCGATCACTCGGTACAGGTGGATGAATTCGGCACAAAAGACGCGTTCAATATCAACGCGTTGCTCGAGTTTCAGCGCAATCGCGAGCGCTATATGCTGCTGCGATGGGCGCAGACCGCGTTCCGCAATTTCCGTGTTGTTCCACCCGATACCGGCATCGTTCATCAGGTAAATCTCGAATATCTTTCGCCTGTTGTCTTCCGTTCGAATGTGGATGGCGCCTGGGCCGCATATCCCGATACGCTCGTCGGCACGGACTCGCACACCACAATGATCAACGGCCTTGGCGTTGTCGGGTGGGGCGTCGGCGGGATCGAAGCCGAAGCCTGCATGCTGGGCCAGCCGATCTCGATGCTTCTGCCGGCCGTGGTGGGTTTCAAGCTGTTCGGCCGCTTGCGCGAAGGCTGCACCGCGACCGATCTCGTGCTTACCGTGACGCAGATGCTGCGGAACAAAGGGGTCGTTGGCAAATTCGTTGAGTTCTACGGAGCGGGATTGAGCGCTCTCGGCGTGGCAGATCGCGCCACCATCGCCAATATGTCGCCCGAGTACGGCGCAACCATAGGGTTCTTTCCCGTCGATGCCGGCACTCTCGATTATCTGCGCATGACGAATCGCGATCCGGATCTGATTAAACTCGTCGAGGCTTATTCGAAGGAACAACTGCTCTATCGCACCGACGAAACGCGCGACCCATTGTTTTCCGACACCCTGGAACTCGATCTCGCGTCCGTCGTACCGTCAATGGCGGGGCCGAAACGCCCCCAGGACAAGCTCACCCTGCCCGAGGTGAAGAAGAACTTCCGCGATTCTTTCAAAGACGCGCCGAAAAAGAAAGCCACAGTCAACATGGGCGGCCACACGGCTGTGATTGAAAACGGCGCGGTGGTGATTGCGGCGATCACGAGCTGTACCAATACTTCGAATCCCTCGGTGATGCTCGGCGCCGGCCTGCTGGCGAAGAAGGCGGTCGAAAAGGGTCTCGAAACGAAGCCCTGGGTGAAGACGAGTCTCGCGCCCGGCTCGAAAGTGGTTCGGGATTATCTGGAAAAAGCCGGCTTGATGCCCGCACTCGAGCACCTGAAATTCCACCTCGTCGGCTATGGCTGCACCACATGCATCGGAAACAGCGGCCCACTGCCCGAGCCCGTTTCCGCTGCCGTGAAGAAGGAAGATCTTGTCGTCGCGGCTGTGCTCAGCGGAAATCGAAACTTCGAGGGCCGCATCAATCCTCAGGTGAAAGCGAACTACCTGGCATCGCCTCCTCTGGTGGTCGCATATGCGCTCGCCGGGAGTATGGATTTCGATATGGAATCGGATTCGCTCGGTCTCGATCGAGACGGCAAGCCCGTATATCTGCGGGATATCTGGCCTTCAACCGCGGAGGTGAACGCCGCCCTGAAATCGATCGATGCGGAAATGTTCAAGTCTGAGTACGAACAGGCGTTCGAGGGCGATTCGAACTGGAAGAACCTGCCGGTACCGACGGGCAATCGTTACGTCTGGGACGACAAATCAACTTACATCAAGAAACCCCCATATTTCGAGAATATGGTGGATCCTGACTCGCCGATCGAAGACATAACAGGGATGCGCGTACTGGCGTTGCTTGGCGATTCCATTACGACGGATCACATCTCGCCCGCGGGGTCGATTCCGGTGAACAGTCCAGCCGGCCAGTACCTCATTTCGCTTGGAGTCGCCCCGAAGGACTTCAATTCCTATGGCTCTCGTCGTGGCAATCACGAAGTCATGGTGCGCGGGACGCTCGCAAATGTAAGACTCCGCAATCAGCTCGCGCCCGGCACCGAAGGCGGCTGGACGACATATCTGCCGGATTGCGAGCAGATGTTTATCTACGATGCCTCAACGCGGTATCAGCAGACTGGCGTGCCGCTGCTGATCCTTGCCGGCAAGGAATACGGCTCCGGCTCATCGCGCGACTGGGCGGCGAAAGGCGTAAAGCTGCTGGGCGTGAAAGCGGTCATCGCGGAGAGCTTTGAGCGCATTCACCGTACGAATCTTGTCGGAATGGGCGTTTTGCCGCTTCAGTTTCTTGCTGGCGACAATGCCGCTGCCCTGAAGCTCACCGGGAGAGAACTCTTTCACATCACGGGAGTGCGCGAAGCCGTTGGGAACGGCTCACGGGTGAAGGTAAGAGCCGTCGCGAACGATGGCGCCGAGATCACGTTCGAGACTCTGGCGCGCATCGATACCCCGCAGGAAGCCGAGTACTTCCGTAATGGCGGGATTCTGCCGTATGTGCTTCGCCAGCTTGCGGGCGCTGCATAGAAGGACCTCAATCCGCGCGCTGCATCAGCGCTTTTCGCCGTCTAGAATCCGGCTAGTCCACGCTCTGGCGCAGGTCAGAATGGCGGATAGCAGCCTACAACTGGATTCTGGAAAACAGCCTCGTTCCAATCACGAGAATGATCGTGCTCAGAATCGCGAGCACTGCCAGATCTACTGCCAGTCCAAAATGACCTGCGCCGCTTAGGGAAACTCGCAATCCATCCACGCCGTACGATAGCGGGTCGATGGTTGCAAGCACGTTCAGCACCGTCGGCAACCCAGCCAGAGGAAACAGCGCGCCCGAAAGAAAGAAAATCGGCATCACCAGAAAATTCATGACGAGCTGAAATCCCTGAAAATCGGACAGTACGGAAGCAATTGCAGTCCCGAGCGCAGTAAACATGATCGCGATCAGCGCCATCACCAGAAATGCGATGGGTATCGCGCTCGCATGGTGCACCCGAAATCCCGCGATGAAGCAGATGATTACCACGATAAAACCCTGAAGCAGCGCGACGGTTGCGCCGCCAAGAGTACGGCCGATCATGATCAGAATCCGCGGTACCGGCGCGACCAGGGTTTCTTTCAAAAACCCGAACTGCCGGTCCCAGATCAGCTCGATGCCCGAAAAGATGGCAGTAAACAGAACGGTCATCCCAATCACGCCCGGCGCAAGGAACTGAATATAGTCGCCCTGGCCTGCGCGCTGAAAGATGGGCCCGAACCCGAAGCCGAGCGCCAGCAGAAACAGCATGGGCTGCCCCAGCGAGGCCACAATCCGCGAGCGCGAGCGCGTGTAGCGCTTCAATTGCCGCAGCCAGAGTATGTAAATTGCGGTCACCGGTTTCGCCTCCAGATTTTGGCCATCGCGCGCATCTGCGCGAACTGGTCCGCCCCTTCGTCCCGAATCGTCGAGCCGGTCAGCGCCAGAAACGCCTGCTCCAGCGTTTCAGCATTTGTCTGCGCCTTCAACTCCGCGGGCGCGCCCTGAGCGACGATGCGCCCGTGGTCAATAATGGCGATCCGCCGCGCCACTCGTTCCGCTTCCTCCATATAGTGCGTTGTAAGAAACACCGTCACGCGCTCTTCGTCATTCAGCTTTTTCACATGCGCCCAAAGCTGGTTTCGCGTCTGCGGGTCGAGCCCCAAAGTTGGCTCGTCCAGAAATATGATCTTTGGGGTGTGCAGCAATCCGCGCGCAATCTCCAGCCTGCGCTTCATTCCACCGGAGAACTGCTTCAGGGGATCGTTGCGCCGATCCCAAAGCTCGAACAGCTTGAGCAATCTCTCGCTACGCTCCGCGCGGATTCGCCGCGGCACGCTGTAAAGCGCGCCATGCAGATCCATGTTCTCCCACGCCGTGAGTTCGTCATCCGTACTCGGATCCTGAAACACGATTCCGAATCGTTTGCGTACCTCGTTCTGATGCGTCATCGGATCCAGGCCGTCGATCGCAATGCGGCCGCTCGTCGGGCGAAGCAGCGTCGTCAGCATCTTGATTGTTGTCGTTTTGCCCGCGCCATTGGGCCCGAGAAACGCGAAGATCTCACCCTGATCCACGCTGAACGAAATGTCACGGACCGCCTGTATCTCGCCGAAAGACTTCACGAGGTTTTCGACTTCGATCATCGCCTGATCAGTTTCGCATGCACAGGTGAGACGATGCTATTCAGGTGCGAACCAGCGGCCCGAAGAAAACTCTCGAACGCGTGCTTTCGAAAGCCGGCATCGGCTCCCGCACCCAGGCGCGCAGCTGGATTCATGCCGGGCGCGTGACCGTAAACGGCCGCGTCACCGAAAATCCCGACCTCTGGATCGAGTTCGCGCGCGATCGTGTCTTGTTCGATGGCAAGCCATTGGCCGCGCGGGAACGCCTCTACATCCTGCTTTATAAGCCCGCCGGCTACATCACGACCTTCAAGGATCCCGAAGGCCGCCCCACCGTCTACGATCTGATCCAGGATGTCGACACCTTCGTCTCGCCCGTCGGTCGGCTTGATCTGGATACCAGCGGTCTGCTCATCCTCACCAACGATACGCGGCTCTCGGAACACCTCACCAACCCTGATCGCGGCGTCGCGAAGACCTACCTGGTGAAGTGCTCCTCCATCCTCAGCGACGAAGCTCTCGAACAGCTTCGCAATGGCGTCGAGCTCAGCGATGGGCCCACGCGTCCCGCATCAATTCGCCGGGTTCGCGATTCCGGCCGCTATTCGCATATCGAAATTACGATTCACGAAGGTCGCAATCGCCAGGTGCGAAGAATGATCGAAGCGATCGGCAGCAAAGTGCTGAAACTCGTCCGCATTCGCATCGGGCCTGTCGGCATCGGCGATCTGAAGATCGGCAAATGGCGCGAGCTTACGGCTGACGAGCTGAAGTCGCTGGCGCCGGGCTGGGCGCCGTGGAAGTCACCCACGACGAAACAAACCGCGAGTTCAGCGAAAGCTTCCCGGGCTCGAAAAACACAAACGCCCCGCCGCCCGGCGGCCGCTCGAGCGAAGCGGCGGGGAGAGGGCCCGCGCTCGAAAAGCGGCGGCGGCTCGTAAGCAGCGCCTGTGGTCCGCTACGCACTCCGTCATCCAGCGGCGCGAGTCTTACAGGCGTTTCCACGCCGTTGCGCAGGACGCTTTCGAACCGCACCGCCACCACCCAGCGCGGCCGGTTCATCCTGTACTGCTCGAGTCTTACAATGCGTCCGTGAAACCGGTCACCGCGATGGACCGCCACCGCTCCGCCCTTTTTCGAATCGTTCAGCGCCTGCGCCACGATCTCGTCGCCCGCGGCCGAAGTCTCGCCATCGATCGGCGTTTCCAGCGCGAGAAGTACACGCAGCCCTTCCGGAATCGGCGCCCGGGCCCCTATATTCCCGCTTGATTCCACCCCGCCCGAGCCGCCATCGTCAAATCGAATCGTGCTCTGCGCTGTGTACTCGTGGCACCCGGAATAATGGGTTTCGTTGATCGACTCTGTGCCGCGCGAGTAAACGGCGTCCATCACCGAGACGCGAGGCAGGACGAAATCGCTGTCCCCGATTTTCGCCGTCTGATATTCGATCGTGTCTTCCACCCGGCAAACTTCGTCCTCGGGATCGAACTCCGTCGCAATCACCGCAAGTTTTTCGAGAGCGGCCGTCGCAGGGTCGATCAGGTACCACCCCGAGTAGGGCGCAAGTTTGAACTCGCCTCCTGTTCTGTACCGATAATGCGAGGTCGAAAGCGGTACTTCATACTCGAATCGCGCCATCTTTCCCGCCGGCGTGCTTTCTTCGCCCGTGTAGCGGACACGGCGCGCGGCATTGCCAAAAACACTGCCGAGGAACCCCGCAAAATCGCCCGTACCGGTGACGCCTCCACCCACCAGCTTGTCCACATCGTCCGTCTCGAACTGGCGGGCGCCTGCCCACGCAAATGTCTCGGTGCCATTGATCACGGCGACATCCAGCCGGAGGCGATCGCGCCACAGCACCAGCCCGGAATCCGCGGAACCTCCGGACACAGCGGCGGAACAGCGGCCGCGCGTGCGAATCGTCCGGCGAACCAGGCGGTTAACAGTTTCGATGCAGGTATAGCGCGGCGTCCGATCCAGATTGGCCAGCACCTTCGCCCGCGCGCGGTTGAAGAGCGCCTGCACTTCTGACGGGTCGGACTCCGCCGTGACCGAAAACAGCACAATTCCCGCCACAAGCGCCAGAATGCGCATAGCCGAATTATCGCCCTACAATGAAATCGATGACCACGCGCCTCGTCGCCCTCTGCGCTCTGTTCACTCTACCGCTCGCCGCGCACGACGTCATCACCACTAAATTGACGTGGACGCGCGATATCTCTCGTGTCTTCGCCCACCGCTGCATTCAGTGCCACGGCGCAAAATCCAGTATTCCGCTGACGACATACGAGCAGGCCCGGCCCTGGGCGGTCGATATCAAGGAGCAGGTGCTCTCCCGTTCGATGCCGCCGTGGGGGGCGGTGAAAGGATTTGGCGATCTGGCGCCCGATAACGCTCTTTCGCAGGAGGAGATGCTCATGATTGCCGGCTGGGTTATCGGCGGCGCGCCCGAAGGTGATGCGGCGCTGGCTCCCAAAACAGCTCCCCAACCGCCCGCGAAACCAGCCGTTCCCCAACACCCGGTCGTTCAGGTCGATCGCGAGCTTCGCCTCACGCGCGCCGCCACCATCAGTGGTCTCCAGCCGCTCGCCACCGCTAAGGTTGATTCCGCGAAGATCACGGCCACCATGCCCGATGGCGCAGTCATCCCGCTGGTCTGGCTGTACAAATACGACCCCGCTTCAAAGGTCGCGTTCCGCTTCGCAAAGCCCCTGCGCCTTCCCGCAGGCGCCGTGGTGGCTTCTTCCTGCCCGCTGCGCTTCGCTCTTACAGCGCCTTTACCGGCACGGTGAAAACAATCGTGTTCACCACGCCGTCCCGCTGAAATTGCGTCCACACCCGGTATAGCCCCGCCCGCGGAAAGATGGCGTTGAACTGCATCGTCCCCTTCGCCGGATCCGCGAGAAACGGGTGCATGTGCAACATGTCGATCAGATCGGAACTCGCCGCCAGCATGTGCCCCCATGCGCCCAGGTACGGCTCCAGGCGCTCACACGGATCCAGATCGAAAAACATCTTCGTTTCGAATCCCGCGAGCGGCGCTTCCGGATCCAGTCGCAGCCGCGCCGTCATATTCTCCGCCTTGAACGGCGCGAGCGCGGGCTCGAGGTGCGTCGCGGGCGAAGACCCTTTCACAAATACGGTTTCGAGCGCCAGTTGCGGCGTCGAGCCCTCCGGATAGAAATCGGCCAGCATTCGGTAGATGCCGCCATTCGGAAACCGGATCGGCAATTGAAACGATCCATCCGGCTGCGCTACCGGGTGCACATGCATGAAAACTTCCAGGTTCTCGCTCACCACGAACAGGTGCATCAGCTTCTCATGCACGATCAGAAACCTCGAAGCCGGTTTCCCTGTCGTTGGATGCAAAGCCCGGAAGGTAAGCACCGCCGGCTGCCCCGGCATCAGCACCGGCGGCTCATGCGTTACCTCGAGCCGGTATTCCACCGACTCCGGCAGCTTCAGCACCAGCTTCATCCCGCAACGAGGGCACACCCCGGGTTTTGACGAACGGAAGTCGCGGTCCATCGGACACGCGTAATCTTCCGGTTCGGGCTCCTTTTCGGGCAAAACCGTCTGCCCGCGGCCCGCAACCGCTGTCGCGAGCGCAGCCAGACACTGGCGTCTGCTGAGCCGGATCATACTTACCAGAATACCGATATAAACTGGAATCAGATGCGGTTTCTCGCGATCACTACGCTCGGCGCACTCGTCGCCGGATCACTCTGCGCCGAAACCAGGTCCGCGCAGCCCACTTTCTCGCGCGATGTTGCCCCCATTCTCTATAAGCATTGCGCCGGCTGCCATCACGCGAACGATATCGCGCCCATGCCGCTGATCACGTACAACGACGCAAAGCCCTGGGCTGCGGCAATTAAAGAAGCGGTGGTCACGCGCAAGATGCCGCCATGGAAGGCCGACCCGCATTACGGCAAATGGTCGAATGATGCGAGCCTGACCGATGCCGAGATCGCCACCTTGCGCCAGTGGGCCGATAACGGCCGCCTCGAAGGCAATCCGAAGAACCTGCCGCCCGCCCCGCACTTCGCAGACGGCGGCTGGAATATCGGCGAGCCCGACGCAATCGTAAAGATCCCGCAGCAAAAGCTCGAAGGCTCAGGTCCGGATCAGTACGTCTACCTCAAAGTCCCCACCGGATTCACCGAAGACAAATGGGTCGTCGCGGCGGAGTTGAGGGCAGGCAATCGCAAAGTCGTCCATCACGCCCATGTGTTCGTCATAGATCCACAAGCAGAGGCGCCGGAAGCAAAGCCGAAAGCAGGCGCCGCGCCCGCCAGCGTGAACCCCACTGAAGCTTACGCGCGCTCGCTCATGGTCCACGAAGGTTCGCTTTCCTGGCTGCGGCCGGATGCGCCGGTAATCAACGATGGCTGCGCGGTAGACGATAACGGCCTCGTCCCCGGCCACAAATCGAATGATCTCGGCACCCTGATCGCGTCTTATCTGCCCGGCCGCGAGCCGGATGTTTATCCTGAAGGTACGGCGCGGCTGATCAAGGCCGGCTCCAGCCTCAATTTCCAGATCCACTACTCGCGCACAACCGGCAAAACGGAATTCGACGAGACCAGCGTCGGCTTCATCTTCGCCAAAGAACCTCCGAAGAAAATCGCCCGCCGGATCGATCTTTCAAACCAGATGTTCCGCATTCCTGCGAACGCGAGTGAGCAGCAGGTAACGGAGTGCCACACCTTCAACAAGGACATGTACATCACCAGCCTCACCCCGCATATGCACCTGCGCGGCAAAGCCATGGAGATGATCGTGACTTACCCGGATGGCCGCAGCCAGACCCTGCTCTCCGTTCCCCACTACGATTTCAACTGGCAGATCACCTACCGTGCCGCGCAGCCCATCTTCATCCCGAAAGGCACGCGTATCGCCGTCATCGGGCACTTCGATAATTCGCGTAATAATCCGCTGAATCCCGATCCTTCGAAGCCCGTTCGCTGGGGCGCGGCCAGCGAGACCGAAATGATGGACGGCTGGATCGAGTACGTCGACGCCGATTCTCCGCCACACCCGCAGTCCGCCGAAGCACGGGCCTCCGTGAAGTGAGCGGCCGCGCCCTGGAAGACAAAAAAGCCCGCACCCTCGAAGGCAAGACAGCAATCGTTACCGGCGCAAGCCGCGGCATCGGAAAGTCCATTGCCGCGGCATTCGTGCGCGAAGGCGCGCGAGTCGCCATTTGCGGTCGCAAGCAGGCCACTCTCGACCTTGTCGCCCACGAACTCAGCCCCGCCGTGAAGCCGGTTGTCTGCCACGTCGGCCGACCCGCCGAAATCGACGCTATGCTCGACACGGTTTCCCGCGAATTCGGCCCGGTCGATATCCTGGTCAACAACGCCGGCACGAATATCGCCCAGGGCCCATGCACGGAAATGACCGAGGCCCAGTTCGACAAAATGGTAGAGATCAATCTGAAGAGCGCATGGCGATTCATGAACCGCATTGCGCCCGGAATGGCGGCCCGCGGGTCCGGTTCCATCATCAACATCGCCTCCATTTCCGGTATAAGGCCGCAGTTTCACGGCATGCTTTACAGCATGACGAAAGCGGCGCTCATCATGATGACCCAGTCTTACGCGCTCGAACTTGGTCCCAGCGGCGTACGCGTAAACACCATTGCGCCCGGGCTGGTCCAGACGGCGCTCAGCGAATATTATTGGGCGGACGAATCCCGCGCAACGGCCCAAATGGCGCGGCAGCCCATACGGCATCTGGGGCAACCGGCTGAGATCGCCGGCATCGCCGTGCTGCTCGCCTCCGCCGAAAGCTCTTATCTGACTGGACAGACCATCGTGGTTGATGGTGGTATGTTACTGACTTCAATCTGAGTTCAATCCAGGACGAACATGCGCAAATCTGCTTTCCTGCTGATTCCGTTTCTCGCCAGCCTCTCCTTCGGCGCCGATCATTGGGTTGCCACGTGGGGCGCAAGTCCCGCGCCGCAGCTTCCCGATGCCGCCCAGAGAGAAAAGGCCAAGCTGGTCTTTGAAGACCAGACCGTTCGCAACATCGTCCACGTCAGCATCGGCGGCGATTCCCTGCGCGTCCGTTTTTCGAACGCATACGGCGCGGAGCCGGTGGTCATCGGCGCCGCCCACATCGCCTTGCGGGAATCGGATTCGTCCATCGTCACCGGCACGGATCGTCCCCTCACATTCGGGGGCAAATCCTCCATCACCATCCCGGCGAATGCCCTCGCAGTCAGCGATCCCGTGAATCTCAAAACGCCGGCTCTGTCCGACCTCGCCATCAGCATTTACCTTCCGAAGCACGCGGAGGGCGCCGGCATTCACTATTCCGCGCAGCAGACCAACTACATCGCGAAGGGCGATGTTACAGCGTCCGCGAAATTCGATGGCCCTGCCACCGTAAACTCGTGGGAGTTTCTCGCCGCGGTCGAAGCGCTGGAGCCGGAAAAGACCGGAACCATAGTCGCGTTCGGTGATTCGATTACGGATGGCGCGCGCTCCACGGTCAATGCGAATCACCGCTGGCCAAACACGCTCGCGGAGCGACTTCATGCCGCGCACAGGAATTTCGCCGTGATTGACGCCGGCATCGGGGGCAATCGGATCCTGCACGATGGCGAAGCGTCGGGCAACGTCGGGTTCGGTAGAAATGCCCTTTCTCGTTTCGATCGCGATGTGATCGCTCAGGCCGGCGTGAAGTATCTCGTCATCCTCGAAGGCATCAACGACATCGGCCATGCAGGCACATCCGCGCCCGCATCCGAAGCCGTGAGCGCCGACGACCTGATTGAGGGTCTCCGGCAGATGATCGAGCGCGCCCACGAAAAAGGCATCAAAGTCATCGGCGCTACCCTGACGCCCTTCGAAGGCGCACACTATTTCACGGACGAAGGCGAAAAGAAAAGGGAGACCGTGAACGAATTTATACGCAGCGGCAAGGCCTTCGATGGCTACATCGATTTTGACAAGGCGACATCAGACTCGGCCAGTCCGCTGAAATTGAACCCCGCGTATGATTCGGGCGATCACCTTCACCCGAACGATGCAGGCTACAAAGCGATGGGCGAAGCCATCGATCTGGGTTTGTTCAAGTAGGACCTCGGTCTGTCCGGGTAATCAGGCGGGCGTCTCGAACCGGTACCCGAATCCCCGGACCGTCACCAGATATCCCGGCTCATCCGGCTTCTCTTCAATCTGCTCCCGCAGTCTCCGGATGTGCACATCCACTGTCCGCGGCGTAACGAAGTGCTGCTCTCCCCATACTTCGCGCAGCAGTTGCTCGCGCGACCACGCGTGCCCCGGATGCGCCAGAAAAAACTCGAGCAGCTTGAATTCCGTCGAAGTCAGTTCAATCTCGCGGTCATTCAGAAAGACCCGGCGCGCCGCGCGATCCACGCGAAACGGGCCGCGTGCGATTTCGGCATCTGGCGCCGCCCCGGAATCCGCCCGCCTCAGATGCGCTTTGATGCGCGCCACCAGCTCCCGCGGGCTGAATGGCTTGGTGATGTAATCGTCGCCGCCGATCTCGAGACCGAGCACGCGATCCACCTCATCCGACCGCGCCGTCAGAAACACCACCGGCGTGGATGAGATCGTCTCCGTATGCCGGATGCTCCGGCAAAGATCGAATCCGTCCTGTCCGGGCAGCATCACGTCGAGAACGATCAGGTCCGGCTGCCACTCCCGCAATTGCCGCAACGTAGGCTCACCGCCGGGGAAAATCTTCGTCTGAAAACCGCCGCGCGTCAGGTTGTACTCAATCAGGGACGCCAGCTCCGCTTCGTCTTCGACGATCGCGATTCTCTTCGCCATATCTATTGCGACTTCGAAGCATCATCACGCGCGGCCCGGCATTCGTCGCAAGGGCAGATCCGCCGCAGATGATCGAATGAGTAGATCCCCGTGTTATGCCCATCGCTCCACTGGATTCGCATCGCGTATGATCCCACCGGCTCTACGCTCACCATCTTCGTTTTTGGCTTGTACATCTGGAACGGGTTGGCGTTCGCTTCGGCCGCCTTCGCTTCTGTCGTTTTGGCGCGCGGCTCGGTTCCATGCGCGCCAGTGCAGGTCGCGCAGGGACACGAGTCCCGCAGGTATTCCAGCCCGTACGAACTGTGATGCCCGTCTTTCCAATCGATATCGATGCCCCTGGATTTCGATACCGCGATGTGTTCGGGGTCGGTCGATAGAGCGTTCGTCATTTCCGTCGTCATGCGAGTAATTCGGTGAAGTTGTAGTGATGTTGTATCGGATTGCCGGTGGGCTTACTGGCTGAAGAGCCGCTCTACATCGCGCACGCCGGAGATCCGGCGCATCGCGCCGCATAGCTTTTCGAGCTGTTTCTTGTCCCTCACGTCTACCGTCATTTCCACCAGAGCGGAATCATCATTGCCCGTGTTGGTTTTCGCCTCGAGGCTGCGAACGTTGGTGTCTTCGTTCGAAAGAATCGATGTCAGCTGGTGCAGTAGCCCGGGCCGGTCGTCCGTGTGCACCACAATGCGGACGGGAAACGTTTCGCTAGCTTCGCGCGCCCATTCCACTTCGATCTTCCGCTCGGCGTCGTACATCAGATTCTGCACATTCGGGCAGAGCCGCGAATGCACCGCGATCCCTTTGCCGCGGGTCACGTACCCGACAATCGCCTCGCCCTTGATCGGGTTGCAGCACTTGGCGCGATACACGAGCACATCTTCAACGCCGTGGACGCGAATCACGGCGTCGTCGTGCTTCGTCTGCGGCGCTGGAGCTTCCACAGCAGGCGCAGGCGGCGCTTCCGGCAGAAGGTCCGGCGCGGATTTCTGCAGTACCTGCCGTGGTGAAAACTTTCCGTACCCCAGGCTGGCGTACAGATCCTCAATCTTGCTCAGCCCGTACTCGCCGGCAACGCGCTCGAGGTCGCTTTTCGCCACCTTGCTCATCTGCACGCCCAGCCGCCGCGCTTCTTTATCGAGATACTTCTGCCCGATCTCGATCGCGCGCACCCGCTCGTTGGCGTTGATCACGTGCTTGATCTTGTTTCGGGCGCGCGGCGTCTTGACGAACGAGAGCCAGTCCTTGCTCGGTTCATGTCCCGGTTGCGTCAGAATGTCCACGATGTCGCCGCTCCGGAGCGGCTGTCGCAGCGGAATCATCCGGCCGTTCGCCTTCGCGCCCACGCAGCGGGATCCGATCTCGGAGTGCACCGCATACGCGAAATCCACCGCCGTCGAGCCCACTGGCAGCACGATCAGCCGGCCCTTCGGCGTAAAGCAATAAACTTCTTCGGGAATCAGGTCGAGTTTGAGCGTGCTGTTGAACTCGCCCGGCTCCCGCATCTCCTGCTGCCACTCGACCAGTTGCCGCAGCCACGCGATCCGCTGGTCATCGTGCGCCCCGCGCTTGCCTTCTTTGTATTTCCAATGCGCCGCAATGCCTTCTTCGGCAATCCGGTGCATCTCGTCGGTTCGGATCTGAATCTCGAACTGCTTGCCTTCCGGCCCGATTACGGACGTATGCAGCGATTGATACAGGTTTGGCCGCGGAATCGCAATGAAGTCCTTGATGCGCCCCGGGATCGGCCGCCACTCGTTGTGGATCACGCCCAGCGCGCCGTAGCAGTTCTTCACCGAATCTGTAATGATGCGTAGCGCCAGCAGATCATAGACCTGCTCGATCGTGATCTTCTGCCGCCGCAGCTTCTGGTAAACCGAATACGCGCGCTTTACCCGGCCCTCCACGCGCGCCGGAATGCCTTCCCGCCGCAGCTCGGCTTCTACCGTCCGGCGCATCCGCTCCAGATACTGTTCGTTCTCCTCGCGCTGTCCGGCAATAGTCCGCGAAATCTCTGCATACGCTTCCGGATCGAGGTACTGAAACGCGAGATCCTCCAGTTCGCCACGGATCTTTCCCATGCCGAGCCGGTGCGCGATGGGCGCGAAGATTTCGAGCGTCTCGCGCGCAATTCGCTCGCGCCGCTCCGGATCGAGGCAGCCGAGCGTCCGCATATTGTGCAGCCGGTCGGCCAGTTTCACGATGATGACTCGAATGTCGTTCACCATCGCCAGCAGCATTTTCCGGTAATTCTCGGCCTGTCGGTCTTCGGCCGAAGAAAAATCGATTTTGCTCAGCTTCGTGACGCCATCCACGCAACGCGCCACTTCTTCGCCGAAATTCTTCTGAATATCGGTGATGCCGACGGTCGTGTCTTCCACGATGTCGTGCAGAAGCCCGGTCTCGATGCACACCACGTCCATGCGCATCTCCGCCAGAATCTGCGCCACCGCGAGCGGATGGCTCAGATAGGGCTCGCCCGAAACCCGAACTTGTCCGGCGTGATACTGCGAAGCAAACCGCCAGGCCTTTTCGACCGGCGTTACATCATCCCAGGGCCGCGTCTCGCGCAAAGTCGCCAGAAGGCGTTCGAAATCCGGGGAAACGGCATCTGCGGGAATGCACGGCGGCGGAGGCGCGTCTGCCGCGGCTTGAATCCCGGAAACTGGGGGCACATCTTTATTGTATTGGTTAATTACTATGCGCCGGTTGGGCCGCCGCCGAAGCCCACGCGCGCGGGTGTCGCCTCCGGATCCACGGCCATCGTGATTGACGCCATGAACCCGTCGGAATCCTTTCCGCTTTTCAACGGCCTCTCGATGCTGGCAATCAACCCGGCGCCATGCTGCTGCTGGAACACATGATCCTCCGCCTGCGTGGTCCTGTGGACCTTTGAATTCCCCACATACGGCGGCATCTTCGCAATACGCTCCGTCAGTTCCTCGGGCAGGAAAATCTGCCCTGTGTGGCACACATGCCCGCCTTCGTATGTCTCCTGCGCCGTTCCCGCCAGGTGAACTTTCAAATGGATATGGATCGCCCGTCCCTGATACCACCCCGGATACAGCGTCTCGAACTCGACCATCCCGGCTTTATCCGTTATCTGGACTCCGCGGAGGAATCTCGTCGCATCGATCTTCCGTTGGCCGGGCCCCCGCCCGCCCCGGCGTCGAAACCCGTCTGGCAGCGGTCTACCCGCTCGCCCGGGTCCGAAGCCCGATCCCATTGCCGTGAACCCGGAATAGACGCCCTCGGCGTCACAATGCCAGATGTCGAACGCCGCCTGTGGCAGCGGTGCGCACGTTCGGGCGTTCACCACCCGGACCCGTAAACGCAACGGCACGCCGCTCTTATCCTCCGTAAGCACGCGTCGCAATTTCGCCGCCGGCACGTAGTACGGACCTTCCTCCTGCTCTGCCACAAGCGTGCAAGCGGGCTCGGCGGCAAACACCCGCATCGCCGAAATCGCTGCCGTCCCTGACACGATGAACCGTCGCCGATCCATTCCGAAAAGAGTTTCTCCGTTACGCATGCCCCCATTCTGCGTGTAACAGCTACGCCCCGACTGCAAAGGAACGTAACGAACGTTCAGCGAGGATTTACAAGGGCTAAAGCCTGAATAGCTCCGTTACTTACCAGACGTACTGAAACCGTTGAAGGCTGAGTGAGCGTATAGATAAACTGAACGAAAACATGCGGCCCCTCACGGCGATTGTCATCCTGTCGGGTTTTGTTGTTCGGCCAGGCGCCGGACAGACTACCGATTTCGCCGGCAAGTGGAGTCTTAGTTCGTCCGAGAGTGATATTCGGGAATCCTCCGTCATTCCAGCGGGCTTCCTCCAGATACAACAAAACTCGTTCATAATGACAGTCGCGGCGAGCGAAAAAGAAGGCGCCCCCGCGACAACAATCCTCTATCCATTAAGCCCTGCAGCGCAAAAGAGTCAGGCCCCCGGCTACGTTCTCAACGTGATGACGAAATGGGAAGGCGCCGCGCTCCTGTCCAGCATTATCGTCAGCGGTTCCCGGAATTACTCCCTGATGGAACGATGGAGCCGGACGCGTGATGGCGGCCGGCTGACCGTAACCCGTACTCTTGTGCGGGCGAGCGGCGAGACGGAATCCGTTCTGGTATACAGATCGCCGCAGGCGGCAATCACCTCAGTTTCACCCGAGCCGGTACGCCCGCCTGACACTGTGCGTCAACGTGCGTCCGGAAACGCCTACCCGCCAGGCGCCCGGCCCGTTACGAATCCGCCACAGGATTTCTCGAGGCGAGCCGATGCTGTTTCGTCGCCGGAACCTGTGCCTTCGCCAGAGTATGTGGTCTCCGCGGGTACCCGGATTCTTCTGCGGCTAACCAACAGCCTCAACACAAAACGCACGGCGATCGGCGACCGGGTCTATCTGCAAACCGCCGCGCCGGTTTTCGTCAATGGTCATCTGATCATCCCGGCAGCCAGCGACGTGATTGGAACCGTGACGGAGTCCGGGCGGGCTGGCCGGGTGAAAGGCAAATCGGCCCTGAACATCCGTTTCGATTCACTGACGCTGCCCAATGGCGTAACGCGCGATTTTCGTTCCCGGGCGGGAAGTGTAGATACGGCGGGAAATCTGGACCGCTCCGAAGGCCGTATTCAGGGAGAGGGAACGAAGGGTAAGGACGCCGGCACAGTCGCGAAGACCACCGCGGCCGGCGCCGGCATCGGGTCTATCGCGGGCGCCATAAGCGGCAATCCGGCAATGGGCGTGGGTATTGGCGCGGCGGCTGGAGCGGCCGCCGGACTCGCCCGGGTTTTCGGTTCCCGCGGGGCCGATGTTGTAATTCCACAGGGAACAACAATGGAGATGGTTCTGGATAGGGACTTGAGATTTACAGTTGCGGAGACATCGCGTCGCGTTCAATGAGCAGAGCCGGCGGGATCCTGCCGTATCAAAGGAACGCCAGCTCGCGCTC
>Ga0157369_10004028_pt1 | contig 17417 bp, 19 predicted proteins | sample C25metaG_FD_113461 | JGI IMG/M metagenome (GOLD analysis project Ga0157369, IMG submission 113461) | Corn rhizosphere microbial communities from Kellogg Biological Station, Michigan, USA - C2-5 metaG | ecosystem: Host-associated > Plants > Roots > Rhizosphere > Soil | place: USA: Michigan... | reverse complement strand
TGCAGCCCGTTCATCACCTCGAAGGCGCGGCGCGGGAACAGCACGAAGGCGTGGTGATCGCCGTTGAAGCGCGTGAAATAGCCGACGGTCTCGAACTTGCCCTTATGCTCTTCCGGCACGCGGCGCGCGAAATCGAGCGGGTCCGAAATCTGGAAGCCGAGCAGGTTGGTATAGAAATTCAGCGACTCTTTCATGTGTTCGGTGAAATAGCCGAAATGGCCGAGCCGGCTGATGCGGAACGGGCGGTCGAGCAAGACGCCGCCGACGTCGAATTTACGCGTGGCCGAGGCTTCCATGGTGTCACCTCTTGGGATGCTGATTTCCTGTGGTGAAGTTTAACCCTCGTTCCGTCCCGGCGAAAGCCGGGACCCATGGTAATATCGAGTGTGATTTTCCATGGGTACCGGCTCCTGAGCCTGTCGAAGGGCGCCGGTACGAGGTGAGAGGGGTCCCATGACCGACATGCCTGGTGGCTGCGCTTGCGGCGCGATCCGCTACCGCGTGACCGAAAAGCCGTTGATTATCCATGCCTGTCACTGCCGCGATTGCCAACGCAATACCGGCAGCGCGTTCGTCCTCAATCTTTGGATCGAGCGCAAATTCGTCGAAGCCGATTATTCGCGGCTCAAGACCTATCGGCTGACTGCCGGCACCGGCCAGCCGCACGACATTTATTACTGCCCGAATTGCGGCACGCGGCTGTGGAGCCATTATCACGCGTCGCCGGGCGACACGCTGCTGCTGCGCGCGGGGACGCTCGACGATCCGGCGGCGATCACGCCCGACGTGCATATCTTCACGCGCAGCAAGCTGCCCTGGGTGCAGTTGCCGCCAGGCGTGCGCGCTTTCGAGACGATGTACAAGCTCGCCGATGTCTGGAGCGATGACAGCCGTGCACGGCTGCGCGCCAGTATCACGGAAAAGCAGCAGCAGAGCGGCGCGTGAACTACGCACTCTTCGATACGCCGCTCGGGCGCTGCGGCATTGCCTGGAATGCGCATGGCATCGCCGGGGTGCAATTGCCGGAGGCGAGCGATACGGCAACCCGCGCCAAGCTGCTCGACAAGTTCGGCGAAGGGGGAAGGGGCGAAGCTGAGCCAGCATCGCCGCCGCAAGAAGTTCAGCACGCGATCGACGGCATCAACGAGTTGCTGCGTGGCCAGGCGAGCGATCTCTCGTCGGTGCCGCTCGATATGAGCGGCGTGCCGCCCTTTCATCGCCGCGTCTACGAGGCTGTCCGCGCCATTCCGCCGGGCGCGAGCCTTTCTTATGGCGAGGTCGCGGCCAAAGCCGAAGCGCCGGGCGCGGCGCGGGCGGTCGGTCAGGCGATGCGGCGCAACCCGTTCTCGATCCTGGTGCCGTGCCATCGCGTCTTTGCCGCCGGCGGCAAGCTCGGCGGCTATTCGGCACATGGCGGACTCGCGACCAAGCTGCGGCTGCTCTCGATGGAAGCAGCCGCGGCCGAAGGCGCTGCAGCGCTATTCGAGGGCGACGGCGTGCTGCCTTTCGATCCGGCCTTCGCGCTCGACTATCTGCGCGACGCCGATCCAGCGCTTGGGCGTCTCATCGACACGGTCGGCCCGTTTCGTATGCAGATCCGGCGCGCGCCGAGCATCTTCATCGCCCTCGCCGAGGCGATCGTCTATCAGCAGCTTCACGCCAAGGCTGCGGCTTCGATCTTCGCGCGGCTCCGCGCGCTCTATCCGAAGGCGCATCAGGCGCCGACCGCGGCACAGATCATCAAGACCAGCGACGCGAAGCTGCGCGGCGCGGGTCTCTCGCAATCGAAGCTCCTGTCGATCCGCGATCTGGCGCGGCGCGACGCGGCCGGCGAAATCCCGCATCTCGCCGATATCAATCGTCTCGAAGACGAGGCGATCATCGAGAAGCTGACGCAAGTGCGCGGCATCGGCCGCTGGACGGTCGAGATGCTGCTGATCTTCCGCCTCGGCCGGTCCGATGTGCTGCCGCTCGACGATTTCGGCGTGCGCAAGGGATTCGGCTTTGCATTCAAGAAAAATCGCGGCGCACCGACGAAGGACGAGATGGAAAAGCGCGGCAGGCGCTGGCAGCCTTATCGCAGCGTCGCGAGCTGGTATCTCTGGCGCGCCGCCGATATCGCGACCCAGCGCGAGCGGGTCCAGAAAGCGCAAAAGCCCAGCGCCGCGTCTGACCAGAAATCTCAGCGTCGCGCCTGAGTCCAGAGCCCCAAGAGCATCGAGCCGGTCAGCATAACGCAGATAGCCGCCATCGTGATGCCGAGCGCGTGGCCATAGGCCGCGGCGCCGCTGCCGCCGCCGAGGATCACGAAGAACAGGCTGCCGATCGAGGCGACGCTGACCGCGGCACCGATCTGCAAGGTGGAGTTCATCGCGCCGGCGGCGAGGCCGGTATGCGCCGGCGGCACGTCGCCGAGGATGAAATGGATCATCTCCGGCATCGCCACGCCTTGGCCGAAGCCGCCCGCGAAGAGTGCGAGGAAAAGCGGCACGCCGCCGGTCTGGGTCCAGGCGCAGAGGCCGACGCCGGCATAGCCGACGAAGATCTGAAGGGCCATGCCGAGGCCGAAGAGCCGGCGGCGCAGCCTCGGACGCGCGCGCGTTACCGATAGCGGCCCGAGGAAATTGGCGACGCCGTAAGGCAGCACCGCGAGTCCCGCGGCGAGGGCGCCTTCGCCGAGCCCCGCCTGCAGATAGATCGAGAAGAAGATGTAGAAGGGCATGGTGAAGAAGAAGAGCAGCGCAACGATCAAGCCGCGGCTGAAGGTCTTGATGCGCAGCAGCGCTGGATCGATCAGCGGCATGCCGCCTTCACGCGACACCCGTTTTTCAAAGACAAAGAACAGCGCCAGCAGCAGGGGCGAGGCGACGATCATGCCGATCACCCAGGGTGGCCAGCCGCTCTCGCGGCCGAGGGAGAGGCCGACAACGAAGGAGCCGAGCGCCGTGGAGAGCAGAATCACGCCGATGATGTCGAGGCGCGGCTTCTCGCTGCCGCCGCTTTCCGGCACGAACGCCAGCGCCAAGCCGATCAGCGCGATGCCGATCGGCACATTGATCAGGAACGGCGCGCGCCAGCCGAGGCCGGCGATATCCGCCGCGATGAGGACGCCGCCGAGCAATTGCCCTCCCGCCACCGCAACGCCGACGCCGGTGCCGTAGATGTTGAGCGCCCGCGGGATCTCGTCGCCCTTGAACAGTGCGCGCAGTGAGGCGAGCACCGGCGGCACCATGGCGGCGCCGAACATGCCTTGCAGGATGCGGCCGATCACCAGGAAGACCGGGCTGGGTGCGAGACCGGCCGTGAGCGAGCCAAGCGTGAAGCCGACAACGCCGAGCACATAGACGAGGCGCCGGCCATAGAGATCGGCAAGTCGCCCGCCAGTGATGAGGCACACCGAGAAGGCCGCGGAATAGCCGGTGACGATCAGGCTGGTTTGCGATTCCGACGCGTTGAGCGCATCGCGCATCGAGGGCAGCGCGATCGTCACGATGAACATATTGAGCGACGGGATCAGCGACCCGATCAGCAGGATGCTGAATGCCAGCCGGCGGCGTGCGGGGGAGAGATCGACAAGGATGGCGGTCTCGCTCATGCGATCGCAGTCAGTTCTGGACCGGCAGCATGCGAGAGAACACGCCGTCGCGCCGCACGATGAGGTGATAGAGCGCCGCCAGCACATGCAGCCCGATCACGACGAGCAGAACGGTGCCGACGAAGGCGTGAATGTCGCCGGTGCGGCCGGCGAGGGCCGGCGATGATGCGATCAGCTGTGGGATCGTGAAGAGGCCGAAGAAATCGATCGAATAGCCGCGGAAACACGCATCGACCCAGCCGAGGATCGGCAGCACCAGCAGCAGGAGATAAAGCAGCACATGCGAGGCATAGGCGAGCCCATGCTGCCAGGCCGGGACGATCCCGCGCAGTGTCGGCGCCGGATGCGTCCAGCGCCACAGCAGCCGCAGGAGCGCGACGGCAAGGATCGTGATGCCGATCGAGAAATGGAGACTGACCAGCCCTTCGGCCGGCGTGTTGCGGCCGATATGCGGCATCGTCCAGGCAATCGCGTATTGCGCGATCAGCAATAGGAGGATGAGCCAATGCAGTGTCTTGGCGACGCCGTCATAGCCCGGCTGCGCGGCGGTTCTTTTCTCGACAAGGCGCTCGACCATCACCACCATCCTGACAGATCGACGCAGAACCTTGCGCCGCGCTTTCCGGACATCGATCATAGCGGCAAGGTTGCGCCGAAGTGGCGTTATTTAGGACAGGGAGGAATGCATGCGGAAAGATTGGTGGATGGCGGCGGTCGCCGGGAAGTTGCTCGGGGGAGCGCTGCTCAGTGGCGTGCTGCTCGGGGCCTGCATGGGCCCGGCGCAGGCCGATCCGGTGAAGTTCCGCATTGGCTGGGCGTCGATTCCCGGCTCGCGCGCCGGCTTCATGCTGGAAAAGCCGGAATTGCTGCATCACCTCAACAAATCCTACACGATCGAGCCGATGCATTTCGCCAGCACGCCAGCGGAGCTGCAAGCGCTGGCCTCCGGCGGGCTCGATATCGCGCAGCTCGCTTTCTCGAGCTTCGGGGCCGCGATCGAGAACGCGCATATGACGGATCTGCGTCTCATTTCCAACGAGCTCGAGGATGGCGTTCCGGGCTATGCCAGCACGCGTTTCATGGTGCTGAAGGACAGCTCGATCAAGACGATCGACGATTTGAAAGGCAAGGTGGTCGCGACCAACGGCATCGGCAGCGGGCTCGATATGGCGATGCGCTACATCCTCAGGCAGCATCACATGGAGGCAAATCGCGACTATACCGATGTCGCGATCAATTTCCCCAATATGAAGGCGGCGCTCGCCGAGCGTAAGGTTGATATGGTCTCATCGATCCTGCCCTTCATGTACGATCCCGAGATGGTGAAGATCGGCCGCGTCCTTTTCGAGCAGGGCGCGGAGGTCGGCCCGTCCGAACTGCTGATGTGGTCGGCGCGCGCGCCCTATATCGCGGCGCATCGCGCGGCGCTGGTCGATCTCATGGAAGATAATTTGCGCATGCTTCGTTGGTACTCCGATCCGGCCAATCACCAGGAGGCGATCGCGATCGTCGCCAAGCTGACGAAGCAGCCGGCCGCGTCGCTCGATTGGGTCTTCACCAAGCGCGATTATTTCCGCGGCCCCGACGGGGCACCCGATCTCAAAGCCGTTGCCGCCAATCTGAAGATGGAAAAAGAGCTCGGCTATCTCAAAAGCGACATCGAGGTGCCGAAATACGCCGATCTCACCATCGCCGCCGATGCGGTGAAGCGGCTCGGCCCGGCCAAGTAACCGTCACGCGCCGCGCTTGCGTCGCGCTGTCGGGTCGTCGATCATGGCCCGAATAGCGCGTCGAAGCGGCGCCATGTCTGACGGGGAGAGATCGATGCGGAAATCGCGTGGGATGATGGCGTTGCTTGCCGGCACGATGCTCGGGAGCGCGCTGTTCGGTGCCATGTTCCTGGGGATAGGCGTAAGTCCGGCGCAGGCCGATCCGGTCAAATTCCGCATCGGCTGGGTCGCCATGCCGGGCTCGCGCGCCGGCTACATGCTCGAGAAGCCCGAGCTGCTGCATCACCTCAATCAGTCCTACACGGTCGAGCCGATGCATTTCTCCTCGACGCCCGCGCAATTGCAGGCGCTCGCCTCGGGCGACCTCGAGATCGCCCAGCTCGGCTATTCGACGCTGGGTGCCGCGGTCGAGAACGCGCATATGACGGATGTCAGGCTCTTCGCTGACGAACTCGAGGATGGCAAGCCCGGTTGGGGGACGACGCATTTCACCGTGCTCAAGGACAGCCCGATCAAGACGATCGACGATCTCAAAGGCAAGGTCGTCGCAACCAACGGCATCGGCAGCGGCCTCGATATCGCGCTGCGCTGGGTGCTGTTGCAGCACCATCTCCAGGCCAAGACCGACTACACCGATGTCGAGATCAATTTCCCCAATATGAAGTCGGCGCTCGCCGAGCATAAGGTCGATCTGATCTCGGCGGTGCTGCCCTTCATGTACGATCCCGAGCTGGTGAAGATCGGCCGCACGCTCTTCGAGCAGGGCGCCGAGACCGGACCGTCGGAGCTGCTGATGTGGGCGGCGCGCGCGCCCTACATCAAGGAGCATCGCGCGGCGCTCGTCGATCTCATGGAAGACGTGCTCAGGATGCAGCGCTGGTATTTCGATCCCGCCAATCATCAGGAAGCGCAACAGATCGCCGCCAAGATCACGCACCAGCCCATCGAATCGCTCAACTGGGTCTTCACCAAGGGCGATTTCTACCGCAGCCCCAACGGCAATCCCGATCTCAAGACCGTCGCCCAGGATCTCAAGATGGAAAAAGAGCTCGGCTTCCTCAAAGGCGATATCGACGTGGCGAAATACGCCGATTTGACGATCGTCGACGAGGCCTCCACGCGCCTCGGCAAGATGAAGGAAGAGTAGGGCGGGGCTCTCGCCGCCTCGTCATTGCGAGCGAAGCGAAGCAATCCAGTGGTTGAAACAGACTGGATTGCTTCGCCCTTCGGGCTCGCAATGACGATGAAAAAGAAGTGCGCCGTTACAGCGTCAGCAGGATCTTGCCGGTATGCGAGCCCGCCATATGGGTATGCGCGGCATCGATCTGTAAGAGGGGATAGGTCTTCTCGATCACCGGCTTGAATTTGCCGTTCTCGATCAACGGCCACACCGCCTTGCGCACGGCAGCGGTGAGGCGGGCCTTCTCGGGGATCGGCCGCGGGCGCAGGCGCGAGCCGGTCATGCGGCCGTCCTTCTCGGTCAGCGCCGTGTAGTCGAATTCGATCTTGCTGCCCTTACGCGCCGCGATCATCACGAGGCGCCCGCCTTGCGAGAGCAGGCGGATGTCGCGCATCACATAATCGCCGCCGACCATGTTGAGCGAGACGTCGATGCTGCGCTTGCCGAAGGCGCTTTCGATCGCCTCGACATAATCCTGCGCGTTGTAATCGATGGCGAGGCTCGCGCCGAGCGCGGAGCAGCGCTGGCATTTCGCGGCATTGCCGGCGGTGATCACGACCTCGGAGCCGAGCGCGCTCGCGATCTGGATCGCGGTGGTGCCGATGCCCGAGGAGCCGCCATGAACGAGCAGCCGGTCGCCGGGTTTGAGGCCGCCAAGATCGAAGACGTTGAGCCAGACAGTGATGACGCATTCGGGCAGCGCCGCCGCCTCGACGACGCTGAGACCCTTCGGCACGGGCAGGCATTGTAACGCCGGCACCGCGACATATTCGGCATAGCCGCCGCCGACCAGCAGCGCGCAGACCTTGTCGCCGACCTTCCATTGCGTGACGCCGCCGCCTAGCGCGGTGATCTCGCCCGAAGCTTCGAGGCCGAGAATGTCGGTCGCGCCCGCCGGCACCGGGTAGCGGCCTTTCGCCTGGCTGAGATCGGCGCCGTTGATGCCGGCCGCCGCGATCTTCAACAGCACTTCGCCATGCCCGGGCGTCGGGACCGGCCGCTCGACGAGCTCGGGGCCGCTATTGTCGGATTTGCAGACGACGGCTTTCATTTCTCTTCACTCCCGTCTTTCAGATGAATACCCTCTCCGCCCCGAGGGGCGGAGAGGGTAGGGTGAGGTGGGGCTGTCTCCAATTCGCGATAGATCGTATCGAGGACGGAGACGAGATTCTCTGTCACATCATTATTCCAAAAGCGGATCACGCGATAGCCGTGGGCGGCGAGTTCCGCCGTGCGTTTATCATCCGCGGCCAGTTCATTCGCGTGTTGGCTGCCGTCGAGCTCGATGACGAGCTTTTTCTCAGGACACGCGAAATCGGCGATGCGATTGCCGATCGGGTGCTGGCGACGGAATTTGTAGAGCGGAAGACGCTCGCGGAGGGCGCGCCAGAGAATGTGTTCGGGGCCGGTTGAGTCGGCGCGGAGTTTGCGCGCGAGGGCGCTACGAGGTTTGAGAGAACGGCGGGGCATTCTGCAGCGTGCCCCCACCTCACCCTACCCTCTCCGCCCCCAAAGGGCGGAGAGGGAATAGAGGAGAGATGGCTCCGAATCAGCGGCTCAGCATCACGTTGAGGATCGAGGTGGTGCCGCTTTGGATCGAGGCGAGGCCGGCTTTGAGGACGCCGACGAGCTCGGTCGCTTTCTCGACGCGCGCCCCGTGGAAGCCGAAGGGCTTGCCGAGCTCGGAATATTCGGGTCCGTCGATATGCACGCCATGCCACACATCGTGCTGCACCGCCGCGCCCTTCGGATAGTATTCCGTGTGGTTGCGCTGCATCGCCGAGTATTTGAGGTTATTGCAGATGACGATGAGGATCGGCAGGTTGTGCTGCCGCGACGCGCCGAGCGCCTGGGTGATCGGGTTGTAGAGGAAGGCGCCGTCGCCGATGAAGAGCACGACCGGGCGCTTGCCCGCCGCCATCTTCACGCCGAGCGCGATGCCCGTGCCTTGCCCCAGCCCGCCGCCGACCGTGTAGAAGCATTGCGGCTCGTTCCAAGGCAGATGCTCTTTCAGAATGCCGGAATGCATGATCGTCTCTTCGAGATAGACCGTGTCCTTCGGCATCACTTCACGGATCGCGCCGACCAGCCAGAGCGGATCGATGGCGCCGTCCTTGTCCTTCGCCTTCTGCTCGGCGTCGCGCAGCCGCGCATTCCACTTGTCGTGCTCGGATTTGGCGCGCGCATGACGCTCGGCATATTTCGACGGGTCGGCGCCTTTGGCCTTGAGCGCGGCGGTCAGCGCTTTGAGCGTCGCCGCGACACTGCCTTCGAGATAGTGATCGGCCTGGAGATTCTGATAGGGGAAGTGGCCCTTCAGCGGATTCTCCGAGATCGCGATCACGGTCGCATTCGCCGGCCGGTCGCTCGGCGGATACCAGGGCGCGCGCGACTTCACGAGGAGCACGCAGTCGCTCTCCTTCGCGATCTTCGCTCCCTGCATGCCGAGATACATCGGATGGTCTTTGGGGAAATTGCCGTAGGCGGTGACGCGGCCCTCGCCGACCGGGATCGCCATAAGATCGCACAGCGCGACGAGAGCGCGGAACGCGTCGGGCTCGCGGCCGACGGAATCCGTCACGACGACCGGATTCTTCGCCTCGAGGATCATGTCGGCGACGGCCTGGATGTCGGCATCCAGCGGCTGCAGCTTCGGCACCGGCGGAACGTTGCGCAGGTTCGCCGGCGGCGTCCATTCGCTCAGCATGTGCTCGAGCGGCACGTTGAGATAGGTCGGCGCTTGCGGGATGTGTTGCGCCATCTCGCCGGCGCGCACGGTCTGCTCATAAAGCGTGTGCACGCTGCCGGCCTGCGTCGCCCATTTGGTGACGGGCTCGACGATGCGCTGCGGGCCGCCGACGATGCCGAGGCTGCCATACCATTGCGCCCCCGGCTCGACGCCCGGATCCTCGCCATAGGTGATGGACTCGCCCGACATCACCACCATCGGGACTTCGAAATTGCGCGCGGTGTGAATGCCGATCTCGCCCTGCATCAGGCCGACGCCGGCATGCAGCAGCACGGCTTGCATCTTGCCGCTGTATTGCGTGTAGCCCATCGCCATGTTGACGGCGAGCGTTTCATGCCAGCATTCGATGAAATCCGGACCCGGGCGATTGCTGGTCTTCTGCCGCGCCAAGGCTTCCCACACTGGCGACCATTCCGATCCCGGCGATGACATGATGTGCTCGACGCCGAGGCTACGGAATGCCTCCAGAATCGCTTCGCCGCCGTCGTGATTGGTCGCCACTCGTCGTCCTCCCGTTTTCGTTCATCGGGCGCTTTCGCCCACAGAGGCGGCATTATTCGGCGTCTGCCGGAGAGGGACAATAGGGATTCCCTAAATTCCGCGCCGATATGCCCCATTGGTTGGCATAGCCGACCTATGTCGCATCGGCTAAAGTCGCCCGCAGAATTTGGGAGGATTTGCCATGGACGCGAGCAGCGCACGCGGCGGTGTGGATTTCGAGAAGTTCCGGCTGCGGCCCTTCGTCAAAAAGCTGATCGAGATCGGCGAGGTCGAGATTCACGAGGAGCCGGTCGCGCTCGCCGAGATAAGCGAGATCGTCGAGAAGACGCCGAAAGCGGTGCTTTTCAAGAAAGCCGGCGCCGAGCAATATGAAGTCATCGCCGCCGTTTCGGGCAGCCGCAAGCGCGTCGCCGCCGCTTTCGGGGTCGGCGAAGGCGAGATCGCGGCCGAATTCAACCGCCGTGTGGCGAAGCCGCAACCGATTGTCGAGGTGAAGTCGGCCGATGCGCCGGTGCATGAGATCGTGCGTACCGGCGATCAGATCGATCTGACGACGCTGCCCTTCCATCCGCAGCATCAATATGACGGCGGCACCTATATCTCGTCCGCCATCGACTTCTCGGTCGATCCCGCGACGGGCAAACGCAACGTCGGCTGCCGCCGCTTGATGCTGCGATCGAAGAACACGATGCGCACCAATCTGACGGCGCCCTCCGATCTGCGCGCCTGCTACAAGGCCTGCGTCGAGCGCAAGCAGCAGTTGCCGATCAGCTTCGTCATCGGCTCGCATCCTATCGATTTCCTAGCGGCCAGCGGGCGCTTTCCGGGCGACGAGTTCAGCGCACTCGGCACGCTGCGCGGCGAGGCAGTGCCGATGGTGAAGAGCCTCACCAACGACATCCTGGTGCCGGCCGATGCCGAGCTCGTGATCGAGGGTTATCTGCACGAACACGGCTATACCGAGAACGAAGGACCGTATGGCGAGTTCTGGGGCTTCTATGGTCCCGTGCATATCGATCCGGTGTTCCACGTCACGGCGATCACGCAGCGCAAGGATATGATCTATCAGACCGTGCTGCATTCCGGCCGTGCGCTCGGCCGCGCCGATTCATCGAATCTCGCCGCCGTCCATGCCGAGGCGCAGGTCTATCGTCTGCTGCGCGAGGCGCGCATCGTGCCGGTGGCGATGAATGCGGTGGTGGCGGCCGGCGGGCGCGTGCATCTGCGCTTGGCGCTGAAGAATCCGCTGCCGGGCCAGGCGCGCGCTGCGATCTCGACGATCTTCGCCATCTCGGGCATCCGCAACATCGCGGTGTTCGACGACGATGTGAACATCTTCGACAATGACGAGGTCGAATGGGCGATGTCGACGCGTATGGATCCGTCGCGCGACGTGGTGATCCAGGGCGGCATGCCCGGCTACTACACCGATCCGATCATGCTGAAGAACGGCACCGTATCGAAGATCGGCTATGACTGCACCATGCTGCCCGAGCAGCGCGACGATTTCGAATTCCGTCGCGCCTGGGGCTTCCATGTCAGCAACACGCCGGCGCGCTACCAGACCGTGCGCCAGGCCTTGGAGAGCGGTCCGATGTTCTTCTCGGAGCTGATGACCGCGCTCGGCAGCAAGGATGGGCGCGAGATCGCGCTTGCGCTCGATCTGCTACGCGAGGACGGCACGCTCACCCGCCTCAAGGAGGGCCAGTGGGCGCTGAAGGGCAAAGAGCAGAAGAATTGATCGTCATTGCAAGCGAAGCGAAGCAAAGCAATCCAGGATCACCTGTGATGCTCTGGATCGCTTCGTCGCTATCGCTCCTCGCAATGACGGTGTGGAAATCAGGGCAATGACATTTCACCAGGAGGCAGCATGAGCAACGAAATCCTCACCAAGCAGGACGGTCAAGTTCTCAACATCACCATCAACCGGCCGGATAACGGCAATGGCATGACCGATGCGATGGTGGTCGAGTTCACCGGCATCATCCGCGAAGCGCCGAAAACCTCGCGGCTCGTTGTGGTGCGCGGCGCGGGCAAGGAATTCTGCATCGGCCGCGCTGGCATGGGGCAGCGTCCCGCCGGCCCGCCGCCGGCGCCGCCCGAGGCTTATGCGCGCCGCAATGAGAGCGACATCGTGTTCGACGCCTATGGCATCATGCGCTCGGTGCCGATCCCGGTCGTCGCAGTAGTGCAGGGCAAGGCGCTCGGCTTCGGCTGCGCCATCGCCGCGGCTTGCGATGTGACGCTCGCCAGCGACGCCGCGATCTTCCAAGTGCCCGAGATGCAGCACAACATCCTTCCGGGCATGGTGATGTCGTCCTTCATCGACCGCGTCACGCGCAAGGCGCTGTCCTACATGGTGTGGTCGACCAACGAGGTGAGCGCCGAGCGCGCGCTTTCCTACGGCATCGTCAGCGACGTCTTCCCGGCGGCGAAGCTCGACGCCGCTGTCGATGCCTTCGTCGCCGCGATCCTGAAAGCGCCGCCGATCGCGGTGCAGGGCGTCAAGGAATTCACCAAGGTCGCTTACGACATGCCGACGCCGGGCGCGATCGATTACGCGCGCAATCTCCACTCGCTGCTCAACACGTCGAGCGAGATGCGCCGCAAGCACTAAGCGGCAAGGATTACTCGGCGGCGGCTTGCTCCGCTGCCGAGCATTCCATCTGCGCGATGGCGCGAAGATCGGCCCGTAGCCGATCGACGCGCGTTATGCCAACAGCATTGTCGAGCCCGGCATGCGCCGCTTTCCAGATCGGGAAAGCGGTTTTCAGCGTCGCACGACCCTTTGCGGTGATGATGAGGCGGCGGCTGCGTTTGTCCTTCTGATCGACCGCGATCTTCACCAGGCCGTCGCGCTCAAGCGGCTTGAGATTCGCCGTCAACGTCGTGCGGTCCATCGCGAGCGCGGCCGCAACTTCGCTCATGATCGGCGGCTCGGCCTGATTGAGCGCGACCAGCAGCGAATATTGTCCATGCGTCAGGCCGACGGGGCGTAGCGCATCGTCGAAATAGCGCGCGAGGGCGCGAGCCGCGCGCTGCACGCGAACACAGAGACAAATCTCGCGCACATGGCGCGTTGCTTCCCAGGAAAGTTCATCGCTGCTTGACATAACCCGATTATGTTGATATCAACGTAATATGTCAAGCGCGATTTCGCGTCTGGGTAGCAGAGGGGAGAGGCTCATGGTTGCGCTCACGATCGACAAGCCGGCCGGCTTTAAAGCGATGCTCTGGACCGGCCGCGCGATCACCGGCTTCGTCGCGCTTTTCCTCGCATTCGACAGCGTCATCAAGCTGATGCAGCTCGATGTCGTGCGCGAGGCGATGCAACCGCTCGGCTATCCCGACCATCTCGGGCTCGTTATCGGCGTCATCGAAGCGATCTGTCTTGTGCTCTATGTCGTGCCGCAGACGGCGGTGCTCGGCGCGATCCTGATTACCGGCGTGCTCGGCGGCGCGATCGCATCGCATCTGCGGGTCGGCGATCCGCTCGTCAGCCATGTGCTGTTCGGCGTGTATGTCGGTGTCCTTGCCTGGGGCGGGCTTTATCTGCGCGACGAGAAACTTCGCGCGCTCATTCCCTTTCGGCGTTGACCCTTCCGACGCTGATTGGCACGACAAGCAAAGGAACAGTCCATGACCAGCGGATTGTCCAAAGCGCGGCTGCAGCGCATGCACGACGTCATGGCCGGCCATGTCGAGCGCGGCCTCGCGCCGGGCGTGATCACACTGATCGAGCGCCGTGGCGAGACCCATGTCGATGTGATCGGCAATAAGGCGCTCGGGGGGCGCGATCCCATGCGCCGCGACACGCTCTTTCGCATCACCTCCATGACCAAGGCGATCACCGCGACCGCGGCGATGATCCTGGTCGAGGAATGCAAGCTGCGGCTCGACGAGCCGGTCGATCGCCTCCTGCCCGAGCTTGCCGATCGCCGCGTGCTGAAGCGGCTCGATGGGCCGCTCGACGATACCGTCCCGGCGCAGCGGCCAATCAGCCTGCGCGATCTGCTGACCTTTCGCGCGGGCTATGGCTTCGTCTGGGGCGCGGCCGATCAATTCCCGATCCTCAAAGCCATCGCCGAGCTGGAGATCACCGGCTTCGGTCCGCCGGATCAGTCGACGCCGATCGGTCCCGACGAATGGCTGAAACGGCTTGCCACCTTGCCGTTGATCCATCAGCCGGGCGAGCGCTGGCTCTACAACACCGGCTCCTACATTCTCGGTGTCCTGATCGCACGCGCATCGGGGCAGAGCTTCGGCGAATTCCTGCGCGAGCGCATTTTTGCACCGCTCGGCATGAAGGACACCGGCTTCTTCGTGCCGCCGCAAAAGCTCGATCGTCTTTCGACAAGCTATTTCGCCAACGACAAGACCGCCGCGCTCGATCTTCTCGACGCCGCCCAGGACAGCCAATGGTCGCGGCCGCCAGCATTCGAGGATGGCGGCGCCGGGCTCGTCACGACGATCGACGATTATCTCGCTTTCGCGCGCGTGCTGCTGAACCAGGGCAAGCATGGCGAGACGCGGCTCCTATCGCGGCCCTCGGTCGCGCTGATGACGACCGACCAGCTGACGCCGGCGCAAAAGGCCGCGTCCGTGTTCCTGGCGGATGCCTGGGAGAATCGCGGCTGGGGCGTCGGCGTCGGCATCGTCACCGGCCGCGACAACCTTGCGATGACGCCGGGCGCCTATGGCTGGCCGGGCGGCTACGGCACTGGCTGGGCCAATGATCCGGCGGAAGAGATGATCGCGATCCTGATGACGCAACGGTCGCAATACCCGGCCTTCTCGCCGGTCTATCAGGATTTCTGGACCAGCGCCTATCAGGCGATCGACGACTGACGATAATCGAAGAGAGCAGCGAAAGAGGAGAGAGCCATGCGCTTCATGATCATCGTCCGGGCGAGCAAGGACAGCGAAGCCGGCACGCTGCCGAGCACGGAACTGCTCGCCGCCATGGGCAAATATAATGAGGAGCTGGCGAAGGCCGGTGTGATGGTCGCGGGCGAAGGGCTGCATGACAGCAGCAAAGGCGCGCGCATCAAATTCTCGGGCGCGAACCGCACCGTCACGCAAGGCCCGTTCCCGCTCGACAGCGTCATCGCCGGCTTCTGGATCTTCGAGGTGAAATCGAAGGAAGAGGCAATCGAGTGGGTGAAGCGCGCGCCCAATCCTTTCCCGGATGGCGGCGAGATCGAGATCCGTCAGCTCTTCGCGGCCGAGGATTTCGGCGAGAACCTGACGCCCGAGCTCAAAGAGCAGGAAGACCGGCTGCGTGCGCAGACCGAAGGCAAGCGCTGACAGTTCCAACAAGGAGGTAAGACGATGAAGCTCAACCCCTATCTGCTGTTCGATGGCGATTGCGAAGCGGCGATCAAGTTCTATGAGCAGGCTCTCGGCGCCAAGACGCTCTCGATGATGCGCGTCGACGGCACGCCGGCCTGCGCCCAGATGCCGGCCGAGATGAAAGACAAAGTGCTGCATGCGCGCTTCACTATCGGCGATATCGTGGTGATGGCCTCGGACTGTCCGCCGGACCGCTACGTGAAGCCGCAGGGGCAGGCGCTCTCGCTTGGCGCCGACCAGCCCGCCGAGGCCGAGCGGCTGTTCCACAGCCTGGCCGAAGGCGGGACCGTGACCATGCCGATCGACAAGACCTTCTTCGCGGAGCGCTTCGGCATGGTGACCGACAAATTCGGCGTGCCGTGGATGGTCAGTTGCGAGAAGCCCGCTTAGAGCATCGGGAAGGTTCCCATGAGCAAAACGTTGATCCTGCTCGGCACGCGCAAAGGCGTGTTCATCCTCGAAAGCGATGCGGCACGTCGCGATTGGCAATTGCGCGGGCCTTATTGCGATTGCTGGCCGATGAATCACGTCATCGCCGATCCGGCGAGCGCCACGATCTATGCTGGCAGCGGTAATGAATGGTTCGGCCCGGCGGTGTGGAAGTCGCGCGATCTCGGCCAGAGCTGGACGCATTCGAGCGAGGGTCTCAAATACGCCGAGGGCGAGGAGCCGATCAAAGCGGTGTGGAGTCTCGCGCCGAGCGCGCAGGGTCTCTACACCGGCGTTCAACCGGCGGGCCTGTTCCTGTCGGGCGATGACGGCCAGAGCTGGCGACAGATCGAAGGATTGCGCAATCACCCGACGCGGCCGAAATGGCAACCGGGCGGGGCCGGGCTGATTCTCCATTCGCTCATCCCGCATCCGCGCGATCCGCAACATATCTGGGTCGGCATCTCCGCTGTCGGTGTGCTGCACACAGCCAATGGCGGCGAGAGCTGGGAGATGCGCAATCGCGGCACGCGCGCCGATTTCAATCCCGAGGATCAGCGCTATCCCGAATTCGGGCAATGCGTGCATTGTCTGGTGATGGCACCGGGCACGCCCGATCGCCTTTATCAGCAGAATCACTGTGGCATGTATCGCAGCGAGAATGCCGGCGCGGAATGGGAAAGCATCGAGACCGGACTGCCGTCGAGCTTCGGCTTTCCCGCCGCGGCCCATCCGCGCGATCGCGATACGCTTTATCTCGTGCCGCTCAACGGCGATATTGCCGGCCGCTACGTTCCCGAAGCGAAAGCCGCGGTGTGGCGCACGCGTGACGGCGGCAAGCATTGGCAGGCACTGCGCGAAGGCTTGCCGCAGAAGGATGTGTTCTTCGGCGTACTGCGGCAGGCGATGGCGGCGGATCGCCACGATCCCGCTGGCATCTATTTCGGCACCAATAGCGGCGAGGTTTATGCGAGTGCCGATGAAGGCGAGAGCTGGCGCTGCCTCGCGCAGCATCTCCCGCCGATCGCCTCGGTCGAAACGCTGATCGTAAGCTAAGAGGCCGGATCGCCATGCCGAATGTCGCGATCACGCTGACGCCGGCACTGACACGTCTCTTTCCGGGCTGTCCACGCCAGCTCGAATTGGAGGCAACGAATGTGCGCGGCCTGCTCGATGCGCTCGATCAGCGCTGGCCGGGAATGCGCGACCGGCTCAGCGATTCGATGCCGCGCATCCGGCCGCATGTGAATATTTTCGTCGATGGCGAGCGTTCGGTTTTGGAGACGCGGCTGCGGCCCGGTGCTTCGGTTCTCATCATCACCGCCATCAGCGGCGGCTAGTCGAATGGTAGGAGAATCGCCATGAAGGTCTGCCAGCATCTCTGGTTCGAGAAGGATATGGAAGCGGCACTGCGTTTCTATATATCGCTGATACCCGGATCCTCGCTCGACTTCCTGTCGACCGTTCCCGCCGATACGCCGAGCGGTCCGGCGGGCACGGTCAAGATCGCTGCCTTCACGCTGGGCGATCAGCGCTATCGCGCGATCGAGGCGGGACCATTCGATCCGCTCAGTCGCAATTTCTCGATCATGATCGAATGCGATACGCAGGCGGAGATCGATCGGCTCTGGGACGCGCTCACCGCCGGCGGCAAGGAGATCGCCTGCGGCTGGCTGACCGACCGTTGGGGCATTACCTGGCAGATCACGCCGAAGCGTCTCCTCGACCTGATCAATGATCCGGACCGCGCCAAGGGTAAGCGCGTCATGGAGGCGATGATGAAGATGGTGAAATTCGATATCGCCGCGATTGAGGCCGCCGCGCGCGCAACATGAATCCACTCTCCAGGCAACTCGTCCGGTCTTCCGTTCTAGGGACGCT
>Ga0157369_10004026_pt1 | contig 17420 bp, 18 predicted proteins | sample C25metaG_FD_113461 | JGI IMG/M metagenome (GOLD analysis project Ga0157369, IMG submission 113461) | Corn rhizosphere microbial communities from Kellogg Biological Station, Michigan, USA - C2-5 metaG | ecosystem: Host-associated > Plants > Roots > Rhizosphere > Soil | place: USA: Michigan... | reverse complement strand
GGTGATTGCCTCGATCCGGCGGCGGATGATGGAGCAGGGCTTCGTCGAGTTCCAGACTCCGATCCTGACGGCGAGCTCGCCGGAGGGTGCACGCGACTACCTGGTCCCGAGCCGGGTGCATCCGGGCAAATTTTATGCGCTTCCGCAGGCGCCGCAGATGTTCAAGCAGCTGCTGATGGTCGCGGGGTTCGACCGCTATTTCCAAATCGCCCCCTGCTTCCGTGATGAGGACGCGCGCGCCGACCGAAGCCCGGGCGAATTCTACCAGCTCGACTTCGAAATGAGCTTCGTCACACAGGATGACGTTTTCAACGCGATCGAGCCGGTGCTGTGCGGCGTCTTCGAGGAATTCGGCGAAGGGAAGACGGTCACCAAGCCGCCGTTCCCGCGGATTCCGTACAGGGAGGCGCTGCTCAAATATGGCACCGACAAACCAGACCTACGTAATCCGATCCTGATCCATGACGTGGGCGCTGAATTCCAGGGCTCGGGTTTCGGATTGTTCGCGAAAATCGTCGAAAGCGGGGGCGTCGTTCGCGCCGTACCCGCGCCGAAGACTGCGGAACTCAGCCGAAAGTTCTTCGATGACATGAACGAGTGGGCGCGCAGCGAGGGCTTCGCCGGCCTCGGCTATGCGACCCGCAAGGGCGGGGAGTGGGGCGGGCCAATCGCCAAGAACCACGGACCGGAGAAGATGGATGCGCTGGCCAGCGAACTCGGCCTCGGACCCGACGATGGGCTGTTCTTCGCTGCCGGCAAGGAAGAGGAAGCGGCCAAGCTCGCGGGCCTCGCCCGAACCCGCGTCGGGGAGCAGCTCGGCCTCATCGAAAGGGGCGCCTTCCGCTTCTGCTGGATCGTCGATTTCCCGATGTTCGAATATAACGAAGACCAAAAGAAGATCGACTTCAGCCACAACCCCTTCTCGATGCCGCAGGGCGGGCTGGAGGCGCTGCAGACGAAGAATCCGCTCGATATCCTGGCCTGGCAGTACGACATCGTCTGCAACGGCGTGGAGCTTAGCTCGGGTGCGATCCGAAACCACCGTCCCGACATCATGTACAAGGCGTTCGAGATCGCCGGCTACAGCCGCGAAGAGGTGGACACCAACTTCGCCGGAATGATCAACGCGTTCAAATTCGGCGCTCCGCCGCACGGCGGCTCGGCGCCCGGCATCGACCGGATCGTCATGCTTCTCGCCGACGAGCCCAATATCCGCGAAGTGATCCTCTTCCCAATGACCCAGAAGGCGGAGGACCTGATGATGAACGCGCCGGCGCCCGTCACATCCAAGCAGCTTCGCGAGCTATCGATCCGGGTTGTTGCCCCACAGTAACGCTGTTCCAAAACGGAGCAGCCATCCAAGGTTAGCAATTGCCGCGATTCGTCGGATCGCGTAAATTTCCGCTTGGTGGACCAGCTATCAAGCGAAGTTGAACGGGAAGCGCCGTTCGCCGGTGACTATCATGCGGAGCGTGATGCTCTGCAGAAGAAGCTTGCGCAGCTTCAGTTCGCCCAAATTGTCCACAAGAAACGCGCGATCGTGGTGTTTGAGGGTTGGGAAGGCGCGGGCAAGCTGGCGGCATTGCGGCGCGTGACCGCGCGTTGGGACCCATGCCACTTCCGAACCTGGTGCGTCCGACAGGATGAATTCCGCGAAACGGGCCAGCACTGGCTGACGCCCTATTGGGTGCGATTGCCCGAAGCGGGCGACAGCGCCCTCTACTTCCGAAGCTGGTACAACGGAATCATCAGGGCGCGGGCGTTGGGAGAAATGAAGGACAAGAGGTTTCTCCGCGCGCTCGACGAGATCAATGAGTTTGAAGCGCAGCAGGCGGAACACGGAACGCTTCTCGTGAAGCTTTTCTTCGACGTCAGCGCCGACGTTCAGGCGCAACGGCTTCACGAGCGTGCGGCGCATCCCTGGCGCAAATTCAGCATGGAGCCAGAAGACTTGCGCAGCCACTCGGCACGCGATGGTTACCAGGCCGCTTGGCATGAAATGTTTGCCCATTGCGACACGCGCTGGGCCCCTTGGCAAGTCATCGACGGTAACGACAAGCGCTCCTGCAGGATCGCTGCACTGACTGCCGTCGCGAACGCATTCGAAAAGGCGATGCCCGCTGAACCTCCCGCGGAAGAGGAGCATGTCGCGATCCTGGCACGGCAGAAGTTCGGCTAGTCCGGGTAACTGATCGCCATCACCTCGTAACTTTTCTCACCAGAAGGCAGGCGGACAATCCTCTCGTCGCGAACCCGAGCGCCGACGAGCGCTCGCGCAATCGGTGCGCTCCAGCCGATAAGGCCGGCAGACGCATCGGTTTCGTCATCGCCGACGATGGTGAGCGTCCGGCGGTTGTCGTCCTCGTCGGCTAATTGAACCGTAGCCCCGAACCGGACCTCATCCCGGCTTGGCTGCCGTGCCGGATCGACGATCTTCGCCGCTTTCATGATTCGCGCAAGAAGGGCGAGCCGTCGGTCGATCTCGCGAAGGCGACGCTTGCCGTAGAGATAATCGGCATTTTCAGACCGGTCGCCGAGTGAAGCTGCCCAGGCGACGGTCTCGACCATTTTCGGCCGTTCGACGGAGAAGAGCTGGTCGTATTCCGCCCGCAGACGGCTGAAACCGTCCGGAGTGATGAAGCGCGGGGAGGATTCGGCCATTCCGGCCACCTATCAGCCGGGTTGGCTCTTACCTAGATAGCGCGAGACGTGCATCGCCGATTGCTGCGCAGCGCCTCCACGCATCGAGTCGTAAACGACAGTGTTCTCAATCACGCGCTGAACGTACCCCCGGGTCTCGCTGAAGGGGATGGCCTCGATCCAGCCGATCATATCGACCTGGCCGGTCCGCGGGTCGCCATAGGTCCGGATCCACTTGCTGACGTTCCCGGTGCCGGCGTTGTAGCTTGCGACCGCAAGCGGAACGCTACCGTTCCAGACATCGAGCAGGTGCTGGAAATACGCGGAGCCGATCATCACGTTGTAATTGGGATCATAAAGGCGCGAGCCGTCGTATCCGACCCCGATCTTGCGCGCCCAGTCGGCGGCTGTGCCGGGCATGAGCTGCATCATGCCGCGCGCCCCGGCGTAGCTCAGCGCATTTCGGTCGAACGAGCTCTCCTGCCGGGTAATGCCGTGCGTAAGCGCCCATGGAGACCTGATCGATATGTTGCTGGCGAGCGTTGGATAGCCATCCCGATAATAGAAGAGATCGCCATTGTTGCGCGCTTCGCGGGCGATCCAGACGGCTAGGTCCTTCCTGGCGAGCGCTCGGGCCATTTCGGTTGCGAGGATGCGCTGCTGCGTGTTCTCAAGCGAGTCGGAGAGCGCTCTGATAAACGAAAGCTGCTCTTGTGCATTGCCTTGATACAGCATCAGTCGTGTCGCCTGCGCCAGCCGATCGTTGGCGAAGACGCCGCGGGACGGAGCGGTTGCGGCAATCTGCGGCAATTCCGGCGGTACGGGCACCGACCGGCCGAGCCGCTCCAACGCGAGTTGTCCGTAAAACAGACCGGGAAAATTGGCGGCGGCGGCCAAATAAGTATTCGCCTGGGCAACATTACCGGCGGCAAGCGAGGCTCGGCCTGCCCAATATTCGCCCTTGCTGACGACTTGTAGCGACTTGCCGCCGCGGGCGTAGCGGGCGAACATCGCCACCGCACCCTGTGGGCTGTTGAGGTGATCGAGAGCGGTCCGTCCCGCCAGCCACGCCAGGCTCGTATACTTGTCGCGTACGCCGTACGGCTGATCTATGAGGTCAGTACCGGCAGGGAAGGCGTCGTCCAGCTGGCGCGCGATGTTGAAGGCCACACGCCATTCCCGATCGCCGGCGGCGCCACTGGAAAGTGTAAGCAGCATATCGAGCCAGCGATCGGTATCGGCGGGAAACTCGCTGAACTGGTGCGGCTGCGCAGCCAGCAGGCGAGCTGCATAGTCATTGTTGCCTGCCTCAAGGTAGCGGAGCCGATCCATCAGCAGCCCCGCGTCGATATTTGTCCGTGAAGCAACGGCCTGGAACAACGACTCCGCGTTTGGATCGCGGTTCTGCATTGCCACTCGAGCGGAGAAGGAAGCTCGGTGCGTCGCGCTGGTCCAGGGAATTAGCTGAGCCGCGTCCTGGGCATCCTTGTCGAACAACAGCGCGTCGACCCGGCGGTCGTAATCGGCAGCCGCGAGATTGCCCCCGAAACGAGCCAGCAGGTAGGCCGCATCGGTCGAGTTCAGATCCGGGGAGGCCCATGCCTCCTTGGCCGCGGCGATCGCCTCCGCCGTCCGTCCGCTGGAGCTCAGCGCTTCCGCATAGCGTATCCAACCTCCGCCGCTTGTCGGTTTCTCCGAGCGATAGAAGGCAAGTACCGTTGCCGCACTCTCGCCCGGACGCATCGCTTTTTCGGCAGCCGCCCGCATCGAAGTCTCGCCCGGCCAGCCAGGGTTATAGATGAGGAAAGATGCGTAATCGGCGAAGGAAAGATTGCCTCCTTGCCGGAGCCGCCGCCATTGCGCGACGGAATAGCTGATATTGGCCGTAGTAGCCTGTGCGGGAGTTGAATAGCTGGCCGCAGGGACCTGCGCTGAGGCAGGCCCGACGCCAAGAACGAAAACCGGCAGTAACCTAGCCACCCACCTCATGCTGGACATAATGCCAGGGCCGTCCTTATCAGATGCTGAATATCCGGTTGACCTTAACCTCGCCGTGACTCCCAAGTGAAGGAATGAACGATGTTTTTCGGCTCGATACCGGCACTGGTGACCCCCTTTTTGAGAGGCCGTGTCGATGAGGACACATTCCGCGAGCTGGTCGAATGGCAGATCAAAGAGGGTTCGAGCGCCTTGGTTCCGTGCGGAACGACGGGAGAAACGCCGACCTTATCGCATGAAGAGCAGCATCGGCTTTTCAAAGTGACCGTGGAAGCTGCGCGTGGGCGGGTGCCGGTGATTGCCGGCTGCGGAAGCAACAATACCGCAACGTGCATCGAGCACCTGAAGGCCGCGAAGGAGGCAGGGGCAGACGCGGCTTTGGTCGTCACCGGCTATTACAACAAGCCGAGCCAAGGGGGCCTTCTCGCCCATTTCAGAGCTCTGTCAGAAGTGTCGGAGATGCCGATAATCATCTACAACATCCCAGGCAGGGCGGTCGTCGATACCTCGGTTGAGACAATGGCTGAAATGGCCAAGCTGCCCAACATCGTTGGAGTGAAGGATGCGACCGGTAATCTTGGTCGGGTGTCGGCCCAGCGCCTCGCTTGCGGCGAAGATTTCTGCCAGCTCTCGGGCAATGACGAGACAGCACTCGGCTTCAATGCGATGGGCGGCGTCGGTTGCATTTCGGTGAGCGCCAACGTCGCGCCGCGGCTGTGCTCAGATTTCCAGAAGGCGATGCGGGAGAGGCGCTGGGATGATGCTCTGAAGCTTCAGGATCGTCTCTACCCGCTTCACGTCGCCCTCTTCACCGACGCCTCGCCGGGGCCCGTCAAATATGCTCTGTCTCGCGTTCGGCCTGGGTTCTCGACAGAACTTCGGTTGCCGATGGTCGACCCCTCGGATGCATCCCGGCGGGCAGTTGATCAGGCGCTCGAGCACGCCGGTCTGGCCTGAGGTCTGGCAATCGCGGACCTGCCGACATAAATTGGATCGACAATAGTCGAAGGACGGGGCGCTTGTTCTCAAGCCTGACGGAATATCTGGATTCGGTGAAAGACCGTGATCCTGCGGCGCATTCGCGCTGGGACGTGCTGATCTATCCCGGCGCTTGGGTTCTCGCGTTTCACCGGGTCGCGCACTGGCTTTACGTCGGGCGATTGTTTTTCCTCGCGCGGCTGGTCAACCACATCGGCCGCTTTCTGACGGCGATCGACATCCACCCCGGCGCGAAGATCGGAAAGCGCTTCTTTGTCGATCATGGCTTCACCGTGATCGGCGAGACGGCCGAGATCGAAGACGATGTCACAATCTACCAGAACGTGACACTCGGCGGCACTAATCCGTCGAGCGGAGTGGGCGGCAAGCGCCATCCCACTATCAAGAGCGGTGCCGTAATCGGATCGGGCGCGCAGGTTCTGGGGCCGATCGTGATAGGTGAGGGCGCACGGGTTGGCGCCAATGCTGTTGTCACGCACGATGTTGCGCCGGGATCCACCGTGGTGGGAATTCCGGCCAAGCCGGTTCCCGTTGATGCCACCCACTACAGCCCGGGATTCATCCCCTACGGCACACCGTGCGGTGAGGATTGCGATCCGGTTCGGGTCCGACTCAGTGAGCTCGAGCGCGAAATCGCCGAGCTTCGCGCCGAACTCCGTTCGCGGCCCGCGATGGGCGCGGCGCCTCAGAAAAAGGCGAAGAGCGCTTGAGCACGCGACCGATCATGCCCCCGGCATGACCGCATGCGGTAACGTCGCGCCGTTCCCGACTAACCGGGACCGGCGGCCGATTGCCAGTTTCGACCGTGTGGAATTGATGCGGATCATGGATCTGTATGGCCGGATGGTCGCTGCCGGGCATTGGCGCGATTACGCTCTCGCCCATCACCCCGATTATGCGGTGTTCGCGGCTTTCCGCCGACACTCTGAACGGCCGGAAATTCGGATTGAGAAACGTCCGGAGCTGCGGCTTAAGCAGGGTCAGTTCGCTCTGGTGAGCGAGCACGGGATCGTGCTCAAGCGCGGCCATGAACTTGCGGCAGTCATGGCGCCGCTGGAGCGGCGATTCATGCGGCTGGTTGGCTAGGAAGACTAGCAGCAGTTGAACCTGCGAATGATGTGAGCGTTCGCCCACCATGGCTCGTCTGATTCATATCTCTGATCTGCACTTCGGAGCACATGATCCCGCGATCGTCGATGCGGTCGAGCAGCAGGTGAATGAGACCGACCCGGATCTCGTGGTCATCAGCGGCGACCTGACGCAACGCGCAAAGACCGAGCAATTCCAGCAGGCCTGCCGATTCCTGGAACGGCTGCGCGACAATGGACATGATGTTCTGGCTGTTCCCGGGAACCACGACGTGCCCTTGTACGACGTGCTTCGCCGATTCCTGTCGCCGCTCACGCGCTACATGCGCTTCGTGGACGATACGTTGTGCCCGCTTTATGAGCTCCCCGGCGCCACGGTCTTGGGAATCAATACCGCGCGTTCATTCACCTTCAAGGACGGGCGGATCAGCCGCGAGCAGATGGACTTCATCCGAAAAACATTCGAGCGCGCCGATCCTAACGCAATGCGAATTCTTGTCACTCACCATCCGCTATTTGCGCTTCCCGTGGGCGAAGAAATGACCCGGGCTGTTGGACGAAGCGAGCTTGCGCTTGACGCAATCGGCGACGCTGGGGTCGACATGCTTCTGGCAGGACATAACCACCACGCGTCCATCCACAGCACAAGCGACCTCGTGACTCGCGCGGGCCCAGCGCTCGTCATCCAGGCGGGCACGGCGACCTCGACGCGTGTTCGCGAGCAGCCGCAAAGCTTCAACGGTATCGAAACCGGTGAGAGCAGCGCCACCGTGACAGTTTTTGCGTGGACCGGCAAAGAGTTCACAGCTGAGGACACGCAGCGCTTTCAGCAGCAGGGCGATCACTGGCGCTTGGCCGAGCGTGAAGACGAAGCCACCCACTAGCTTGTGTGTAGGGCTTTGGCTCGCCTAGAGCCGCCTCATGGATCGGAATTTCGATCTCGATGAATTCGTTCGGCGCGTGCTCGCCGAAGACCTTGGTGCGGGCGGCGATGTCACGTCGAGAGCGACGATTGACGCGGACTCGCGGTTCACAGCGGAACTCGCTTCTCGCGAAGACATCAGCGTCGCCGGGTTGGAGATTGCGGTGGCATTCTTCCGCGCGCTCGACGACGAGGTGCGGGTCGAGAAACTTGCAAGCGATGGCGAACCTGTCGGGCGCGGGACGGTACTGGCGCGATTGGAGGGCGACGCGCGGTCCATGCTGACCGCAGAGCGTTCTGCGCTCAACTCGCTTCAGCATCTTTCGGGCATTGCCACGCTGACGCGGCGCTATGTCGACGCGATCGCCGGCACCGGCGTGATCCTGATTGACACCCGCAAAACCATACCGGGCCTTCGGGTACTGGAGAAATACGCCGTACGAATGGGAGGTGCGCAAAATCACCGGATGCGGCTCGATGACGGAGTACTCATCAAGGACAATCACGTCGCGGCGTGCGGAGGCGTCACGAAAGCTGTGCGCCGGGCAAAGGCGGCGAACACCGGCCTGCAGGTGCAGGTGGAGGTGGACAGAATTGATCAGATCGAACCCGCCCTCGCGGCGGGTGCCGATCGACTGCTCCTCGACAACATGCCGCCGCCAGTGCTCCGTGAAGCAGTCGCGCTGGTCGCCGGCCGTGTTCCGCTCGAAGCGTCTGGCGGAGTCAGGCTCGATACAATCCGGGCAATCGCCGAAACCGGAGTCGATTACATCTCGCTCGGACGCATCACGCAGTCGGCTCCTGCGGTAGACATCGGCATGGACTATTGGCTGCAGGTTGGCTGACTCGCCAATTCAGCAACTTGACAGCCGTCAAGCTCTAAAACTTTTGTAAGGCCCACAAGAAGCGGGCCACAAGTAAAGGAGTACGGCACATGCTGAAGAAAATTCTGTTGGGCGCATCGGCCCTCGCTTTCGCAGCCGTTCCAAGCGTCGCCAGCGCCCACGGTTATTGGGGGCGGTCAACGTATGGTTACAGCTATGGCTACCCGGCCTACGGGTATGGCGGCTATGGCGGCTATGGCGGCTACGGCGGCTACGGCGCTTACGGTTATTCCTATCCGTCCTACGGCTATTCGAATTACGGTTATGGCTATCCCGCCTACGGCTATTCGAACTACAATGGCTATAACCGCTGCGGCGTGAACGGCGCAGGCGGGATGCTCGCCGGGGGCGCCGTTGGCGCTGTGCTTGGAAGCGCCATTGCGGGCAGCGATCATCACTCCCGGTACGGCTATTACGGTTATCACCGTAACAGCGGTGATCGCGCTGCGGGCGCCATTATCGGCGGCGTGCTCGGCGCGGTTGCTGGCGGTGCGATTGCGAGCAGCAACTGCTACTGACGCCTCGTCTCATTGGAGACCAACGGGGCCGGGGGGAACGATCCTCCGGCCCCTTCTTTTTGAATGGTGCTGCCGATCCGATTTTTTGCAGTAATTTCACCGATCGGCCTATATAGGCCCGACAAAGTCTCGGGAGAGAGAGTTGGTGTTCAAAGGGCTGCAGCCCATTAGCTATGCTGGCAGGGAAGTCTGGCCGCTGATTGAAGGCGGCAAGGGCGTCAGTGCCACCAATCACGCGAGCTCCGGCGCCTGGGCGGCCGCCGGCGGTATTGGCACGGTATCCGCGGTTAATGCCGACAGCTACGATCCCGAAGGCCGGATCGTCGCCCAGATCTATGAAGGCCTCACCCGCCGCGAACGGCACGAAGAGCTGATCAAATATGCCATCGACGGGGCTGTCGCACAGGTACAGCGGGCTTATGAGATTGCGAGCGGGAAGGGCGCGATCAACATCAACGTGCTGTGGGAGATGGGCGGCGCGCAGCGGGTCCTCCACGGCGTGCTGGAGCGGACCAAGGGCCTGGTTTCGGGCGTCACGTGCGGCGCGGGCATGCCATACAAACTGAGCGAGATCGCCGCCTCCTATGGCGTGAATTATCTTCCCATCATCAGTTCGGCGCGGGCGTTCAGCGCCCTATGGAAGCGCGCCTATCATAAGGCGGCGGAGTGGCTCGCCGCGGTGGTCTACGAAGACCCGTGGCTTGCCGGCGGGCACAACGGATTGTCGAATGCCGAGGATCCTCGCAAGCCGCAGGATCCCTACCCCCGTGTCGCGGCGCTCCGCCAGACGATGCGCGAAAACGGCATCGCCGATCACGTCCCAATCGTGATGGCCGGTGGGGTCTGGCGGCTGGACGAATGGGACAATTGGATCGACAATCCAGAACTTGGGCAGATCGTTTTCCAATTCGGTACGCGTCCGCTCCTCACTCAGGAAAGTCCAATTCCGCCGGAGTGGAAGGCGCGGCTCATGGAACTCGACGAGGGCGACGTGCTCCTGCATCGCTTCTCGCCGACCGGCTTTTATTCGTCGGCGGTGCGCAACCCGTTTCTTCGCAATCTCGAGGCTCGCTCGGATCGGCAGATTGCCTTCACCAAGGAGCCGCTCGGCGATCACCATTTCGAGCTGGACGTGGGGATCGGCCGGAAGACCGGCTATTGGGTGACCAAGGGAGATCTTCAGCATGCGCGCGAGTGGTTTGCGGCGGGCTTTACCGAGGCGATGAAGACTCCGGACGAGACGCTGATCTACGTCACTCCTGACGACAAGCAGCAAATCCGCAAGGATCAGGCGGAGTGCATGGGTTGCTTAAGCCAATGCGCCTTCTCTTCGTGGGCTGACAACGAAAAGAACTCGACCGGGCGCCTCGCGGATCCGCGTAGCTTCTGCATTCAAAAGACGTTGCAGGATATCGCTCACGGCGGCCCAATAGAACACAACCTGATGTTCGCCGGTCACGCTGCTTACCGCTTCAAGAGCGACCCGTTCTATTCGAATGGCTTCATCCCGACCGTGAAGCAGCTGGTCGACCGGATCCTGACCGGCGCGTGATGGCTGTTCGAAGCGCAGTCGCTGCACTGCTGATTGTTGCGATTGCGTCGCCGGCCGCGGCCCAGGACAAGCAGCCGCCTTATTGGGCCTCTATCGCCTCCGGCCAAGCCATGACCCATACCGGCCCGGGCCGTACCTATCCCAATGTCTGGCTGTATCAGCGGCGCGACCTGCCGGTGCGAGTGCTCAAAAAGTACGAAACCTGGCGGCTGATCCAAGACCCGGATGGTGCTGAGGGATGGGTGCTGGTTACGATGCTGTCCGATCGCCGCACCGCCATCGTCAAATCCGGCGAGCCGAGTCCGGTCTATGTCGCGCCGGACCGAAGCAGCCATGTCCGCTACCAGCTTCAACCCGGCGTGGTCGGCCGCATCGATCACTGCCGTGAAGGCTGGTGCCGGATCGCTGTAGGCGACAACAAAGGCTACATCCTTACCTCAGATCTTTGGGGCGTGGCCCCTGACGAGGTGGTCGACTAGCCTCCGTAGAAGATGTTTCGATTGGGCCGTCAGCCGCGACGGATATCGAGTTGTGGTTGAGGAAGCTCTGCCGCCGGCGGAATTTGGGCCCGAATTACCTTGGCCAGATCGGCGCCCGACGGGCATTTGGCGCTGAGAGCCCAGTTCCGGTACGCGCTTGGCGGGATTTTCGGCATGTTCTCCAGATAAGCGACAATCGACCACATCTGCTTGTCCGACATACTCATCTTCCACGAGGGCATGGCCGTCATTTTCACGCCCTTGCTGATGATCCAGTAGAGCTCTTGCGGGCTCCAGTGACAGTGAGCATCGATCAGATAAGGTGGAGTCGGGTTAAGACCATTGGCCCAGGGGTCGCGCGCGATCCCCGGGCCTCCGTGGCACATCTGACAGTTTTGCTGATATTCGCATAATCCCCCCGCCACGACGGCCGCTGGCACAGTCGCAGGGACTGAGATGTGCGCGGCGCGCCGGCCAACGCCGTGGATCATTACCCGGTGCACAAACCAGCGCACGATCGGCATGTGCGCATCGGCTGCCGAAATGTCGAACCAGCCGAATTCAAGCACTAGCACCGCAATGATCATTCCGCCGAAAATGACACTTGCAGCTCCAGCGGCAGCTGCAAGGATGAGCCGGCGAACGTTCATTCCCCTTTTTCCATCAGCGAAGCGTCGAGAGATATTGCGCGACCTCATTCGCCTGGTCGGGCGTCAGGTTGGTGTCGGGCATCGCATTGTTCGGAAGCATCGACTGCGAATGCGTGATCCAGCGCACCATGTTCGGCCGGTTGTTGGTGAAATAGCCGGCGATCACCTGGCGACTTCCGATGCCGGTCAGCGGCGGACCCACATTGCCGTTCGCTCCCGGCACTCCCGGAACGACGTGGCAGCTCGCGCAACTGGTCGCGATGATGCTCTTGGCATCCGTCTCCCGGTTGGGACCGGTGCACGCAGCAAGAGCGGCGGGCAAAAGCAGGATCATATTGCGCATGGAGGGACCACTATCAACGAGAAGGCATTGAGAAGGATCGCGCCGCTGAAGCCGACGCCAAGAAGGATTCCGCAGAAGGCAAGAAACCGGATTCGGCCCAAGCCAGCACCTTCAAAATGGTCGCCGGAGGAAGCGCCTCCGGCCGACGACAGCTTGTAGATGCGCCAAGCGAGTAGCGTTGCCGCAACTGCGAGGCCGAGCAGCACAAGATACGCCGCAATGGCTAGGATGAAGGCCCATTGCGCGTGTTGCGGAAAGGAGAGGTTACGATCCGGGCCTGGGAAGCAGGGCGTGGCCACCAACGGATAGATCACGTTGATCTGCATGAGCCATGCTAGCGGTGCCCCGCAAACTGCATAGCCAAGCAGCGGGCCCCTGATGAGAGGACGGTTATGCTTATCGGAGATGGGGGGCCCGTTCACGTGGCGAATCCCAGGTACGGGGTGATGTAATAGGTCGTGAAGACGGCCAGCCAAATGGCATCGACGAAGTGCCAGTAATAGGAGCCGTTGGTGAAAACGATGCGACGTGTCGGAGTGAAATAGCCGAGCCCCGTCCAGACAAAGAGCATTGCCAGCACGGCTAGCCCAACCACCACGTGCGCCATGTGAAATCCCGTGGTGATGTAATAGAGTGATGCGTAGCTCGACTTGGCGAGGCCATAGGCCTTCGCTTTCCACTCGAACATTTGCACAGCGACGAAGATCGTCCCGAGCACAAACGCGATTCCGCAGCCGATCAGAGCCTTCGCGCGCTCCTCGTGGCGCGTTGCTCGCTCCGCGAACCAGATTGCGACGCTTGAAAGCAGCAGTATCAAGGTATTGGGCAGCGCGAGCTTGAGCGCCGGGTGGGCTTCGAGCACCCACGGAGTCGGTGCCGATGCGCCGGTGTAGTAATAACTGAACAGCAGGTAACCGAAGAGCGCCGCCTCGCTCGCGATCAGAGCGAACATTCCTCCGCGGCCGATGCCGTGGTCACGCACGGGGCCGACTGGGAGGGGTGTGGGCGTGGCGGTCGCAAGCTCAGCCATGAGCGGGCCCCCGTTCGAGCAAACTGATTCTGGGCCAGAACCAAGCGACGAGATCGGCTGCGCAGATCAGGCCTCCAATTGCAGTAATCGGCCAGTTGCGCACTAGCAGGCCGCTGAACAGCACCAGCATCCCGGCGGCGAGCACAAACGGGATAATCGTATCGTCCGGCATGTGCAGAATACGCTGCGGCTCCGCGTCCAGCGCCGATGTAGCCAGCGCTTCCTTGCCGTGATCGAGGATGAAGCCTTCCTCCAGGTTCGACCGCTCCCGCGTTTCACCCAATTGATCTTCCCAAAGCATGTGGCGGGAGGCCACAGTCGGGATCACCGCGAAGTTGTAGGGCGGTGGTGGCGAGCTGGTGGACCATTCGAGCGTGTACGCGTCCCATGGATTGTCACCGGCGGGCGCACCTCGAGTGCGGCTCCTAAGGACATTAATGAAGAAGAGCAGGAAGCCGATCGCCAGCACGAACGAGCCGACAGTACTCACCATGTTGATCGGCCCAAGACCCATTTCGACGGGGTAGGTGTAAACCCGGCGCGGCATTCCCCAAAGGCCCGTCAGATGCATCGGAAGGAAGGCGACGTTGAAACCGGTGAACGTCGTCCAGAAGCTCCAGCGGCCGAGCCGCTCGTCCATCATCCGGCCAGTGAACTTCGGGAACCAGAAATGGGTTGCGCCCATCACCGGGAAAACGTTGATCCCGAGCAGCACATAATGGAGGTGAGCGACGACGAAATAGGTGTCCGTCAACTCCCAGTCCACGGGCACGCTCGCGGTCATGAACCCTGAAACGCCTCCGATCACGAACAGGACGATCGTCGAAGCAAAAAACAGGAAGGCGGCGGTAATCACGGGCCGCCCCAGCCAGATCGTCGCGATCCAGGAGAACACCGAGATCGCACTCGGCACTGCGATGAGGATTGAGGCGGCTGAGAAGAACGCCAGGCTGAGGCCGGGCAATCCGGTTGCGAACATGTGATGGACCCACACACCGAAGCCGAGCAGCATCGTCGCGACGGTGGCGAGCGCTACCGGCGCGTAACCAACGAGCGGGCGGCGGCAGAACACCGGCAGGCCGTCCGAGACCATCCCCATCGCCGGGAGCACGATCGCGTAGACCCACGGGTGGCCGAACATCCAGAATAGATGCTGCCATAGCAGCGGCTGTCCGCCGCCAGAGACCTGAAAAAACTGCGTATGGAATTGCCGATCTAGCCAAAGGAGGAAAAACGCGAGGCTCACCGCCGGAACGATCAGCAGGTTCGCGAAGCTCGCTGTGGCGGTTCCCCAAATGATGATCGGAAGCCGGTTGATCGACATTCCCGGCGCGCGCATCCGCAGCAACGTGACGATGAAATTCGCAGCGCCGACGCTCGTGGAGATGCCGAGAAAGATCATCCCCAGCGAATAGAAATCGATATTCAGCCCGGGATCGTACCGAAATTGTGCGTACGGCACGTAGTTGAACCAGCCGTCGTTCGGCCCTGCGCCCACGAACACCCCGGCATACATGAAGATGCCAGCGGCAAGGTAGATCCAGTAGCTGAGCGCGTTCAGCCGCGGGAAGGCCATATCCCGGCTCCCGAACAGCAGCGGCCAGAGGTAGTTGGAGAAGCCCGACAGGATCGGTGAGGCGTAGAGGAAAATCATCGTTACGCCGTGCGTCGAGAAGAGCATATTGTATTGTTGCGGGGTCAGAAGCGTCTGCTCGGGCCCCGCAAGCTGGACCCGCATGATCAGGGCCTCGATCCCACCGATGACGAGCATGACGAAGGCGGTGACGATGTAGCGGATGCCGATCTCCTTGTGATCGACCGTCGCAAGCCAGCCGTAGAGGCCGGGCTTCGTCTCCCAAATGCGCTGGAGCCGTTCGCGAAGTTCGTTAGATGAGGGGCCTATCGTCGGCGTTCGACGAATGCTCTGCTCGCGGTTCGAGCCGCCTGGCGCGACAGCGGCTGTGGCGGAAGGAGGGCTCATCGCAGAGTCTCCAGGTATGCGCGCAACAGGGTCAGGTCCGGCCCGGAGATATGCTGGTTTGGCATCAGTGCACCGGGTTTGACAATCTGCGCATTTTCTACCCATCCGCTGAGTGCAGCCGGATTGTTTTGCAGCATTCCAGCCGCAATGGTTTCGCGCGACATCAAGTGCGTCAGATCGGGCCCGAATGTACCTCGTGCGGGCGTTCCGCGTACCGAGTGGCAGCGGCCGCAATGCTGCGTGAAATAGGAGAGGCCGGCGCTTGCCTGGACCGTGGCCGGCGGGAAAGCCGGCTGCATCTGCTGCCTTTCCCATTGCGCGAACTGCAGCGGCGGGTCGGCAACCACGTAGAATGCCATATGCGCGTGCTGAGCACCGCAGAACTCGCCACATTGGCCGCGGTAACGGCCGGGTGCGTCAGCCTGGATCCACATCGCATTCACTTGGCCAGGGATGACGTCCGTTTTTCCTGCCAGTTTGGGAACCCAGAAGCTGTGGATCACGTCCGCGGAACGGAGGTGCAACAGCACCGGGCGGCCGACCGGAATGTGGATTTCGTTGGCCACGCCGAACCGCTCGCCCGTTGCGCCATCGCTATATTGAGCATCCCACCACCAGCGCTTGGCGACGATATCGACAGTCAAAGGGGCGCCGGGAACCGAGCCGGTCTTGGCAAGTACCGCGACAGTCCAAAGGGCCGTTGCCAATAGCGGCACAATCGAGATGGCGAGCCCGGTCCAGATCCACTTCATTCCATCCCTGTGCTCCAGAGCGATGGTTCGAAGGCTCCGCGGTCCAACCGGCTCGCGCTTGGTCATAATCGCCCAGATCACCAGACCGACGATTACGACGGTAACGACAATCGACACGATCAGCATGAACCACATGAGCGGCACCACCGAAGCGGTCTGAGCCCCGGAGCCGCTGAGGTAGCCGAGCGGATGCATTACCGCATTGCCGGCTGTTCGAGCCACTTGTGCATCAGCAGGAAGGATCGGCTGGCGGCGGCGAGGAAGATCACCCCGCTTGGAACCCACATGATGACTCCGCCGAGCTGCTGATCTTGCAGCTGCGAAAGCCCCCACGCTCGCGTCGTCGTGGCGTACCACACGAACCACGGATGCGCCGAGAAAGTGAGGACCGCACCGAGGAGCCCCATCTGCACGCATGCGAATAAGCCGGCACTGATCACCGTCAGCGTCTCGTCAGTCCGGTGATTCAGCAGATCGCGCCACAACCAGATTGCGCTGCCGAACAAGGTCAGGTGCATCGACCAATAGATTGGCGTGGAGCGGAACGTCGCTTCGTACGGTACCGGCATGTGCCAGGCCCAAATTGCGGCGGTGAAGGCTGCGGCGCTCCACCAGATGGAGTGCTCCCATCGGCCACGGGGCAAGAATCGGCCGATGAGCGGAGCAGCGACCAGCATCAGCACCATGTGCTGCGTGATTCGGGCGGAAAAGAGCGCGACGGACAAAGGACAAATGGGAGAAACGAAGGCCAGAGCAGCAATTGCCCATCCGGCCGCAGCGACGGCGCGTTCGCCGTTCGCGAGCGTTCGAATCTGCCCCCAGGTGACCGCGGCAAGGGAGGCGATCAGCCAGGGATCAAGATTCCAGCGAAACCAAAGCTGCCCCGGCACCGGAGCCACACCGCAATAGGGAAGCATCAACCTCCAGCGCTAACGGCGTTTGAGCCGTATCGTGGAGAACGAGAGCTGCGGGTTTGGGGTCCATGGATTGAGGTGAATCAACTCTCGCGGCGACGTTTCCGATTGTGCAGTCCAGCATCGCCGGTAATGTCTGGCAAATGCGTATCTTTGTGAAGCTCCGGCGCGCGTGCCGTCATCTGTTCTCAATCACGCTCTGGAGTCTTTCGTTGGCGGGCGCCCAAGTGAGCGCCCAGCCTGCGGCCCAGCCCTGGCTCGACCGGTCATTGAGTGCCGACGAGCGCGCGCTCTCTCTCGTGCAGGCGATGACGACGGATGAGAAGCTCAGGCTCGTTTTCGGCTTCGCTTCGCCGGGTGACGACCTGGCGAAAGTTCCGGATAGCCTCGTTTCCCCAGAAACGAAGGCATACGTTCGCGCGCATGCGATTAAGGGCGCTGCGGGCTTTGTGCCGGGCGTACCCCGGCTGGGCATTCCCGATCAGTTCCAGACGGACGCATCGATGGGTGTCCGCGATTCCGAATTCCCCAGCACCGCCCTTCCTTCATCTCTCGCGACGGCAGCCAGTTTCGATCCTGAAGTGACCCGCGCCGGCGGGACGATGATCGGGACTGAGGCACGGGCACTTGGCTTCAACGAGTTCCTCGCCGGCGGTGTCAATCTCGCTCG
>Ga0157369_10004014_pt1 | contig 17446 bp, 20 predicted proteins | sample C25metaG_FD_113461 | JGI IMG/M metagenome (GOLD analysis project Ga0157369, IMG submission 113461) | Corn rhizosphere microbial communities from Kellogg Biological Station, Michigan, USA - C2-5 metaG | ecosystem: Host-associated > Plants > Roots > Rhizosphere > Soil | place: USA: Michigan... | reverse complement strand
CCACCGAGATCTAATCGACGACTATTTTATGCCCCAGCTTCTAGCATTAGCAGAACAAAATTTATCTGACCAAGATTTGGTAACCGCTAAGAAACGTTTAACTTATGGAACATGGGCAGCCTTAAGACAACGACTCGAAAAGGAAGCTTTAAAAGGAGCGATCGCATCTGCCGAAGACTTTGTTTCACTCGGACATGAAGTCCAGATTGCCTATGCTGAGCTAGCCGAAAAAGGCGAGAAACTATTTGGCTGCGGCGGACTAATTACTGGTGAAAAAGCTTTGCAAAGCGCTAACTCAAAATCCGTTTTCGAATCAATTTTTGGCAGCAAGGTGAATTGCCCATTTTGTGGAGCTAGTCAGTACGGCGATCCTTGTTCACCGAACCAATATTGCCCAACTTGCAGAGCCAAAGTTGTTAACGGCCAAGTTGTATCCAAGCCCCTCATGAATCGTGAAGGTTTCTGGACGGCTCTGGACAGTCTATTTGACTGGATCCCTCGCGACTTAGCGCGCTACGAAGAACAGCGCCGACTTAAGCAGGAAGTGTCAATCTAAGCTCGAGCTTTTGTCAATTTCGTAACGTTTTTAATAATCGTTTTACCTAAATGTTCATGCTCAACTATCTCTTCATCAAGCACACCGAATTCATTCTCTAGATATTTAAGATGACGTTCGCGGAATTTCTTGAAGTCGCTTTTGCGTAGATCACTGTGTCGGACAAAAGCGCCAATTTGTTCGGAGCCAATAAAGTGCGGCAGCATGACGTAGCTGGCGCCGAGTCGATAAAGCTTAGCGGCTTCTTTCGGACTATTAGCCTGGACAATAATCATGGCCGACGGATTGTTCTTTTCAAGATATTCCAATAAAAAGGTATTGACCTCCATGTCGTCGGTCGTCGAGACGATCAGTTTAGCTGCCGGCACCCCAGCTTCTTCCAAAAGCTCGATATCGGTAATGTCGCCGTACAAGTGATTGATGCGCTTTCGTTCCAAAGTTTCAATTACTTCAGGATCGTAATCGATAACTACAAATGGCTTCTTAAGTTGCTTAAAGACTCGAATGAATTCGTGGCCACCCTTTTGATAGCCGAACAGAATTAAATCATTATGCTCACGGAGGGTAGGCTCGCCATGAGTTTTGCGTCGTTCAAATAGCACCAGCCGGTTTTCGAATAATCCAAATAGCTTATCGGAAAAGGTAATCATGTAAGTTGAGGCAGCGATCGATACCAGCGTGACAAAAATAATTACGGAAACTAGCGGATCACCAACCAGTCCTTTATCACGAGCTATCAAAATCAAAACAATTGAGAACTCGCTGACCTGTGCCAGAGTGATGGCTGATTTGAAGCTGGTGCGCTTGGTATAGCCCAGCCAGCCCATAGCCGCCATAGCCGACAGGGGCTTTAGAATCGTGGCGATTAAAATAGCCATAACAATTAAGCCAAAATGGTTGCTCAAGTTACCGAACGTTAAATTAGAGCCAAGGGCGATAAAGAAAACGATTAGGAAAAAATCACGCAGCGGTCGCAAGCGGGCAGCAATTTCTTGAGCATAAGGCAGCTGTGCCAAACAGATTCCGGCGAACAACGCACCAACCTCAGAGCTTAAGCCAATTTTGGCAAATAGCGCGGCGCTACCGAGGCCCCAGGCGATCGCGAATAAAAATAGAAATTCTTGGCTGTCACCAATGAGTTTCTTGTAGTGGCTCAGCAACTTATAGCTGACAGCATAAATCAGCCAGCCAGCGATAAGCGCCTTAGCAGCCAGGCTTACTAATGTGCTAATAGCAACCGAATGTTGTGCCCCGGCCGCCGAAGTTATTAAAATTAACACAACCGCGATTAGGTCTTGTGCCAGTAAAACGCTAACCGTCACTTTACCGTATAAGCGGTTCTGTTCTTTTTTATCGCTGAGCAGTTTTAAAACGACAATCGTGCTGCTGATAGCCAAACAGCTCCCCAAAAATAAGGATTCATTAGTCGACAGTCCGGCTGCTGAACCTACAATCCACCCAATGATAGTGATTAGGACAAACTGGCTGCCCCCAACAATGGCCGCCGTCCGGCTAACTTCCCTGATAATTTTAGGATTTAAGCCCAGGCCAATAATGAACAGTAGTAGCGCGATACCAAGATCGGAAAATAGGTGCAGCGTATCTGGTGATTTGGTGATGTTCAGCAGGGCTGGTCCAACCAGAACTCCGGTTATGATGTGCCCGATAATTAGTGGTTGACCAATTATCCGCATAACTAAAGCTACTAAGGCGCCAATGACGATAATCAGACTGAGTCCACCGAACACTGTATCCATTAGCTTAATTCTACCTTAGAACAGGGCATAAATGGCAGCGCCACCGGCAACGGTCATTATGGCCACGACCATCCAGCCCAACCAAGTTACCGTCCGACGATTGACCCACTCACCCATAATAAGCCGACTGCTACTGATTAAGACTATCAGGGCTAGGACGATTGGCGCCACAATGCCGTTGGCGACGGCTGAATAAATTAACGCTTTGATTGGGTCAATGCCCACAAAGTTTAGCGCCAAGCCTATCAATACTGAAAAAATGATAATGCCATAGAAAGCGTGAGCCTGTTTGAGTTTGCTGCCTAAACCGCCACGCCAATGAAAGCTTTCGCTAACAGCATAGCTACTAGCTCCAGCCAGAACCGGGATGGCCAGCAAGCCGGTACCAATAATTCCGAGCGCGAACAGCCAGTAGGTAGCCTCGCCGGCGAAAGGTCTTAGAGCTTCGGCGGCGTCGGCAGCACTATTGATGTTGGTAATGCCTTGAGGAAAAAGGATGGCGCCACAAGCTGCGATGATAAAGAACATCACAATATTGGATAGCAGCATTCCGCTCCAGACATCCATGCGCATAGCTTTTATGGCTTTACGATCAGAACCTTGCCGCGAAGCAATCGTTCTTTGGCCAGCGGCTACCTCGGTCTCTATTTCCTGAGAGGTCTGCCAAAAGAAGAGATAAGGGGAAATGGTGGTACCTAAGATAGCACAGATCAATAACAACTGGTCTTTAGTAAATTTAACCGAGGGCTTGATGGTGTGATGCAAAACATCGCCCCAACGCAGATGTGCTAGTAAAGCGCTGGCTACGTAGGTTAATAGAATCAAGGCTAGCCACTTCAAATATCGAGCATAACGGGCATAAGGCAGAAATATTTGAAGTAATAAACAAAGCACCACAAAGCCGCCGACTAGCAAGCCAAAGTTGAAGTCGGGACGAAGTAGTTGTACGCCTTTAGCCATGGCACCCAAATCCGCTCCGATGTTGAAGGCATTAGCGGCAAATAAAAACAGTGTGGTTATATAAAGGACGCGTCTGGGAAAATGCATACGGATATTTCCAGCTAGGCCACGCCCAGTCACGATACCAATGCGTGCACACATCTCCTGGACCATAGCCATCAGCGGGAAAGTCAAAGGGGCCAGCCACAGCAACTGAAAACCGTATTTGGCGCCAGCTTGGGAGTAAGTAGCGATGCCAGAAGGGTCGTCGTCTGAAGCGCCGGTAGTTAAGCCCGGCCCAAGCACATTCCAATATTCGCGTGTTTTTCGTAGAGGATTAACGGTATGAGCCGAGGGAATTTTTTTGACAGCATTTGTGGTGGTGGTTAGGGTAGCGTCCAAAGCCGTGGCGGGCGCACCAGCGATTTCCTCAAACAATTTCTCGTGATTATTTTTATTCGTTTTCATCAGTAAACCACTAGCAGTATGGTATCATAGAGAACGTCTTGGCGTTCTTGGGAGCGCGAAAAACAAAAAAGAGAAGAGGAAAAAATGACGGTTAAAATCCGGACTATTTATAGCAGGCCAGTTAAAATCCAAGTCAAAACTCAACCAGTTTTCTGGCGCCAGTTCTTGATCTATTAATGTTTTGTCTTAGCGTTGATCTCGTTCTGGATCATTTGGGAGAAGATACTTAAGCTAGGCTGGCCCGTTGAGGAATCGACTAGTTTGTTGTCGTCCAAAACTTGACCGTCCAAGAAGAAGGTTGGTGTACCTTCGGGCTGGCCAGTCTTGTTAAAAGCGCTAATATCAGCATTAACCAAATCATTCACTTTTGTAGAGTTGTAGTCTTGTTGGAACTGAGTAACATTTAGTCCAAGCTTTTGAGCATAAGAATCGAAGTTGCTCGACGGGTCCTTGGCATTGGTCCAAACTAGCCAATTGGCTGGCGTGTAGAGCAGGTCGTGCATCTGCCAAAATTTACCCTGTAGGTTGGCAGCTTCAGCAGCCCGAGCGCCGGCGAAAGCGTTGGGGTGAAGCTGGGTCAGGGGTAAGTTTCTAAACTGGAAGACAATCTGTTTTGAAAAATTAGTTCGAATTTGATCAACTACATTATTAAACTCTTCGCAAGCCGGGCACTGGTAATCACCGTATTCAATTAGTGTTACGCCACTTTTACCCTGGCCGATGACGTGATTCGTTGGCTGCGTGCTACTGGTCGGGGTCTTTTTACTGGTTAACAAAAAGAAGCCACCAAAAATGACAATTAACGCGGCTAAAATTGCTAGAAAACGCTTATCCATAACATCAAAACTTTACTATATCAATCATACCATGCGCCTAGAGTGGTGCGGTAAGATAGAGTAATGAAGATTTTAGTGCTGGCCCTGCTGATCGTCCTCTACCTGCTTTCTTTGATAGTTAATCAAGCACTAAGGCGTCTGCCAGCTAATGAGTTGCGCTGGCGTTCTCGTTCCGGGCAGGATCACCAAGCGGCAGCCATTCTAAAGCTGTCTCAATACGGAGCTTTTGCTTTTAGCGTTGTTTGGTTAATCGGCATGGCCGGCTTAATCGGTTTAGCTTGGAAGGCCTTTTCATACAGTTGGTGGGGCGGTGGATTGTTGCTCTTGGTTTCCGGAGCTATCGCCGTTTTGTGGCAGCCTATCAAACAAACCGACGGTTGGTCCTGGCGCTTAGCCGGTTGGTTAGCCGATAACCTATCTAAATTATTCAGCTATGTTCGCCCAGTGGCGGATAGCTTTAACGAGTTAGCTGCCGGCTGGACTAGGCAACATCCACCTCAACAGCTTTTTATAAAGGATGATCTTCTGGCACTCCTAAAACGCCAAGACAACCAGACTGGTAATCGGATTAGCGCTGATGATTTGCAGCGCGCAGCTACAGCACTTCGCTTTAGTGATCAAACGGTCGCCGAAATTATGATTCCGAGCAAGAGCATTAAGTGGGTGGAAACTGCCGAAGCCATTGGTCCGTCGCTTATGGATGAACTGCACAAATCCAACCAACAGCGTTTCCCGGTTGTGACTAAAATTAGCAAAAGTGCTCAACCTGAAATTCTCGGCACCTTATATATAGGCCAACTACTTGATCACTTAGCCGATCAGGGCAAAGTGCGTGATCTAATGGCTGCCGGCGCTACCTATATAAACGAAGCCAGCGGTTTAGAACAAGCCTTGAACGTTTTCCTAAAATCAGGCAGCAGTTTACTGGTTGCTGTTAATGACCGCGCCGACGTAGCCGGTATTTTGCCCATCGAAAAACTTTTAGAAGCTGGACTGGCCAAAACCAGTGATGATGATTGGCGTGGTTTCGATGATCCTCGCAAAGCCGCCGATTACGCTCCGAGTTCGGACAAAAATTGAATCAACAGAAATACGCTTTTGTATCAAATTTTTCGAAGATGTATGATTCGGCCATGATTATTGTGGCCTACGATATTGCGGAAAGTCAAAGATACAGCCGACAGAAGCTGCGACGACAATTACAGCGCTGGCGATTCACCCAAGTCCAGAAAAGTGTTTGGCAGATCAAAGGTAATTTACCCATGGGATTCAATAATACCGTTTCGAAAATTGTACCCGACGATTCCATTAGAGTTTACTTTACCGATGTTAAGCCTTCCCGCTTATGAAGCGACCGGTTCAGGGGTTGGGTGTAAAAGTGTGGGGTGAATGGTAGAATAACAGGGATGGACAGAGTACTAAGCAACGAGGTAGCCAAGCATAGCGGCAAAACAGTATTAGTGCGCGGTTGGTTGCATAAAAAGCGACTGATCGGTGGCATCAACTTTATTTTGATTCGCGATCGCCGTGGCGTGGTTCAAGCTGTCCTGCAGGATGAAAAGGAAATTGAGAAACTGCGTGGCATGCAGATTGGTACCGTTCTAAAAGTCGAAGGCCAAGCCGTTAAAGAAGAGCGAGCTCCAGGTGGTGCCGAAATTCATGAACCAAAAATTACAGTTGAAGTTCCAGTCACCGACGAGCCGCCCATCGAAATTGATAAACCGCTTAGCCACAAGCCAGAACACCTCGATACTTTATTCGATAACCGCCATCTTGGTCTGCGTAACTTGCAAGAGCAGAAAGTCTTTCGAATTCGAGCAGCGTTGGTTCAAAACATTCGTAAATTTCTAACCGAAAACGAGTTTGTAGAAATCCACACACCAAAACTGCTGGCCGGCTCAACCGAAGGCGGTGCTGAAGTATTTAAGCTCGACTATTTTGGTAAGGAAGCGACGCTGGCTCAAAGTCCCCAGCTTTATAAGCAGATGTTGGTTGGAGTTTTTGAGCGTGTTTTTGAAATCGCGCCAGCTTACCGCGCCGAATTATCCGCCACCACCAGACACATGACCGAAGTCTACATGCTTGATATCGAGATGGGTTTTGTTGATAGCCACGACGAAGTTTTGAATGTGGTGCAGGACATGACTTACTACACTCTTGCTCAAGTTTATAAAGATTATGCTGATGAGCTAAAAAGCTGGAACGCTCCAGAGTTGACCTTGAAACCAAAATTCCCGCGCTTCACGGTCGCTGAAGTTCATGAGATGTATACAAAGGCAACCGGCACTGATACTACTAAGGAAAAAGATCTTTCGCCGGATGAAGAGAAGTGGATTTGCGAGTACGCCAAAAAAGAGCAGGGTTGTGAAGCGGTCTTCGTAACAAACTTTCCTAAAGAAGCCATGAAGTTCTATCACAAGCTTTCTGACGACGGCCAAACGGTCATGTGGGCTGACCTACTTTTCCGAGGATTAGAAATCGCGACCTGTCCGCTACGCGAAAACGATTATAAAAAACTGGCTGAGCAAATCAAGGAAGCTGGCTTAGATTTAGACAATCCGCTGAACAAGAACTTCCTGGAAGCTATGAAGTATGGACTGCCAGCTCATGGAGGCTGTGGTTACGGCATTGACCGTCTGGTTGAGAAAACCATTGGTCTTGGCAACGTCAAAGAAGCCACTCTATTCCCAAGAGATATAAATAGATTGTCACCATGAGTGAAATGCTGGACTCTTCTCCCGAATCACTGCTAGAGATATTAGGTGACTACGACGGCTATATATACCGTACTTATGGCCACGACGTCATTAGTAGTTTTCAAAAATCAAGTGGCTTAAGGCGAGCCTTACTGACACGTCGATATCCGGAAGTCGCCCTATATTGCCAGTATTCTGATGCGCAAACCAGTATAGTCGAAGCCAAAAAAAGCACCTTCCGTAACGAAGGCTTTGACGTTATCATCTAAAATCAGTGCAGCTAGGCGACGAGGTCGTCGTACATCTCTCGGTGGCTATGGTCTATCGACTCTGGCTGGAAACGTGGTCTGCCTTTCGGAAGAGTTACGATCCGCGCGACACCGGAGGTAACGAATCTGTCTGTGGCTGTTGGCGGTAGCACTAGGCCGTCAATCTCTTGGCCAACTGGAATACCGGAAGCGTCATAAAGTTCTCGGCTGTCTCGATCAATTTTCTTGGGATCAAATCTTTTTTCCATTGTTCGATTATACTACCTAGCTAGCAGGCATTTATTGTTCACGGCCCGTCTGGCGTCCTTATTCTAAGAGGGTTTGTGTCTCAGGGAGCGCTAAAGGTCCGCCACTACCATATGTTGCAATATTTCCAGCCGGAGCCCCCTTAAGAACACGCAAGCCTAAACGATGAGCTTTCTGTATTCTATCTTCATCAGCTGAAGTCCTGGCTTCTGCACCCGTAAATGTTGAACCATCTGTACTAACAAATACTTCACCCGAACCCACAATATATTCACCGCCGGGCGGAACCGCATCGTAAAATGGGTCTCTTCCTTCTCGCGATAATATTTTCATGACTGAATTATATGCTCCAACTAGCCTCTGAGTAGGCCGGCTCTGCGTAATACGTCAAAAGCTTCTTCTGTTTCGGCTCGATTTTGCTCACGTCGCTCGTTTATATACTCAGCGATAACGTCTGATTCTTCTAGTGCCATATCCGCCATCCGGACAATAATATCTAATCTTGCTCGCTCAACTTGAATTTCGTGAATTATTTCTTGTGTAGCTGGCATATGCGAAATTATACGCTCAAAAACTAGCCTTTGGCGGCTTTTTCAAGTTCAGCGATATCGAATTTGACCATTTTCATGAAGCAGGTAGTGACTCGCTCAACCTTTGCGGAATCTGGGTCGGAGAGTAGCTTTGATAAAATCGTCGGTACTACTTGCCAGGCGACATTGAATTTATCGGTTAGCCAGCCACACTGAATCGGCTTACCACCAGCCGTTAAAGCGTCCCAGTACTTGTCAATTTCTTCCTGAGTCTCGCAGTTGATCACAAATGATATAGCTCCAGGTAGTTCAAAACCGGGCTGCTTACCACCGTTCAAAAAAGTGAACTTTAGGCCGTTGATAACCAAATCTACAGTCATGACTGACCCGGCTGGTCTGCCAGCGGTAGCTTCAGCAGCTTTTGGATAGCGGACAATTTTGTTAATTTTAGAATTCGGAAAAATGTCTACGTAAAAATTGGCGGCCTCTTCGGCCTGGTTTTCGAACCATATAAATGGAGTGATTGCTTGCATAGGCAAATTGTATCAATCAGCCACCAGAAATTATGTGAAATATTCTAATTTAGATTATGTGAGACCTCATTCGCTTGGCTCATAACTAACGAATGCAGACCCTTCAGGTTTCTAGCCAGTCCAACTACCAACAAGCTGCCGCCTATGGCAATGGCTGGAACCGAAATCTCTGACACTAATACATCCTTGCTGAGCAATTCGACTCCGCCCATAAGTAGAGCATAGCCACCAATGGCCTGAGACAAACCAACAACTTGTCTTCGGAATTCAAAAGCTTCAGCTTCATTAGGCTCGTCGTTCAGCAGATTTCTGTAAGCACGGTTGAAGGTTCCGTCGATGCGTTCACCCATACCTGAAGTATACGCTTAAAATCACAATGTCTGGATCCTGGTCGACCTTTTGACAGTGCCTAGCGCCGGGCATAGTATTAGAAGTATGCCCAGTAGTAGACTTTCGAGCCAGCTCGTAGAACATGAAAAATCTTATTCGACACCAGAAGTCTGTCTATATATTGAGCAAATTCATATAACTAATGCTTTCTTACGAGCTGATGGCTGCAAGCTACGTCGAATAATCTCGGAAACTCACTACTGGGTATGAGCAAGGGCGTTATGAATGGCTTTGGCTATCTGGCCGAGCAAGATATCTACCTGGATTCGGGCTGCCAGACCTTGCGGCCGGAACCAGTTATTAAAGCTGTCGACGAGTATTACCGCGAATATAACTCCTGCGGTAACCGCGTTAAATATAAGTGGGGAACCAAGGTTGATGAAGCCGTTGAGCAAACCCGCGAAATAGTTCTAAAGTTTGCCGGCAAGTCTTCGACGGATTATCTTTGTGCTTTTACGCTCAATACAACTTACGGTATCAATTTGATCCTGTGTCAGCTTCCGTCGGCTAAATATAAGCGGATAATTACATCTGAAATTGAACATAATTCGGTTATGGTGCCGACCATCGCCTACAGCCAAAAATATGGCTGGCAGCACTTGGTTTTGCCACGAGCAGCCGACGGGAGTCTACTTTATAAACCTGAGCAGCTAAAGGACGCGGTGGTCGTTCTAAATGCCACAAGCAACTTCGATGGCCGTCAGCTAGTTAATCTCAAGCAATTGACCAAGGATGTTCATAAAGTCGGTGGCATTATTATTTTGGACGGCGCCCAAACTATGGCGCACTGCCCGAGGCTTATTCGCGATGTTGATTTTGATGCTCTTTGTTTTTCTGGCCACAAAGTTTATGGGCCAAGCCTAGGCGTGATTGTTATCAAGCGTGATCTAGTAGATCAACTTGAGCTTAGCTTCCTAGGTGGCGGAACAGTGACTGACGTTCAAGAAGACGGCTATGAGCTGCACTCCGGTTCCGTCGAAGTTTTAGAGCCAGGACTGCAAAACTACTCCGGAATTATTGGGCTAGGCGCAGCGCTGCGCTGGCTGGAATCACAACCAGACCCAGAGTCATATGAAGCGGCTTTAGGTGAGCAGCTTTATGACGGGCTAAAAGCTATTCCGAATTTGGAGATTATTAACTCTGGCCCAAGCTCTATCATCAGTTGCTACAGTCCGAAGATTGACGCACATCAACTGGCTGCTTCCTTATCGGATCAAAACATCATGGTCCGCAGCGGTTACTTTTGTTGCCATTTCTTTTTGGAGGAGACTAAAAACTATCCACGTTTGTTACGCTTCTCAATTGGCCTGAACAACACACCCGAACAGGTCGAGAAAGCTACCTCAGCACTTCGTAAATTGCTAGATACTTAAAATTTCTACACCCATAAATTGTCTATACAAACGGCGCCTCCGGGCTTATAGTTTAGCTCAAGCATAAACACTATTGATGGCAGAGACTGAGGAAAAACCAGCCGCTGAAAATCCCGATGATGCTATTGAAGTGAATGAACAGGGCGAGGAAGTCACATCGCCGACACAAGCTGAAACTTCTGCCGAACCTAAAGTTGTAAGCTCGTCTCATTGGTCTCGATTTAAAAACTGGTACGCCTCTAAGAAGAAACTGACAATTCCCCTTACCATCCTTGGCCTGCTAGTCTTACTATTCCTGATTCCCCAAACTCGTTATCCTCTCGCTGGCGCTATTTATAAGAAAGACTTCCGAGTTCAGGTTCTAGACTCAGCCACTAACTCGCCTATTAGCGGCGCGACGGTAACTTCTGGATCGGTCAGCGCGCAGACGGGTGGCAGCGGCCAAGCAGTTTTGCATCTAGGAGTTGGCAAACACACTTTTAATATCAGCAAAACTTATTATGCTAGCCAGACAGGCAGCTATACAGTTCCGATTCTTTCCGAGAAGACAGTGCCGAGCATTAGCTTTGTAGCTACTGGGCGCCAGGTCAAAATCACGGTTACCAACACTTTCAGTCATCAACCGTTAGCCAACGTCGACATCAAGTTTACTGACACCGACACCAAAACCGATGACCAAGGCAATGCTATAGGCGTAGTGCCTGCGACGTCTACATCAGAAAAGGTAACGTTAAGTCTGGATGGCTATAACCAGACAGAAGCAACCGTACAGTCAAGCAATAGCCAAATTATGCAAAACAACTTTAACTTAACGCCGTCCGGCAAAGTTTATTTCTTGTCTAAGCTGTCTGGCAAAGTCGATGTGGTCAAGACCAACCTAGATGGTACCGATCGCCAGACCGTTCTGGCTGGTACCGGTTTTGAAGATGACACCAATACTGTCCTGCTGGCCAGCAAAGACTGGAAATATTTGGCCTTGCTATCCCAGCGTGACAGCAGTCCAGCCAAGCTCTATCTTATCGATACCAGTAACAGCGACAAGCTAACGGTGATTGATGCGGGGAATGCTAACTTCCAACCAATCGGCTGGGACGGCTACACTTTTGTTTACGAGGTTGATCGCAACAACATCAGCCCCTGGAAATCCAATCAATCATCCATCAAAAGTTTCAACGCGGCTACTGGCCAAACGATTGTTTTAGATAACACCACGGCAGTTGGTACTAACCAAAGCAATTATGCCAGCCAGAGTTACGATTATTATGCCCGCAACTTTTACTTAGTTGGCAATGCCTTGATTTACAGCAAGTCGTGGAATTGGGGAGACAGTTTTACTGATCAGGCCAGTAAATCAAACGGTATCTACAGTATTAACGTTGACGGCAGCAATCCTCAGACCTTGAAAACTTATCCTAGCGACCAATATCTCGACTCCTTCCTGTATAAACCACAAACTATCTACTTCCATATTTCAGCCAACAAAGATTATTACTTCACTTATGAAAGTGGTGCTTTTAGCGCCAACCAAAGTATTGCTACGGTTTACCAGCAGTACCAAAAAACTTATAACAACAATACCTATCTGGAATCACCGGACGGCACTCAGACTTTCTGGTATGAATCACTCGACGGGAAAAATAGTCTATTCCTTGGCGATGCTCAAGGCAATAACTCCAAGACAATCGGTCGTGACCCCGACTTGACGCCTTACGGTTGGTATACGAATAATTACCTGTTGGTCTCCAAGAATTCCAGCGAGCTCTATATTTTGCCGACCTCGGGCTTAAGCAGCACAGTTTCAGCCTATAAGGTCACCGATTACCACAAACCAGCCTACTCGTATTACGGATATGGGGGAGGTTATGGTGGGCTGTAGATTCTTCACAACCAAACAATCCTGAAAAAATTTCGCGTTTTTGTTGCGTTTTTTTGACGATCGGTCAAAAAATGCAACATGTGGCGGCGGGTTTGCTTGGCAGGTGAGTTACTTGTCCCGCACTAAAACCTGAGCGGAGTAGTCTGTAATCAGATTATGGAGCTTCAAGTTTTTAGTGTCGGGGTTTGGCGGGAGAGTTGTCCAAACTCTGCCACAAGTACCAGCTAGCGACTGATTCATAAGGATGCCACTTGTTTTTATTAGCTATGGTGATGATTTTGGTCGGGTCGGGCAGAGACTTTAAGTCGTAAAGTTTTTGAATGGCTTTGCGGATACCTAAATCGCCGGTTGGTAAAATATCTAAACGTCCGAGCCCGAACATCATAAACATATGCGCGCTCCACTCACCAATGCCTTTAACGGCCGTTAGCTGTTCGATGAGTTGCTCATTTGGCATCGTTGCGATGTGGTCCAGGTCTAGCCGACCGTCGATGATATGCTGCGCCAAATCTTTGACGTATCCAACCTTAGCCCAACTTAAACCGACATCACGCAACTTTTGATCTTCAACTTTAATAAGTTGAGCTGACGATGGCATTTTACCCCCAAATAAATCCAAGACTCTCTGCCATATAACAGCTGCCGCCTTGGAAGATAGTTGCTGGCCAACGATACTGCCAACTAGCTCGCCATAGTGATCAGTGTGCGGCTTGATGCGGCAGGGACCAGAAGCTTTAATAATTGGTGCTAATTTTTTATCACGCTTGGTAAGCTCTGATTCAGCTTGTCGAAGTTTTTGAGCAAAAGTCATAACTTAGAATTCTTGGCGCAGCCATTCATCGAGGGAGCCAGCGCCACCAGCCGTTAAGCAGAGAACTAGATCGCCAGCTGCTGTATGCTTTTGGATGACACTCTTTAATTCACTGCCTAGCTCAGCTGCGCGAGCCTTGGTCTTGGTGGAATTACTTAACAAGTTAACTAAATCTGCAGGTGAAAGTGTTGGCAGATTTGGATCTTCACGGGCTAAATAACTTGGGACTATGTATAGCTCTTTTGTGCTGTCGAATAAGTTCCTCAACTCTTCTTTTATAAAATGCTGCCGCAAATTATGTAGACCCTCGTAAATAACAATCACGTTGTCGCCAGCCACTTCATGAGCCAGCTGTAACGCGCCTTTAATTTTTGGTGGAGTGTGAGCCGAATCGCTATAAAGGTTTTCCGCGATTTTTTCAAAGCGCCGTGAAACGCCCGGGAACTGGTTTATGATTTCGATTAACTCAGCCTCAGTTTTTTCAAGCTCACTAGCCAAGCCCTGAATCACCAGCCATGCGTCCAGGCGATTTACTAAGCCGGGCAGTTTTATTGAGCTGATAGCAGGATCGCTAGGATTCAGAATTCTGTGCTTGTCTTCGACTTTTAGATTTAATTTATCAGCATCGTCCTGCCAGAGCACTACTTGCTTAGACTGATCAAAGAACTGATGAAAAGCTGCTTCATAACTTTCGCGGGTTGGATAGATATCGGGATGGTCCCAGTCAAAACCGGCAACCAATGAAATCTCCGGATAGAAGTTCAAAAAATTACGATCATATTCATCTGCTTCATATATAAAATGTTTACTCGCGGGGTTATATTCAGCCACATCGCCGAATGAAAGTTTAGCGCCACCGGAGTAGCTGACTGGCAATCCCAGCTGCTTAAACACCCAGACCGTCATAGCTGTGGTCGTTGTTTTGCCGTGTGTGCCGGCGATGGCCACTAGCTTTAAACCTTTATCCTTAATAATTTGGTTTATCAGCTCATCGCGCTTACTCATCTTAATGCCGTGCGTTTTGCAAAAAGTAAATTCAGGATGATCCGGAAAATCTATTGGCTGAGCCGAACCGTAAACGAACCAATCGATTGGCTTCTCGGCGTGAACCTTAGCAATAAATTCGTCGTCCACTCCGACGTGAGTGTTGGTGATGCCGTGCTTGGCAAGGTATTCCAGATATTGGCTTGGTCGGGCGTCAGAGCCACTAACATCATAACCGGCTTCGTGAGCGATTAAAGCCAAGCTAGCTAGGCCGGTGCCGCCAATGCCGGAGAAGTAGATGTGCATACCTAGTAGTAGACTTTCTGTTGGCTAGAGCCAAAAACCATGTTTATCACAATGTCTATGACCATAGCTTAATACTAAAATAGGCCAAGTAATATCTTGCTGTTTTAATGCGGAGCATACAGAAAGCTCACTACTAGGCATATTAATAGCTTAAAGCTTATAGCTGAAAGCTGAAAGCATAAAGCTCAACAAGCAGTAGCGTTTTGACGTTAAGTCGCTAAAAGCTGTAACCTGTAACCAGTAGTATCTCGTTCTATAACCCTACAACCCTATGACCCTAAAACCCTTAATCAAGTACCTGAAGGAGACGCCGACTTGGGTTTGGCTGGCTTTATTTCTGATTAGCGCTATTATCACTACCCAGCAACTACGCCATAACAATTTCGAGATGATCAAATTGCGTAATGCCGTTTATGCCTCTGATAAAAGCGGTAAAGGTGTCGACCAAGCTCTAAATAATTTGCGTGGTTACGTTTACGCGCACATGAACACTGATTTATCGAGCGGCGGAAACACTATTAAACCTCCAATTCAACTTCAATACACTTACCAGCGTTTGGTAGCAGCCGAACAAAAACGAGTTAATGAAGCCACTCAAAATATCTACCGCGATGCCCAAAGTTATTGCTTAGCCCATGAAGCCAGCCAGTATCGAGAGGACTGTTTTAAAAGATACGTTGACGCCCATGACGTTAAAGCTAACTCAATCCCAGCAGCCTTATATCAGTTTGATTTCGCCGGCCCGGCGTGGTCGCCAGACTTAGCCGGCTGGTCGCTAATAGTCAGCGTTTTGCTGGTGATCGTAGCGGCCACCAGCTTCTTAGCAGATGAGCTGGCTAGTTTCCGACTGAAGCACTTCCGTCGTACTAACTAAGGAGTGGTTGTCGAACTGGGGGTTACGCTAGGAGTAGTTGGCGTTGTGGTGCTGGTGCTTGTGCACTTAGGTCCGTTCGGGAATTTCTGCCAGTACTGACTAATGGCTTGGCCAACTTTGCCGCTGTCCTGGATATTTTCCCAGAAGGCGATCTGGCTCCGATTAATAACCATCTGATCATAGGGGGCATGCAGTTGATCGCAGCCCAGTTTAGTCAGCTGAGTACTGGTTGTGGCTTTCGCCGAGGCATTGGTTAGGTAAAAGACGTTTTGCAAAACAAGATAGTCCTTATTAATAGACGTGATGTGCCCAAAGTAAGTCGTGTAGGTATTAGAGTTATCCGGCGCTCCACCATTTAAAAAGACTGCCTGGTACTTACTGCTATCAACGTAAGAAGCTTCAGTGGTGCCAGCGTTATTATTTAGGCCAAGGAAAAGTGAAACAGCAATCAGTAAGATCGCACAGCCGAGGAGCACTATAAAGATTTCGATGCGGACAGTACGTGCCGCCCAGTCGATATGTCGGCGTTTAGGTGCTGGTGGGTGGTGGATTGGATGATGGTGTGTTGAATGAGACCCAGAGGTGAAAGACGTAGGAGGCCTATCGCTCATGGGAGTTGGCGCAGGACGGCTAGGATTTAGACGTTCAGGAGAAAAATTCATGATCCACCTTTATATACTGGTTTCATATTAACGCATAAGCGGTTTGGCTAGCAAACTAGTATTCAATCGCAAGGTGTTGTCGCTTTTTCTAAAGAGGTTGACAAGTGTTAACCCCTTGAGCTATCTTATGGGTACTATTAGCTAAACTGTGAGAGGGACAAATAATGGCTTATCAGCATACAAACAGCAAAGGTGTTACATACTACTTGAACGCTAAGGAAGTTACACTTCGTGGCGGCAAGGTTCAGACTATTTACTACTTCAGCAAAGACGAGCGCAAAGATACTGGCGTTGATCTGCCAGACGACCGCACCGTTAACGAAAATCCTCGTAACGGATTTTTGACCCTGAAGCGCAAATAGTTTTACACTCGCGCGTAAAAGAGCTTCCTTTCGGAGGCTCTTTTTTCATCGGTCGAGGAAGTGATATATAGTAGAGGTAAAGATGGCTCACGAAACTCCAGTTTTGATTGTCAAAAATTTGTCCAAAAGCTACGGCAAAAAAGTAGCGGTTGACGGTATTAGCTTTGAAGTTAATAAAGGCGAAGTCTTTGGCATCCTCGGGCCAAACGGCGCCGGCAAAACTTCAACTCTAGAAATGATCGAAACTCTACGCTCCATTGATAAAGGCACCGCCACCATCAACGGTGTTGATGTGGCCGAAGATCCTCAAAAGATTCGTTACATGATTGGTGTTCAAACTCAGTCGACAGCTTTTATGGATAAAGTGCGACTTACGGAGCTGCTCGAACAACAGGCTACAGCTTATGGTGAGCGAGTTGATACTTTAGCTTTGCTGGCCGATGTCCAGCTCGAAGATAAGGCAAGTAGCTACGTTGAAGATCTTTCCGGCGGTCAAAAACAGCGTTTTTCGATTGCCGCGGCTTTGGTCCACCAACCCGGTGTCTTTTTCATGGACGAGCCAACCACTGGCCTTGATCCGCAAGCTCGCCGTAATCTCTGGGAGTTGGTTGATAAAATCCGTAAGCGAGGCACAACTGTAATTCTGACCACTCACTATATGGAAGAAGCTGAAGAACTCTGCGACCGTGTGGCCATTATGGACGAAGGCAAAATTGTAGCTTTAGACGCGCCGCCTAACCTGGTACACCAGCTTCTAAAGAAGGGCTTTAAGAAAGAGCGCAAAGTAGAACAGGCCAATTTGGAAGACGTCTTTATTGATTTAACTGGGCATCACCTGCGAGGCTAATATGCATTTAATATGGATTATCATTGCAGTTATCATTGTGGCTCGACTGAGTTGGCGGTTTGTGGTTAAGCCTCGACGGAAGTCAAAGCCGGCCATCGCCAAAACCCCGATAAATCTTAAGTCGCCGAGAT
>Ga0157369_10004013_pt1 | contig 17447 bp, 19 predicted proteins | sample C25metaG_FD_113461 | JGI IMG/M metagenome (GOLD analysis project Ga0157369, IMG submission 113461) | Corn rhizosphere microbial communities from Kellogg Biological Station, Michigan, USA - C2-5 metaG | ecosystem: Host-associated > Plants > Roots > Rhizosphere > Soil | place: USA: Michigan... | reverse complement strand
GCCTGCATCATGGTGAAGGTGTAGTAGTCGGTGTCGAGCAAACCCTGGATCACCGGGGTCTCGTAGTCGTATGCACTTTCCATGGTATTTCTCCTTAACGCGTGGCCATCGCGGCCAGTTCTTCGCGGGTGCTGCTGATGACAGCACCGGCCTTGAGCAACTCATTGACCGCTTGCACACTGCCCTCCTCGCTGATGCCTCGGCACGCCGGCAGGTGCAGGACCACTTCCAGGCCGGCCTTGAGCAGTTGCAAGGCGGTGGTCTTGACGCAGTAGTCCAGCGCCAGCCCGCCAACGATCACGCGGCTGACGCCCTGGGCCTTGAGGTATTCGATGACGCCGGTGGACAGTTTGTCGTGCAGGTCGTGGTAGCAGGCACCGTAGGGGTGCAGGTCGGGTTCGACGCCTTTCCAGATGAAGTAGTCGTAGTCATAGGGCGTGGGCAGCGCGTCCAGCAGGGTGAAGCCCTCGGTGCCGGGGACGCAGTGGCTCACCCAGGTCACATCGGCGTGGGCCAGGCCGGTGGGTTGCAGCATGTCGCTGTGCTGTGCCACCACCCAGGGCGCGTGTGGGGTGTGGGCGTCCTTGCTGCCGACGCGGTGGCCGGCGAGGCTGGCCATGTAGTTGAGTTCGGCACCGATCTGGTCACCGCCGGCCACAGGCAACTCGTTGGGGCACAGTGGCGTGAAGCTCTTCTGGGCGTCGACGTCGAATGAGGCAATGGCAGTTTTTGCAAGGGTCATGATGGTTCTCCTGTGGCCTGGAAACAAAAGTACACGTCATGTACTTTCATTGCAAGAAACATTTAGTTATCTATCCTGGTGCCGGTACATGACATATCTGTTCGATCCGTTAGACTGTGCCCTACTGTTATTCGCAAGGACCTCACATGCCGCTTAGCGCCTACCTCCACACCGTCGACCTGTGCGTCCTGTATTACTGCCGCAGCACGGGCGAACTCAAGCTGCTGCTGAACAAACGCGACGCCGAGCCATTCGCCGGGCACTGGGCGTTGCCGGGTGTGGTGGTGAACGGCGGCGTGCAAGATCTGCGCCTCCAGGATGCGGTGGAACGCTTGCGGGCGAGTGACAAGGTGGGGTTTGAATTGGCCTGGAGCGAGCAAGTGGGCACCGTGGGTGATGCGTTCCGCGACCCGCGTTGCTGGTCGTCGTCCACGTACTACCTGGCGATCGTGGCGCAGGAGGTGACGCTCGGCGAGCATCAAGCCTGGTATTCACTGAATGCCGTGGCTGACGGCAGCATCAAGCTGCCGTTCGATCACAACATGATCGTGGCATCGGTGCAGGAACGGCTGTTCTCCAAGTCGCTGTACAGCAGCTTGCCGCTGATGTTCCTGGGCGATGAGTTCAGTGCCCCGCAAGCCACCACGATTTTTTCCCTGGTGCTGGCTCGCCCGGTGCTGAAGACCAGTATCCGCCAGCGCTTGTTGAAGCTCACGGAGGCAGGGTATTTGCGCGAGACCGGGCGCAAGAAACAAGGTGAAGGCGGCAGGCCCCAGGCGACGGTGGAGAACCTGAAACCCGGGGACATTTACTTCTTCGATCGCAGCTTCGCCGAATAACCCACGCCTGCAGGAGCCCGGCTTGCCGGGCGCCTACAAGGGTCAGTTCATCCAGTTGCCGCCGTCGACGTTGTAGGTCTGGGCCACCACATAGTCGGCCTCCTTCGAAGCCAGGAAGATCGCCATCCCGCTCAGGTCCTGCGCCGTGCCCATCCGCCCAAAGGGCACTTCCTCCCCTACCCGCTTCTTCTTCTCGCCCGGCGCCAACCCTTCATGCCTGGCAAACAACGCATCCACCCCGTCCCAGTGCTCGCCATCCACCACACCGGGTGCGATGGCGTTGACGTTGATGCCTTGCTTGATCAGGTTCAGCCCCGCCGATTGGGTCAGGCTGATCACCGCCGCCTTGGTCGCGCAGTAGATCGCCACCAACGGCTCGCCCCGGCGTCCGGCCTGGCTGGCCATGTTGATGATCTTGCCGCCATGGCCCTGGCTGATCATCTGCCGCGCGGCGGCCTGCAGGGTGAACAGCGTGCCGGCGACATTGATCGAGAACAGCCGCTCGTAACTGTCGCGGGTAATATCGACGATGGGCGCCAGGTCAAACAGCGCAGCATTGTTGATGAGGATATCCAGCTTGCCGGCCTGTGCCACCACGGCCGCGATCGCGGCGTCGATGGAAGCCTGGTCGGTGACATCCATTGCCACTGCGTAGGCTTGCGGGCCTAGTTCGGCGGCCGTCGCCTGGGCGCGTTGCAGGTTGATATCGGCGATGGCCACCGTCGCACCTTCAGCAATATAGGCCTGGGCAAAGGCGCGGCCGATACCGCGCGCCGATCCGGTGATGAGCGCGCTTTTACCTTCGAGTCGTTTCATTGAGGTGTCCTGTAAAAACTATTTCGGGTAGCCGGCGCGTTTCATCTCGCGCTCGGTGCTGGACTGCGCTTGCAGCAAGGCCTGGTCAACCGACATGCCACCGGTCAGCGCGGCCGAGAACAGCTTGCCCACCGAGGTGCCGATGGCCTGGAACTCAGGGATGGTCACGTACTGGATGCCCACGTACGGCACCGGCTTGGCCGAAGGGTGCGCGGGGTCGGCGTGCTTCATCATCGCCAGGGTTACCTGGGCAAACGGCGCGGCCTTCAGGTACGCCTCGCTATAGGTGGACTGGCGCGTGCCAGGCGGTACGTTGGTGATGCCTTCTTTGTCGGCGACCAGTTGGATATAGGTCTTGGAGGTCGCCCAACTTATAAAGGCCTTGGCGGCGTCCTTGTGCCGGGAGGTGGCCGGGATCGCCAGGGACCAGGCGTAGAGCCACGAGGAACCTTTGTCGGTGACTTCGGTGGGGGCGGCGGCAAAGCCTACGCTGTCGGCGACCTTGCTTTGGCTTTTATCAGTGGTGAAGGAGCCCGCCACGCTGGCATCGACCCAGATCGCGCATTTACCGCTGTTGAACAGCGCCAGGGTTTCATTGAAGCCGTTGCTGGACACACCCGGCGGGCCATATTGCTTGAGGGTGTTGACGTAGAAGTTGGCAGCAGCTGTCCATTCGGGGCTGGTCAGCTCGGGCTTCCACTGCTCGTCGAACCAGCGCGCACCAAAAGCGTTGGCCATGGTGCTCAGCAAAGCGATGTTTTCGCCCCAGCCGGCCTTGCCACGCAGGCACATGCCATATTGGTCCTTGTCTTTGGCGGTGAGCTTGGACGCGAACTCGCCAAGCTGGGTCCAGGTGGGGTGCGCCGGCATGCTCAGCCCCGCCTGCTTGAACAGGTCGGTGCGGTAGTAGGTGACGGTGCTCTCGCCATAGAACGGCAGGGCGTACAGGGTGTTGTCGACTGACAGGCCCTGACGCACCGAGGGGAAAATATCCTCGACGTCATAGTCCGCTGGCAGTTGGGTCAACGGCTCCAGCCAGTGCTTGGCGCCCCACAGTGGGGTTTCGTAAGTGCCGATGGTCAGCACATCGAACTGCCCGCCCTGGGTGGCAATATCGGTGGTGAGGCGCTGGCGCAGCACGTTTTCTTCCAGCACCACCCAATTGAGCTTGATGTCTGGGTGCTGCTCTTCGAACACCTTGGACAGGCGCTGCATGCGGATCATGTCGCTGTTGTTGACCGTGGCGATGGTGACGGTGTCGGCGGCATGGCTGGGCATGGCCAATGCCAGGCCGGAAAGCAGGAACAACGCTTGCGGGAGCTTGAACATAGCGGTTTCCACCTGTTGTTTTTGTTGTTGAGCGCCGATTACAGCAGCTTGGCAAGCCCCTCACAAACGCCATCCGGATGCTCGACTGATACTTTTTTAACCGGCAACCGACAGTTAAAAAAGTATCAGTGCCGGGCGAAACCGGGGGTAGCGCCCAAGTCGTCAACCCGCGTATTTTGAGGCCTTCCATAAATAAAAGAGGCATCACCATGCCCATCAGCCGCGCCCAGTTGTTCGAGCACCGCCCAGCCGAACTCGAAGTGATCCTGCCCGAACCGGACCATTGCTTTCGTTGGTTCGAGCACGACTACCCCTACGATTTGGCGCGCTGGAACCACCACCCTGAGTTTGAAATCCACCTGATCCGCCAAGGCAGCGGCAAGCTGGTGGCCGGCGACTATATTGGTGCGTTCAGTGCCGGGCATGTGGCGCTAATCGGCCCCGACCTGCCCCACGACTGGATTGGCGAGTTGGCCCCCGGCGAATACCTGACTGGCCGCGACGTGGTGCTGCAATTCGACGGCGCCGCCCTGCTCGCCCTGCGCAAGACACTGCCGGAACTCGGCGACCTGCAGCCATTGTTCGAACAGGCCCGGCGTGGCCTGGAATTTACCGGCGATACCGCGTTGCAGGCCGCGCACTTGATTGAAGCCATCGGCAGCGCCCATGGCCTGCAACGCTTGATCCTGTTCCTGCAACTGCTCGACAGCCTGAAAAATGCCCCGCCGCCGCAGGTCAAGGCCCTGGCCAGCCCCTGCTACGCGCCGGCCCTGGACGCCCGCAGCGCCGAACGCATCAACAAGGCGTTCGACTATTTGATGCGCGAACTGACCGGCGATGTGCGCCTGTCGGTCATTGCCCAGCAGCTGGAAATGAGCGAGCCGGGCTTCTCACGCTTCTTCAAGCGCAACACCGGCCACGGCTTCATCGACCTGATGCGCAAGTTTCGTGTGCAACGCGCCTGCCGGCTGTTGCTGCAAAGTGATATGTCAGTGGCGGACATCTGCTTTGAAGTGGGCTACGCCAACCTGTCCAATTTCAACCGGCATTTTCGGATCGAAATGCACCAGACGCCGAGCGACTACCGGCGGGAAACAGCCATGCACCTGTTCCAGCGCATCGAAAAAATGACACCCAGTCAATTTTGACCAAAAGGTCGACTAATTCCTCTTTTTTTCATGCTGATCAATCGATTGAGCAAAGTTGGTACAGCCTGTGCAAACGTTTGCGGTACGAACTTGGCAACCAAGTTCACCTCAACCCGAAGAATCGGGTCTAAACCGCGTACGAATAGGGATTTTCAATGCACCCCACCTCAAGGCGTCCTACCCCCTTTGGTGTTTCTTTGCTACTGGCTGCCGTTACGGGACTACTCAGTGCGTCTATTTTGGCGCAGGAAAAACCCGTCGATGACTCAGCACAGGGCGAAACACTCAGTCCTGAAGCCAGCCCGGCGAAAAAAGGCGTGTACCTGTCGGACTGGTTCAACCAGGACCTGACATTGATCGGCAGCAAAGACATCAGCTTCGGCCCCAAGCCGCAGGATGATGTCTACCTGGAGTACGAGTACTTCGGCCGCAAAGGGCCGTTCGAGTTGTACGGCTACATCGACGTGCCGAAGATCCTCACCATCGGTAACAGTAATGACAAAGGCGTGTGGGACCATGGTTCGCCGGTGTTCATGGAGCATGAGCCGCGCATTTCCATCGACTACCTGGCGGGCCGCAGCCTCGCCTTCGGACCGTTCAAGGAATGGTACGTGGCGTTCGACTGGATCTACGACCACGGCAGCAACAAGGAAAACCGCGCCAACACCCTGTACAGCGGCTTCGGCACCGACATCGACCCCCATTCGCGGGCCAACCTGTCGGCCAAGCTGTACCGGCGCTACCAGTGGGAAAACTATGGCGCCAGCAATGAATACTCCTGGGACGGTTACCGTGCGCAAATGAAGTACATCGTGCCCATCGGCAAGTTCGACAACGGTGCCTCACTGACCTACATCGGCTTCACCAATTACGATTTCGGTTCCGACCTGCACAAGGACAACCCAGCGCGCACCGCCAACTCCCTGGTGGCCACCAACGTGCTGCTGTATTCGTTTACCCACCTGCGTTTCACCCTGGTCGGCCGTTACTTCCATAACGGCGGCAACTGGGAAGATGGCAGCGAGTTGAATTTCGGCGAAGGCAACTTCCGCGCCCGTTCTGATGGCTGGGGTTACTACGCCGGCGTGGGCTATCAATTCTAATCAAGGAGTTTTAGATGAAAGCGTTCAAACGTCTCTCAATGGCCGTCGGCCTGGCCCTGCTACCCCACGTGGTGCTAGCGGATGCGCCTGCGCCGATCAAACCCAAGGTCATGCTGATCACCATGTTCGCCCCGGAGGCACAAACCTGGATCGACCGCCTGGCACTCAAGCAGGAAGTGCGCGTGCCGGGACTGTCCGCCGAATACCCGGTAATCCGCTGCAACACCCAGGACGTGTGCCTGCTGGTAACCGGCATGGGCCAGACCAATGCCGCGGCCTCCACCCTCGCCCTGGCCTTGTCGCCCAAGTTCGACCTGCGCCAGAGCTATTTCCTGATCGCCGGGATTGCCGGCATCAGCCCCAAGCATGGCACCATCGGCACCGCCGCCTGGGCGCATTACCTGGTGGAGTTTGGCACTCAGTGGGAGCTGGATTCACGGGATGTCCCCAAGGATTGGCCGACCGGCTATATCGGCATCAACACCAAGGGCCCCAACGAAAAACCACCGTTGGACTACAAGACCGAAGTGTTTGAGCTGAACCCCAAGTTGCAGGCCAAGGCCTTCGCCTTGTCGCAGAAAGTCGAGCTGACCGAAAGCAAGGAATCCAGCGCCTGGCGCAAACACTACCCTGCCGCCCCAGCCAACCAGCCGCCGCAAGTCACCCGCTGTGACACCCTCGCGGGCAACACTTGGTTCTCCGGCACGCGCTTGAGTGAGCGCGCCGAAGTCTGGACCAAGTTGCTGACCGACAACAAAGGCGAGTACTGCACCACCCAGCAGGAAGACAATTCCACCTATGAAGCCCTGCTACGCGCCAGCCGCGAAGGCCTGGTGGATATCCAACGCCTGGCAGTGGTGCGCGCAGGGTCGGACTTCGACCGCCCGTACCCTGGCTACAGTGAAGTGGACAACCTGCTGAAATACGCCGATCAAGGCGGCTTTGTGCCGGCGCTGGAGAACCTGTACCGCACTGGCAACCCGCTGGTGCAGGCGATCCTGAAGAACTGGTCCGCATGGGAAAAAGGCGTTCCCGAAGCCTGATGATTCTGTAGGCGCCGGCTTGTCGGCGCTTACAGGGGCTGTGTCAGGGCACGAAGATGATTTTGTCGGCGCTGCCCTGGTTCACTTCTTCATAACACTGCACGCCATTTGCCAACGCGACTTCACGCAGGCCCGTGGGCAACGGCAGCAGGCCTTCATCAAAGAAGCGCCCGAACTGCTCCAGCATCACCGCGCATTGCTCGCAGTTGTAGAGCAACGAATTGATCCCCACCACCGAGCCGCCCTTGCGGTACAAGGCCAGGGCCGGCAGTTGCACATGGCCGTCCACCGGTGCCGCGATGATTGCAATGCGACCGAACGGCGCCAGGCCTGCCACAGCCGCCGGCAGCCAGAAACCGGTGGTGTCGAAGATCACATCGGCGCCGCCCGTGAACACGGCATTCACCTGCGAGCCCAGTTCTTCCGGATTGCCCAGGACAATCGCCTCAAAGCCCTGCCCCTGCAAGGCTGCAACCTGCTCCGGTCGACGCACCGCAGCCAGCACCTGGGCCCCGCGAATCTTCGCCAAAGCCAATGCCGCGCTACCCACGGCACCATTGGCGCCAATCACCAGCAACCGCGTGCCTTTGCCCACACCGCTGCGCTCCAGCGCGTCCCAGGCGGTGGTGTACGGCACGCCGAGGCTGGCGGCCTGGGCGAAACTCAGGTGGGTGGGTTTGTGCGCCACGCCCTTGGCCGAGACGGTGAGGTACTGGGCATGGGAACCGTCGGCAAAGAACCCCAGGTCGCGGCCTGTGCCCCAGACGTCCTGGCCTACCCATTCTTGTGGCCCCTCCACGACGACGCCGGCGAAGTCGCGACCGGGAATGCGTGGCAAGGTGGTGTAGGGAAAACGGCCGAGCACGTTTTTGACGTCGCTGGGGTTGAGGCCCGCGGCCTTGATCTGTACCAGCACTTCACCCTCGGCCGGCACCGGTGTGGCGACGTCGACTACGCTGAGGGCGGCGAGATCGCCGGTGGCGGTAAATTGCAGTGCTTTCATGGCCAATATCCATCGAAGAGTAAAAAGGGATCAAGACAACCAGGTGCTCACCCACAGCCGGCCCATGGGCCAGAGCTTTTCGCCCAGCAGCATGCCCATCAGGCCGATCAAGGCGATGGCCGGGGGGGCTGGCGAGCGGAAATCCAGGGCGCCGTAGATCACGCCGACAAACAGGCCGATGGCGAGGGAAATCAGGTAGTTCATGAGGTGAGCGCCGTGTAGGTGGTTGCGCTCAGTGTAGAGAGCCGAATCCTGAAGCATCGGCCAAGTACTTCAGGATTTCGGCCAAACCCTCAACCCACGTAGTGCGAAGGCGCCACGCCGAGTTCGCGGCGGAACATGTCGCTGAAACTGCTGGGTGAGTAGCCGAGGGAACGGGCGATGCCGCTGACAGACTGGCCTTGGATCAACTCCGCCACCGCCGTGGCCAGTTGCACCTGGCGGCGCCACTCGGCAAAGCCCATGCCCAGGTGGTTCTGGAACAGCCGCGCCAGGGTGCGCACACTGGCACCGGCGGTTTCGGCATGCTGTTCGAACGGGACCTCCAGGGACGGCGCGGCCATGACCGCCTGGCAGGCATTGATCAGGCGGCGGTCTGCCTCCACCGGCATGGCAATGCGGATTTGCGAGCGGCGCGCCCGTTGCAGCTCCAGCAGGGCCAGGCTGACCACTGCATCGTAGTAATCCGCCTCACCGTTGTCGCCCTCGTCCACCAGCGTGACGATCAACTCCCGCAGCAACCCACCGACTTCGATCACCTGCACCTGGCTGTCCAGCGTCGCCGCCAGCGCCGGGCGCAGGTAGATATTGCGCATCTGCAGATCCGACACCACACGAATCCCATGCTCCACACCTGGCGGCAGCCATACGGCGCGCTGCGGCGGCACCACCAGCGCTTCACGCGGGGTCTCGACCCACATCACGCCGCTCATGGCGTAGAGCAACTGGCCCCAGTCGTGGCTGTGGGGTTCAACGTACAGCCCACGCGGGTAGGTGCGCGCCAGGGGCTGCACGGGAACGGCGTGATCACTGAGGTCGGGGGGCGCAGCCTGGGCCATGGGGTGCACATCAATCAGGGGTGAGCCGCCATGGTAATGACCACCGCTCGACAATCCGAGTGAATTTTTACAGCCGCAGGTGATCACTTGCTTATACCGGGAGGGTCAATGGACCAATGAATAACGCAAAGCTGTTTGTGATCGATTACACCCTGCATGGCGAACCCAAGTCGTTCATCATTCGATTGGAGAAACTGGATGCTGCCGAAGCCTGGCACTGGGCGAGTTGTGACGCCGGCGTGGGCCGTATCGGCCGCTTTGCCCGCGAGCAAGTGAAAAAGACCAGCCAACAGCAGGCGGAAAAATTCGGCATCACCAACGTGCAATGGCGCCGCTCGGATGCGCGCGCCCAGGCTTGATCAGGGAGAGAACCATGGATTTACCGGTACGGGTCAATGGCAAGGCGCGCATTGACTACACCCAGGACACTCTATTCGGGCCAATGGCCAAACATGTCGAATGCCAGGTGAGTTTGCAGCAACAACCTGGCTGGACAGTGCTGAAGGTGTTCCAGCCTTTACCGGACGACCTGCACGCGGCACACACTGTGGTGTTTGCGCTGGAGGGGCGGCGCACCAGCGCCGTCGTGAAGGACCGTCAGCGTTTGTCAGACCATAGCCTGCGGCTTGAACTGGAAACTCAGTAGCCCACGGAACACGGATACCTTTGCGAGCTTGCTGCCGCTGGCGGCCTGACAGCTATCTACCTGTAATCCCGCGATCCACATGTGGGAGCTGGCTTGCCTGCGAAAGCGTCCTGACAGCCGACCACTCTCCAACTGTCACCCCCCGATCCAAATGTGGGAGCTGGCTTGCCTGCGAAGACGGCCTAACAGCGGACCACAATCTAACTGTCACCCCGCGATCCAAATGTGGGAGCTGGCTTGCCGGCGATGCAGGCACCTCGGTACATCAGGCACACCCAGTCGACGCCATCGCAGGCAAGCCAGCTCCTACATTCTTGACCGCATTCAGCCCTTGGCTGACTTCGCGCATTCGCAGCCGGTGGCCGATGCACACGGCTCACCATGGGCATGGTGCTCGGCACAGCCCTGGCAGCAATAGCCCTTGCCGTCCTTCATTATCGCATCGGCTCCCAGCACGCACTTGCAGTGTGGGCAGGCACAGGTTTTATCTGGCATGTCAGACTCCTTCTTCATGGTCGTCCCAGTGCGGCGGGCGCCGGCACCTTAAGCAGTGACTGTGGCCCGCCGTCGATGGTTCAAACCATCAGTCGGTGCGGGTATTGCTGCGGTACATGAACACCAGCGCCAACGCCAGGCAGGCCATCGCCACGATCCGGCTGCCCGACAATTCGATGGCCGGGTTGCCCAGCCAGCCGAAGTTGTCGATCAGCATGCCCATGCCCAGTTGGCCGACGATCACCGCGACGGTCGCGACGGCCGTGCCGACTACCGGCACCGCGCCGACCATCACCATCATGTACACCACGCCGAACAACGCGCCGGTGAGTTGCCATTTCGGTACCTGCAGCAGGCTCACTGCCTGGGCGGGCTCAAAGAACAGGATCAGCAGCGAGGTGACAATCGCCCCCACCACAAAGGTCACCAGGCTGCCACGCAACACACCCACGGTCTGACCCAGGCGACCATTGATAGCCGCCTGCACACTCAACACCGCACCGGCGGCAACCACAACGACCAATAACAAAATCAGATTCATCGCCTTAACCCCGTGCAATCAGAACAAGTGCCACCACAATCAACGCCAGGGCAATCCAGCGTTCACCATTGACCCGCTTGCGCGCTGTGCCGAACCAGCCGAAATGGTCGATCAACACACTCTTGCCGACCTGACCGGACAAAATTGCGATCATGGTCATCGCAATGCCGATATGCGGCGTGGCGAGCGTGAGCACCACCACGTAGATCGGCCCCAGGAAACCGCCGATCAACTGCCAGCGCGGCAGCTCGGACAGTGCCGGGCCCTTTTGCGGGCCACTGAACAGCAGCAGCAGATACAGGATCGCCGAGCCCACCCCGAAAATGCTCAGGGTTGCCCACAGATGGCCGACCTGCACCCCCAGCGGTCCGAGTAACCCCGCCTCCACCGACAGGCCCATGCCGGCCAGGATCACCAGCGGCAGCAACAGCAGCCGCAGGGCATTTTTCTTCGGCTTGGCGTGCGCCACGCCCTCAACAGCACTTGCTTGCATACATCACCTGCACATCAACAAAGGATTGGATGACGCGCATTATCCGGTGGCCGTCCTGTGCGATAAATGGGAGCATGCCGACAACACCTTTGCGCAAAACGCACAACCTGGAGGCATGATGCAAGGCTTGAATGAACTGAGCTTCAAAGCGCTGCGCCTGTTTGTCGCCGTGCTGGATTTCGGCAGCTTTTCCGAAGTGGCCCGCCGTGAGGGCCTCGCGCCCTCCTCCATCTCCCGCCAGATACAGTTGATGGAACAGGCCCTCGGCCAACAGTTGCTGTACCGCCACACCCGCGCGGTCAGCCCTACCGAGGCCGGACGCCTGCTCGGGCGGCACGCGCGGTTGATGCTCGAACAACTCGAAGCCGCCGGCCAAGCCCTGCAGGAACAGGAAAGCGAACCCAGCGGCCTGGTGCGCATCAATGCGCCGATGGTCTTCGGCCAGCGCCACATTTCCCCATGGTTGGGCGAGTTGTGTCGGCGCTACCCGAAGCTGCAACTGGATATCCAGCAGACCGACACCTACGTCGACCCACTACAAGATGGCACCGACCTGCTGTTCCGCATCGGCGTGCTCAACGACTCCAGCATGCAGGCACGCATCTTCGCGCCCCAGCGCTTTCGGATTGCCGCCAGCCCTGCCTACCTGGCCCGGCACGGCACGCCCCAACACCCCGACGAGCTGAGCAACCACCAGTGCCTGGCCTACAAAGGCATCACCGGCCAGCAACGCTGGTTCTTCCGCAAGGGCCAGGGCGACTGGACACCCTATAGCGTCAAGGGCCCGATCACCGGCAACCACGCGGACACCCTGACCCACGCCGCCGAGCAGGGGCTGGGGCTGGTGGTGTTTCCTTCCTGGTTGATCGGCGAAGGCCTGCGTGCAGGCACTTTGCACGCGGTGCTGACGGAGTACGAAGTGGCGACGACCCTGGAGCCGCAGCAGATTGCGGCGTTGTGGCCTGGAAGCCGGCGTTTGTCGCTGAAGGTGCGGACGGTGATTGATTACTTCGTGGAGTGTTTTGGGGGGGTGCCGTATTGGGATCGGTGACCTGTAGAGGCGCACCACTGAGGGCATTTCCTACCTCAAAAAGTAGGTAGGAACTGATTTTGCCGGCCAGTATTCTTGGCCAAAGCGTAGTGCGGCAGACTCTGGCAACTTCCGCGATGGAACAGCGTTCATGAATACGACATGCGCAGGAACTACGGTGACGTTAGATCAAGCACACGCTGGACACATTCGAACTCAGGTCCTCTTGCTCTACCTGAACTATCAACCCAACACCCACTGCCCAATCAACCAGGCATTTGCCCCGCTGATCACTGCAAACAGGAACCACGCCAGCAACCGGGTGGGCAGGCGATTCACGAACGGCCCCATCAGCTGTTTGTCGCCGGTCATGCGGATCAATGGATACAGCGCAAACGGCAACTGCAGGCTGAGAACCACCTGGCTAAGGATCAGCAGCTTGCCAATGGCATCGTCGCCCATCAGCCATACGCCCAGGAACGCCGGGATCAGCGCCAGCCCGCGCGTAATCAGGCGCCGTTGCCAGCAGGGAATGCGCAGGTTGAGGTAGCCCTCCATGATCACTTGCCCGGCGATGGTGCCGGTAAAGGTGGAGCTTTGCCCGGAGGCCAGCAAGGCGATGCCGAACAGGATGCTGGCGAACGCGCCACCCACCAGAGGATCGAGCAGGTGGTAGGCGTCCTGGATTTCCACCACGTCAGTGTGGCCCGTCTTGTGGAAGGCGGCGGCGGCGAGTACCAGGATCGCCGCATTGACCAGCAAAGCCAGGGCCAGTGAGCCGATGGTGTCGATACGCGCCAGCTTGACCGCGTCCTGTTTGCTGGCGAGGTCCTTGCCGATCAGGCGGGTTTGCACGATGGAGCTGTGCAGGTAGAGGTTATGGGGCATTACCGTGGCCCCGAGAATACCGATGGCCAGGTACAGCGGCGCAGCATCGCTGATGGCCGACAGCGATGGGGTGAAACCACTGAACACGTCGGGCCAGTAAGGTTTGATCAGGACCAGTTCGATGAAGAAACACACGCCGATGGTCGCCACCAGCGCCAGCATGATCGCTTCAAGGCGGCGGAAACCGCGGTTCTGCAGGGCCAGGATCAACAAAGTATCGAAGGCAGTGATGACAATGCCGGTGGTCAGTGACACCCCCAGCAGCAGGTGAAAGGCCAGGGCACAGCCGAGTACTTCGGCGAGGTCGGTGGCAATAATGGAGATTTCCGCAAGCACCCACTGGGTGCGTGCGGATCGCTTGCTGTAGCGCTCGCGGCACAGTTGCGCCAGGTCTTTTCCGGTGGCAATGCCCAACCGCGAGCACAGGCACTGCACCGCCATCCCCGCCAGGCTGGCCAGCAACACCACGAACAGCAGGTTGTAACCGTAGCGTGAGCCCGCCTCGATGGCCGTGGCCCAGTTGCCTGGGTCCATGTAGCCAATGGAGATCAGCAAGCCTGGGCCGGCGAACATCAGCGCGCGCTTGAAGAACGAAGCCTTGGGGTCAACGGCGACGGAACCGGCGACTTCCGGCGGGCAAAAGGGGGCGGTAGCGATTTTTGGCAGGCTGAATTTCACGCGGTATCCCAGGCAAACACACTTGATAGAGACGCAGCTTATCAGTCGGATGCGACCGTGCGCATCACCGTCTCCCGCGGCAAGTCGAACGCTTCGACCACTTGCACCACCAGGTCCATCTCCTGGTTCAGCGCTTCACGCTCCATGCGCTGGCGAATCACACCTATCACCAGCACCGCCAGAGTGGTAATTGAATACGCCGGGCCGGAAAACGCGCGTACCCCGCTCACCAGCAGCATCGCTGCGGCCAGTGCCTGGCCCACCACCGGGATGGCCGTGGCCGCGCCACGACGCAGGATAAACCCGGTCAACCCGGCGAGCGCCGTGCCACTCAACGCGGTGGTCGCCGATCGGCCGACATCGAAACGGTTGAACAAGCCCTGCTCCTTTTGCGCGGCGGCCTTGAGTTCGGCGTCGAACACCTGGCGGTCGGCGTTGCTGAGTTTGTCCTTGTACTGCTCGATGAGCTTTTCGGCGACCTGGGCTTCAAGGTCGGCCAATTCGACAGTATTGAGTGGCTCATCGAACTTGATACCCAGCCGCTGCACCACATCTTCGGCGATCTGGCGGTAACTCACGCCGTGGCCACGGGCCAGGTTCATAAAGGTATCGCCGCCCATGCGCTGCAACTCGATGGCCAGCTTGAGCGGCTCGCGCACTGTGGCGTCGATAGTCGCACTGCGCTTTTGCGCCATCAGTTCAGCGAGAAACTTCAACTCCTCGGGCCGCGCCTGCACCAGCGCCGGAAACAGCTCCGTGTCCTCTTCGGCAAAACGCACCTGCGGGCTGCGCTGGTCGGAGCGGATCATGCCGCGCCGCTCGTGCAACAGGTCGGTGTACTGCACCACCGTCTGCAACTGCGGCCAGTAGGCGGCATGATCGAAGGTCGCCAAATGCACGTTGGTGACCTTGGCCTTGAGCGCCGGCGTCACCGGGATCGCATAGCGGCCGATGCAACGCTCGGTATCCGGTTTCAGGGCCAGCGCCCAGTCTTTGCTGGAGTGGCAATTGATCACGCGCCCGTTGAGCGGCGCCGATACATCATCCCACGGGCTCGACGTGCAGATCGCCCCGCCCATCAACAGCAGATTGTCCAATGGCAGTTCACGGGCGGTCTCGGGATTGGCGAGCAGGCTCTTGACCAGAATGCGTGCGCCAAGGGAATGGCCAATCAGGTTGATACGCCGGACTGCCAGGGACTCGCCGTGCAGGTAATTGGCCAATTCGGGCAGCAAGCTCCTGGCGACCTCGTCCACCCGTGCCTCGACACTTTTGTAGTGATCGAGGAAATACGCGATTGCCTTGCCCACCCCGACAGTCGCCGCGCCCAGGCTGCCGCCGCCAAGCATTGCGCCGATCACATCCTTGAACGGTGCAAACAGGTTCTCCAGGAAATGCCCCGCCGGCCAGAACAGCATCAGGTTGGTGGAGCCCTCGATGCCCGCCAACTGCGCCTTGAAGCTGCCCAATTGTTGCCGGTTGAAGAACGCCGAATAACCGTGGACATAGAGATTAAGCACATCGCCCTGGGGCTCACCACACATCAAGAACGTGGGCTTGCGGGTGCGGTGCATTTCATCCCACTGGTGCTGCATGGGGCGGTGACTCCTGGTGACAAGGGACGGCGATAGTAACAAAGGGCGCGGCTCAACGTCGTACCGCTGGGGCAAAAGGCACCACGTTGACCCCCTCTTCCTTTCAGAAGATGGAAGCCGCCTTGGACTTGGCCAGGTATCGCGCCGGTGAATCGCCCAGGTTACGGCGAAACACCGAGGTAAACGCGCTGGAGCTGCTGAAACCCAACTCGAACGCCACATCGGTGATGGACGAGCCGTGGCTGAGCCGCGCCGTCGCCTCCAGCAGGCACACCTGCTGGCGCCACGACACAAAGGTCATGCCCGTGCATTCACGAAAGTTACGGGTAAAGGTGCGCCGGCTCATGCTCGACCAGTCCGCCATCTCGCCGATGGAGATTTTCTGTGTGGGCGCTTCAAGAAAGCGCTGACAAGAACGGGCCAGCCGCGATTCCGAAGGCAGCGGCGCGCTCAACGGCAGCTCGGGCATGGTGCCGATTTCGTCGATCAGCAAGGTCAGCACGCAACGATCGCGCACGCTGGGCGAGGCCGATGGCCCAATCGCCAGCGCCGCCTCCAATAGATGGCGCAACAGCGGCGAGACGCCAAACACCTGGCAATAGTCCTGCAACCCGGCGCGTCGAGCCGCGTCGTCATCCAGGTAGGTATTGAGCATCACCACATCGCCGCGCATGTGCATTTCGTGCGACACCCCGCCCGGCACCCAGATCGCCCGCTGGGGCGGCACCACCCAGTTACCCAGGTCGGTGAACATTTTCAACGCGCCTGTCGAGGCGTAGGCGAACTGCCCGCGCCGATGGGTATGCCTGGGAAACACAGTGCCAGACGGGTATTCGCGCAGCGTCACCACCGCTTCGGGGCTATCGGGTTCATAGGGCGAAAAAGTGAAGGTCGGCGGCATGGCCCGATTTTGTCAAAGTATGACCTGACATAGCAAGCGGGCCATTAATCTGCCACCTAGAATCGTCGCTCCCCAAGTTGGGTTCATATCGAAGGGATATTCGGAAAATGAGTGGCAAAAACTACTTGGACGTAAGCGTAGACGGCGCCGTTCTGATGGTGGGACTCAATCGCCCGCAGAAGCGAAACGCCATGTCTCTGGAAGTCATGCACGAACTGCGCGATACCTTCACCAACATACCCGAAGGTATTGGCGCCGCCGTGCTCTACAGCACCAGCCAGCATTTCTGCACGGGGTTGGACCTGTCGGAAATTCGCGATCAATCGGTCATCGACAACGTCCAGGCCTTCCGCGAATGGCACAAGACCTTCGAACTGATCCAGTTCGGCAAGGTGCCCGTGGTCGCGGCCATTACCGGTGCCGCCATCGGTGGTGGCCTGGAAATCGCCACCGCCTGCAGCCTGCGCGTGGTGGATGACAGCGCCTTCTTCTCGCTGCCCGAGGCCATGCGTGGCCTGTACGTCGGCGTCGGCGCCTCGGTGCGCTTCCCACGCATCGCCGGCATCGCCCTGATGACCGACATGATGCTCACCGGCCGCACGCTCTACGCCAAGGAAAGCTATGAACGCGGCGTGGCGCAGTACCTGGTGCCAGTCGGCCAGGCGGTACTCAAGGCCACCGAGTTGGCGCACAAGATCGCCGGCAACCTGCCCATGACCAACTACGCGGTAACCCACGTGCTGCCGCGCATTGTCGATCAAAGCCAGCAGGACGGCCTGATGACGGAAGCCTTGATTGCCGCAGTGGTGTCTTCGGACATCCGCACACAGGATCGCCTGGCGGACTTCCTGGATCGCAAGAAGGACAAGATCCAGACCGCGCCAGCGGTGTAACTCCCGGTCGTGAACGTTGCCGGGCGCACCTCGGCAAACCATGGATGGCCTTCACAACTCACTATCAACCCGGTGAAACCATGTTTCAGCACAGCACTCAAGACGATCTTTATCGCAGCAATGACGCGACCGATGAACGATTGATCAAAATCGAACGCAGCTGGCATAAACGCGCACAGATCAAGCTCGATTCCCAACGCCCGGAT
>Ga0157369_10004010_pt1 | contig 17460 bp, 15 predicted proteins | sample C25metaG_FD_113461 | JGI IMG/M metagenome (GOLD analysis project Ga0157369, IMG submission 113461) | Corn rhizosphere microbial communities from Kellogg Biological Station, Michigan, USA - C2-5 metaG | ecosystem: Host-associated > Plants > Roots > Rhizosphere > Soil | place: USA: Michigan... | reverse complement strand
TCCTGCCGTCCGGTCAGGATCAGAACAGGCAGATCTGCATTCAGTTGTCGCATCTCTGCAAGAACGCTTTCCCCGTCCATCATCGGCAGGTTTAGATCCAGGATCGTCAGATCAGGGCATTCGGATTTGTAGAACTCCACCGCCTCCACGCCGTCTCGCGCCACATTCACATGGTGACCCTCAATCTCCAGTCCACGCTGCAGAAACATTCCAAGTGCGCGGTCATCTTCGGCAATGAGCATTCTCATATCTGCTACTCCATGCGTTCTCAGCAATGCATCCGCACTTCGTTCTGAACGATGTTGCTGAGGCCGCAGGGTTAGAGTGCATTAATCTGCGGTACCTCTCTACACTCGCGCGGAGTGGACTGAACATCAAGATTGTGGGAGGGAAAAGTGAAGAGACAGTCCCAGGGTGATCCGACGCAGCCGAGGATTCTTGGTTTGGGAAAATGAAGGGCGTTGTGTGACTACGGATACAGCCAACCCCTGGTGCAGATCACCGGCCGCGGCGGCTTCCGGAGAGTCCAGCCCCTCTTCCAGCTTCCTCTCCATTGCTGTCCCAAGACGGATCACGCTCAACTACACATAATTCAGAAGTTACGATTGATACCATTACTAAAGTCTTTGGCTACATGGGTTTAGATCATCTAACCTATAGCTATCAGCAACTCCTTTAATATCAAGGAGATGCTGATAAATCCAGAAATGCAGAAACCCGCCTGATAAGTGCTTCTCCTGTATCTCGAACCCAAAACGGGAACCTGCATTACGTAAGTGCCGTAGGACGTATCCGCCGCTTCTCATATAAACGCCAAGGGTTACGAGATGCCTCGCACCGGCCGGGCCCTCGCGAACATGCTGGCGATGAACTGATGGTTGCTACCTACACTCGGAGGAAAGATGAAGAACGCAAGAATCTCCTGGGCTGCGATGGTCGGGCTCGCGATAATGCTCTCCACCTCGATAGCTTCTGCGCAGTTGAACTCTGGCGCGCAGTCAATTGCCTTGAACGCCACCCTTACCGAATCGCTCACCCTCAATCTTTCGGCCAATACCGTGAACTTCACGCTAAGCGCCGGTAGCCCCACCAACGCCGGTTCCGCCGGGATCACTGCCACCACAACCTGGACGCTGGCTGCGGGCCGGACCGCAGTGGGCGTGTATGCCTATTTCGGCAGCGCGACCGCGGCCCTGACCGATGGCACAAACAACATTCCGTCCTCCGCCTTCTATATCGCAGATAATGCGACTCCGTCCGCCCCGCTGATCAACACGGTTGCCTTCGGAGCCGGAAGCGCCGGTCTCCAACTGGCAAATGTTCCGATCACTGCTGGCAATCGGTCAGGAAGCCGCACGGACGCAATGACCTTCAATATCAACCTCAGTACCGGATCGCTTCCTCTGCTTCCTGCCAGCACCTACACCGGAGTGCTGAACATCCAGGCACAGGCAACTACGTAGACGCTGCATATCACTCCACTCGGCAGGGGCGGGAATCGCAGAATCGCGATCACGCCCTATCGCCCCATGCTGGATCGGTGTCAAGGAAGAGTTGCGCATGCAAACCAGGACTAAATTCGGAGCAATGGCAGCACTGCTAATTGCGGCGGCGATGTTTGCAGAGCCCGCCCGCGCGCAGGTGCGGAATTCGGGTGCGAGCCCGATTGCGCTGAATGCAGTCCTTTCCGATTCCATCACGCTCAGGCTGTCTGGTAATGCGGTGAACTTCACCTTGGTCGGTGGCAGCCCCACCAATCACGGCAGCACCGGCATTACGGCCACCACCACGTGGATACTAAGGCCCAGCGTGAACAGCTTGAAACTCTATGCATTTTTCAGTTCATCCACCGCCGCGCTCAGCGATGGGGCCGGCCACAATATCCCTTCGACCGATTTTCAGATCTCGGCCAATGGCGGCGCATTTACGCCACTCACCAATACCGTCGCTTTCGGCGGGGCCAACGCCGGACTCCAGGTATCGTCTGTGCCCATTCGGGGAAATAACAAAACAGGCACAAACAGCAATGTAATGGCTTTCAACATCAATCTCGCGCCGCTGCCGAATCTGCCGGCTGGCGTATACACAGGAACCCTGACCATCCAGGCTCAGGCCTTCTGAAATCCATGGGTACGAAATATGAAAGCACTTTCCCTGTTGACCGGTGGCTTCTTCGCCCTTGCTCTCAGCGCAGGCGCAATCGCGCAAACTGTAAGTCCCGTAATCAGCGAGCTCGGCAACCCCGCCAAGGGCCGTGTGGAATATGTAAACGACAGTCTCACGCCGCTCAATGTCGTGCTCGAAGCGAAGAGTTTTACCGTCTCTGAGAAAGGTGAGATCGACTACCGGCCCCTGGATCCGGATATTCATCTGAAGCTCTCGGCCACAAGTTTCCGCATCCAGCCCAAGCAGACCTACTACGTGTTTTACGAAGCGAGTGCGCCGCCCAGCCCCAAGTGGTTTGTGATCTACGCATCGTTCTCGGGGTTTGCGTTCCGCACCGCACAGGGAATGAATGTACGCCTGCAGCTTCCCCACACCGTCTATCTGCTGCCCAAACAAAGGACAGAAAAGGCCGACGTCCGCGTTGTGCGAGCAGAACTCAATGAGGCTGAAAACAAGGTCCTTCTCGAGGTCGAGAACACGGGCGATAACTTCGGCCGCGTGCTGCAAACCCAGTTGGCGAACGGGAAGAAGAAGGAGGAAGCTCCGGGCTTCCCTGTCTTCCCCCACAGCAGGCGCATTCTTGAGATACCGCTTGATGCGAAGACCGGGCGCGATACTCCTCCGACGGAAGTGAGTTTGCAATTTGAAAACTTCAAGGTCGAAGAGAAGCTGCAGGTCAAAACCAACAACGATCTCCAATTGGCTTCAGCAAAGACCTCGGTGACAGCAGGCACTGGGGAAAAGCCGTAGAGCTTAGTCATGCGCTCGCAAGTTCAATGCGCGCTCCTGGTCACGGCGATGCTGCTGGCCGTAGGAGCAAACGCTCAGGTGTTTCGCGTGCAGGGCGGCACCTCGACGATGCTCAACGCACAAGGTGGATGTGTCGAGTTCAAGGCCCCCAACTACGATGGAAGCGTAAATCTCGGCTATTTTGAAGGCCACTTACGCTACGGAGCCGAGAGCCTCTACCAGCTTCACAGCTTTACTTTGCTCACCGGCGATGAGACCGTCCCATTTGTTCTGCCCACCGACGTCTTCGACGCCAGCCATTACTTCTCCGTGCGCGGCATCGGCGTCACCCATAAAGAAAGCGGCTTGAAGTATTACGCCTTTGCTGGAACCACGTCCACGTGGCTGGGCACAGGTTTGTTCAACGCGGCCACCAGCGACGATCCAGTCGGAATGTTGTTCTTCGAACGAAAGATCAATGAGCATTTCAAGTTCTTTTCGCGGAACATTGCTTCACGCCAGCAAACATCCCTGCAGGGACTGGAATATCAACCCAATAAGTCAGTAAAAGCTTCGCTCATGGCTGGCATTGGCTCTAATCAGAAGTATTTCGCCGCCAGCTTCGATGCGGAGACGCAGAAGCTCATCTTCCGGACCAGCTATGTGCTCACCGGCAAATCGTTCCAGCGAATCTCGTTGGCCACTCCGTTGAGCTCCGAGGTCAACAAGGGCAATGTGCAGGTGCTGTACAAGCCACTGGATTTTGTCAGCTTCACCGCTGGACACCAGAATCTGTTGGAGCCACTGACGGTCGGCGGTGCAGCCCAGCAGGCCACAGTCGACCAGTTCTCCGCCGACTTCCGCCTTGAAAAGTTCTATTTCGGAAGCGGTCTGTTTTCCTCCAATAGCTCCGGTGTCCACACAAAGGGAACAAATCTGTATGTGGGCCGCCGCTTCGGCAGACTGCTCGAAGTCAACGAAAACTGGTTTCAGAGCAAGTCCGAAGCTGAACCGGGCAGCACGATTCTTTCCGGAACAATACGGGAGAATTTGTCGTCGCGCCTCAGCTTGCTGCAGCTCATTTCGCGCACCACTGGGCAAACTACTGTCGCGTTTGGGGGAAATTTCACGAGCAATCGACTGATGCTGCAAGCCGATTACCAGAACATGTACCTGCCGTTCCGCCCCGATCATCCGTTTCAGGAGGCGCTGGCCCTGAATGCCACGGTCAGGGTTGTAGGCCCCATGCAGCTTACGGCAGCCTCGAATGTCGATCCGACCGGGCATCTGCGTTACACGTTCGGCATGAGTACCTGGTTATATCGTACGAGCGGCATGACCTCCGCCCACTCTGAGACCTTCTCGATTGCTAAGTTCCTCGTGCAAGGCATTGTGAAAGATGATCAGGGCAATCCCGTCGAAGGAGCGGCACTGCACATCGGCAAGGAAGTAGTCTACAGCGACAGCACTGGCGCCTTCCTAGTGCGCATGAGAAAGCATGGGCCGTTTCCGCTGAGCCTTGCGCCAGACGAGTTCATTGCCAACGGAGTGTATGAGACGGTGTCTGCTCCCTCTCCGGTACGAGCTGAAACAGACGATGCCTCGGCCGACGTGGAGATCGTGATCCATCGCGTTGCGCCGCAACAAGTAAAAACCCTCGCATCCAAACAGCAGTCGACAACGCCGTAGTCGGAACCGGATAAGGCGCTACTTCGAAACCATCTTCGACAATATATATCGTGGATAGTATATAGTTCTCTGCGTGAATAAAAATGAGGACCCAGTCGAACGTTTCCTTCCTTTGAAGCCAAATTGGTTTCACGTACTACTCTCGCTGGCCAACGAAGAGCAGCACGGCTACGGCATTATGCATGAAGTGCTGGAACGGACAAATGGAAAGATTCGCTTGTGGCCGGCGACGCTTTACCCCACACTCGAGCGCCTGCTAGATGAGGGTCTGATTGCAGAGGCGACCCGGCGGCCGCCAGCGGACGAAGATGATGCGAGGCGTCGCTATTATCGCCTGACTGCTCTCGGGCGGCGCGTGTTGGCTGCCGAAAGCATCCGTCTTGAAGATTTGGTTCGCGTTATCCGCGCCAAGCGCCGGGCTGCCGGATCGGAGGCATGAGCCATGCAAACTGAGACGCGCTCGACTGCGTTCGCCTATCGCCTCTACTGGAATCTGGTGCGATTTTTCCCGCATCGTTTCCGCTGTGCTTTCGAGCGCGAAATGCTTCAGACCACTGACGAGGCCGCCGTCTGGATGGGGCGTCAAAGCCCACTCGGTCTCATGCTTCTTTTCACGGATTTGGCAGCCCAACTCGCAATGGCATACCTGCGCGAATGCATATGGGATCTGCGCTATGAAGTACGTCTGCTAATCCGAAAGCCCGTCTTCACCTTCGTCGCAATCGCATCCATGAGCCTGGCGATCTGTGCCGGCTCTTCCTTTTTCAGTGAACTGAATGGAACCATCTTGCGCGATGTGCCTGGTGTGGCAGAGGCCAGTGAGTTGATCACGCTTCAGCAGCCCATCTCGTATCCCGCATTTAGGCTCTTTCGCGACCATCAAGACTTGTTCTCTTCCACCGCGGCCTACGTCGCTCCTGTCCCATTCGGAGTCGGCTTCAACGGACATACCGAGCGAATCTGGGGTCACATCGTCACGTCTGGTTACTTCTCCACTCTGGGAGTCACGGCCGCGCTCGGACGCGTACTGGGTGTACGGGACGAAGCCAGGCAAGGAACCCCGCCGATCGTCGTCAGTGATCGCTTTTGGAAGCGCAATCTTGGCTCTGATCCGAATGTTATCGGCAGAGCAATACACCTGAACGGTAAGCTCTGCACGATCGTCGGCGTTGCTCCAGATGGATTCCAGGGTGCCTCACCGATGATGTTCGATGCCGACCTCTGGCTCCCGATCTCCGCAGGCGAAGCCGCAGCTCCAGAACTGGCAGGCAATGCGCTCGAACGCCCGCAACTGACGATGTTCCATTTCCTGGGCAGACGACAGCAAGGCGCAGCCACGCTGCAGATCGAAACAGCGTTGGACACGATTCAGCGGCAGATGCTTCGCGATCGCGGCCATCCGGCAACTGAAAACGGCCACCTTCTCTGGGTTAGTTCTGGTGGCAAGCTGATCCCGATTCGTGAACGGGAACTTGGCTTGTTCGCGTTTCTGCCGATGGTGGTCATTGTGCTTCTTTTGCTGATCGCATGTTCGAATGTTGTGAACATGCTTCTCGCACGCGCTTTGGACCGCCGCCGCGAGGTGGCCGTGCAACTGGCGATGGGTGCTGGCCGCGCGCGCCTTGTGCGCCAGTTGATCATGGAGGGCATGTTGATCGCCCTCGGCGCGGGAGTGCTGGGATTTGCGCTCACCTGCTGGCTGATGCACTTACTTTCGCGACTGCGCCTTCCCCATGCCATGCCGGTCAGGTTCAATGTGGAAGTGGACTGGCGCGTGCTCGTTTTCACAATTGGACTCACTGCCCTCACCGGGCTTGTGATCGGCCTGCTGCCCGCGATCCAGGCGACAAGCCCAGAACTTGTGCTGGCCTTGAAGGAAGGCGCCAATTTCCAGTTGCGAAAGAGACGGATCAGCGTCCGAAACCTCCTGGTTATTTCACAGATGGCAGGATCTCTTACGCTGCTCCTGGTCACCGGCTACATTGTCTTCGGGATGAAATACATGATGTCGGGTGCAAGCGGATTCGACGCCGGAAATACCCAGCTCATCTCAGTTGATCCGATTCGCGACGGCTACAGCGCCTCACAGGCGGAGAAGTTCTATCCGAAACTTCTGAATCGTGTGAAGGCATCGCCGGGCGTCGTCGCCATTACCTGGACAGAAGCTATCCCCATGCAACCCAGCGGAAAGATGACCTTCATCACCGATATGAAAGGTTCCAGAAGGGTCGATCAAGCAACAAAGTACGTCGTCGGGAGCGATTACTTTCCGATCATGGGAATTCGCATCCTTCGCGGGCGCGGTTTTGTGAAGAATGACGAGAAGGAAAGTGCGCGTTCCATCGTGGTGAGCGAGGCCCTCGCGCAGACCGTATGGAAGGACGAAGATCCCGTCGGACGGAGGCTCTCTCTCGTCAACAAGAACGATGTCACGTTTGGCTTGATGGGAGGCTCGGCATTTGACTACCGCCCCTCATCGCCGGACCAGTCTTACCTTGTAGTCGGAGTCGCTGCCGATGTGCTGGAAACTCCCCTCGCACAACCTGGCCCCGCAGTCTACCTGCCGATGACGGAGGATGACTACGCCAGCCCGCCATTTCAAGGCATCACGCTGGCAACTCGCACCACTCCTGGTCTCGATGCTGCCTCCATCGTCCGCGCCCAGATCGCGGCGATCGATGCAAACCTCACCACCTTCAACGCCGAGACAATGAACGACTGGATCGAGCAGGTCATGTTCATTGTGAAGATCGGATTATGGAGCTACGGCCTCATGGCCATTTTTGGGTTAATTCTAGCTAGCGTAGGATTGGCGGGCGTCACGGCCTATTCGGTTTCAAGTCGCGTCCACGAAATCGGCATCCGGCTCGCATTAGGGGCTCGCTCCGGCGATATTTTACGGATGATCATGGCTGAAGGTACGAGGCTGATTGTCATCGGGTCATGCATTGGCATCGCGCAGGCAGTGCTGGTTATGCACGTAATGGCGGCAAGTATGGACCCGGTGGCGCAAACCATTCAGCATAGCCAGTCAGACCTGCGAATTGCCGCAGGTGCCCTGGGCATCCTCGTCATGGTTGGGTTGTCGGCCTGCTATCTCCCAGCTCGGCGGTCGGCGAGGGTTGACCCTGTCGTCGCCCTTCGCCAGGAATAACCTCCGCCAGACGGATGTGCCAATACAACGACCCGCGCCCTGGACAAAGCGACCTCCCTCGGATGCGTCACTGCATCTCACGCCGTCTTCCTCTGCGCTCCAGCACCTTTCAGCCTGCACAACTCAAGATCGGCTCGTTCAAGAAGCGTCTGGATATCTTCGCCATCTCGGTAGTCGGCAACGCCGAGCGAGGCATTCAGTTGAACATTGACGTAACCGGTCCTGCCGGGCACGTGATAGGGCTTCGATATCCACGCACAGAGCCGTGACAGAGACTGCTGGACCTCCGGTCCTGAGCTATCAAGCACAATCATGAACTCATCGCTGCCCCACCGGCCCACGATGTCGGTGATCCGGCATCCGCTGCGAAGTTCTCGCGCGAACTCCTTCAACAGCAAATCGCCCACCAGGTTGCCATAGTCCTCAACCACCCTGCCGAACCCGTCAATATCCACCAGAACAATCGAAAACGAAGCGCCGTTGCTGATTCTCTCCTGCATCCGGGCCTCCACCCAGTGGCGGCTCCCCAGTCCGGTCAGCGCGTCGCGCGAAGCCACGTACTCTGCCCTCTCAAGTTTCGCCTCGTATGTCGACAGTTCAACGCGGAGATGTTCGATGAGTGCGGTGCCCTCCGCAGCCATCCTCTCCGCCGATCGCTTCAGTTCGAGCGCACTGGTTTCGATCGAGGCCCGCATGCGAGTCACGTCATCAAGGCTCGCAATGGATGCCAATTGCGCGGTAACGCTGTCCAGATCGCGCGCGAATCGATCATCCTTATGACCAAACGACTCAGCCGTCCGGGACAAAACCAGCAGCAGGTCCTTTACATCGGCTGCCTTCTGGTCGAAATGTTGCGCTACCTGTTTTCCCCACCTCCTAAGTACGTTCCGAGCGCCGAGTTCCGAGTCGGCGATCGCGTCAGCAGTAGGGGCCCGTCCCAGCGATTCGGTGATGCGATCCAAACTCCGCACAAGCTCCTGTCCAAAATCGGGACAAGCCGCGATGCCACACTCACCCATCTGCGCCAGGACTGCACAATACGCAGACAGAAGTTTCTCGCATGAGGGATGCTCAATCGTAGTACCGGCAATGGGACGATTTTCCTGATCGAGATAGCGCTTCAACGAGATCATGCCGCTCCTGGACTCCGCCTCTAAACGTGTATCGGCAGAAGTTGCTGAACTCAGCAGTCCCTCCCTCAGCTTTCCGCCAGGGCTCTTGAAGATTCTTCGACCATCATGCGATTCCCCGATAACCTCGCCAGTACCCCAGAGAAGGAAAGGCAAAAAGTTTTGGTTGCAATTCGCTTTTTCTTCGCTATAATCCGCCCATGGCTGTCACACGAAGGCAAAAAGAGATTATCGATTTCCTAGGATCATTCGTGTCACGCAACGGCTATTCCCCTTCTTTCGAAGAAATCGCCAGGGGAATGGGGCTGAAAAGCCTGGCCACGGTGCACAAACACATCACGAATCTTGAGAAAAAGGGGCTCCTCGACCGCGTCCACAATCGAAGCCGGTCCATCGACGTCCTTCCTCCCGGAGCGCGCAACCGCTCCAGCGATCGACTCCTCCTCGCAGGCCGAATCGCAGCCGGCATGCCTGTCGAAACCGTCGAGAATCCGGAAACGATTTCCCTTCACGATGTGGTCGGAAACCGGGACGTCTTCGCCCTCGAAGTCCGCGGCGATTCAATGCGGGACGAGCACATCATCAACGGCGATTACGTCCTTGTCGAACGGACCCGAACCGCCCGGCAGGGAGAAATCGTCGTGGCCCTCGTCAACGGCTCTGACACCACGCTGAAGCGTTTCTATGCCGAGGGAAACATGGTGCGCCTGCAGCCGGCAAACACCGAGATGGAGCCCATCTATGTTCCCGCTCTCCAGGTCGCGATCCAGGGCCGCGTCCTCGGCGTTTTACGCAAATACCGATAGCCTTCAGGACAAGAAAAGCCCGGCTCCCGGCCGGGCTTCTCATCATCCGAATCGTCCCAATTACGCCAGCAGGCGCTGGACCTTCTCTTCAATCACATTCTGCGGCGCATAGCCGACAACCTGATCGGCAACCTTGCCACCCTTGAAGAACAGCAGCGCCGGAATTCCGCGGATTCCATACCGCGACGGGGTCGCCGCATTGTGGTCAACATCCACCTTCGCTACCTTCAGTTTGCCTGCGTAGGTCTGCGCCACGCCGTCAACGATGGGGGCAATCGCTCTACACGGACCGCACCAGACTGCCCAAAAATCCACCAGGACGGGCTGTTCACTCTTCAATACTTCCTGTTCAAACGTTGCATCCGTTACTTCCAAAATACCCACACCTGCTGACATGGTTCTCCTTATTGTGTCCGCGCACCGTAGTGCCGCTTGCGGTGACACCACATTCCTTCAGACTAGCTGAAACCGCGCCTCTATAGGATGCCTCACGGGCCCGTTTGGTCGCAATCGGCCCCGCCATCCCGTCTTCCACCGCCAGCAGTGATGGGCCCCGGCACCCACTCTGCAGGACGCACCCACTTGGCTTTGCCCAATCGTTTTATCTCAGGTCAAAGTAGAAGCGCCCGGATCCGGTAAAGGATCACGGGCGCTAGAGCAGCCCTCCCCCAGAACTGCCCACGCTGCGAATTTAGGTTGTCTTGGATTCAAGATCAAGGAAACTTAGGTAATCGGTCGGGTAATCGCATCGAGGTGATTTACCTCATGCGCAAATTGTGCCCGAGCGACGTAACTCAGGAGTGAACAAAATTGCTCTCAAAATCGCTCTGAAAACTCTCCGCGATTCAGCCTCATGACTCATACGACCCTTGCGCGCCAACATTCTCAAACCTGCAAATGAGCAGTCGCGGCTCAACCCCACCCTCAAGCGCTCTCCGAATAACCCCGCCCGCAGAATCAATTTCCTTTTCGCTCCCCACCACAACCAGCATCGCCGGCCCCGCGCCGCTAAGCGCCACTCCCAGAATGCCGCCATTCCCCGCAAGCGGCAGAAGCTTAGGTAGCAGAGGACAAATTTCCGCCCTGTAAGGCTGGTGAATCCGATCCTGCATCGCCGCCCGCAGCAACTCACCACGCCCCTGCGCAAACGCCAGTCCCAGCATCGACACAGCCTGCAGATTCGCAACTACGTCAGCGGCGGAGTAGTTCGCCGGCAACACAGCCCTCGCAGCACTTGTAGCCAGCGACTTCTGGGGTTGCACGATAATCACCCGCCACTCCGACGGCGGCTCTACCCGAGCGACATGAACAGACCTTCCCTCGTTCGCCGCTGCAACAAATCCGCCCAGCCAGCAGGCTGCCGCGTTATCAGGATGCCCTTCAAGCTCGCAGGCCTCTTCCAGAATCTGCTCGCCACTCCACGGCAGCTCGCCGAACCACACCGCCATCGCCACCGCCGCAAGCCTCCCCGCCGCCGAGGATCCGCAACCCATTCCCAACGGAATGTCGTTGTGCATCTTGATGGCAAGTGGCTGCACCGCTCGGCCGTTCTCACTGAGCAAGCGCGTGTAAATTCCAACAATCAGATTGTTTTCAAGCCGCGAGCAAATCCCGCAGTCGATTCCCGTCGCCTTTATCGAGAACTCATCCGCCGCCTCGGCTTCGACATCCAGATAAAAGCTCAGTGCAACCGCCGCAGTATCGAATCCGGACCCCAGGTTCGCAGACGTAGCAGGAAGCCGCATCCGAAACGCCTTCGCACTCATCCGGCAATTCCCTTCATGGCCCCCAGCACGGCTTCCGGAGTCGCATCCACCGCCACCGCATTGCGCTGCAAACCGGTAATCACTTGTTCGCGCCCCGCAGCTTCAGCTTCTGTCAGCAGCGTTCCCCGGTGAAAGTTAATCGTGTAGTCAGCGTCCTTCAGAGTATGTCCGGTGAGAACGAGCACCACCGATTCGTTCGGCAAGACCTTGCCCTCCTTGCAAAGCTTCTTCAGCCCCGCAAGCGTCACCGCCGATGCCGGCTCGCAGCCCAGCCCTTCGGCACCAATCTCAGCTTTCGCGATTGCGATCTCCGCCTCAGAAACATCCAGACACCACCCGCCCGTATCGCGAATCACCTTAGCCGCCTTCCGCCACGACGCAGGATTCCCAATCCGGATCGCCGTCGCACGCGTGTGCGCCTCGACCGGCTGTATGCTCTCGCCATTGCCTTTCACGAAACTGCGCGCCAGCGGATTCGCACCATCCGCCTGCACCACAGATATCCTCGGCGTCCCTGCCACCAGCCCAAGCTCCCGAAGTTCGCGGAATCCTTTCCCTAGCGCGGAACTGTTCGCCAGGTTGCCCCCCGGAACAATCAGGTGGTCTGGCACCGTCCAGTCAAACGCCTCGGCAATCTCAAACGCCGGAGTCTTCTGACCCTCCAGCCGATAAGGATTCACCGAATTCAGCAGATAGATCGGAGCTTCCTTCACAATCTGCGTCAACACCCGCATGCACCCGTCGAAATCGGACTTCAGCTGGCAAGTCACCGCGCCATAATCCATCGCTTGCGAGAGCTTGCCCCACGCGATCTTTCCCTCTGGAATCAGCACCAGGCTCCGCAGTCCAGCCCGCGCGGCATAAGCCGCCATCGCCGCGGATGTATTCCCCGTCGAAGCGCACGCCACCCACTCAAATCCGCGCTCGCGCGCAACACTCAGTGCAGCCGTCATCCCCGTGTCTTTGAACGAGCCCGTCGGATTCAGCCCCTGGTGTTTCGCAAAAAGCTGATCGATCCCCAGCACCTTCGCCGTCCTCTTCAGCTTGTATAGCGGAGTATTCCCTTCCCGCAGACTCACCGCATTTCCGAAGTTGTCGAGAATCGGCAGCAGCTCCCTGAATCTCCACACACCGCTCTGATCCAGCCCCTCGCTCGAGCAGCGCCGCTCACGCCACAGCCATTTCAGCGCGCCGGGATTCGGCCGATCATGTCCTTCACGCTGTCCCCAGCCTGCGTACTCCACCTCAAAAAGATCACCGCACTCCGCGCAGCGAAAATCAGGCCGTGCCTCCGGTCCGGAAACTCGCGCACCGCATCCAAAACATCGCAGAGTGTGCAGGTTGTCGTTCATGCTTGGTCTTAGCCTAACAGAATGCGGAACTCCGCCCCATCGCACCCAGGCTCCAGTCCAGTCTGCAAATCAGCATCAGAATCCGTGCCCCGAATACCCAGCCCCGGCACCCAGGCCTCAGAAACCAATCCTCACTGGTTCCATCTCGAGATCGATCGCGTAGCGCTCCACTACCGCCGAACGAATCTGATTCGCAAGAGCAACAATCTCCGCTGCCGTGGCGCCACCAAGATTAACCAGCGCCAGGGTGTGCTTGGTTGAGATCGCTGCCCTCCCAAGCGCGTAGCCTTTTGAAAATCCTGCACGTTCAATCAGCCACGCCGCAGCCAGCTTCACGCATCCGGGATTGTCCACTCCCGCCGGATAACACGGAGGATCTGCGCCGGCTACCTGCGCAATCCGGACCACCTGACTCTCCGCTACGATCGGATTTTTGAAGAAGCTCCCTGCGCTCCTGCAATCCGAATCGCCTTCCACAATCACCATGCCCTTCGCTCTGCGGATACCGCGCACCGCCTCAGCCACTTCCCGCAAACTCGGCTTCGTTCCCGAAGGAAATGTCCGCTGAAGATCCGCATACCGCAAACACGGCGATCCGGAAACGCTCAGCTTGTACTCAACCGCCGTCAGAATAAATCGGCCCTTGTCCATGGAATTGAATCTGCTGAGACGGTATCCGAACCCGCACTCATCCGCGCTCAAATCCACAAATGTGTTTTGCTGCAGATCAAACGCGCGCACCCGCACAATCGTGCTGGCCACCTCCTGGCCATATGCGCCCACGTTCTGCACCGGAGTGCCGCCAACCGTCCCCGGAATCCCCGCCAGGCACTCCAGCCCCGCGCAGTTCTCTTGCACTGTGCGCTCAACAAACTGGTCCCAGTCTTCACCGGCCGCAACCGCGTAAATCCGCTCGCCCGATCCAGCAGCGGAGTCCTGCACGCTCACGCCCTTAAGCGCCACACGCAGAACCAGCCCCGCAAACCCGCCATCGGCAACCAGCAGGTTGCTGCCGCCGCCCAGCACAAAGAGCGGCACTCGTCTTTCACGCGCCCACCCCTCTGCCTCTGCCACGTCCCGCTCGCTCTCCGCTTCCACAAACCAGCGGGCGGGTCCACCCACACCCAGCGTGGTCAGCGACGCAAGCTCTCTGTTTTCTTCAATGCGCACTTGAATTAAGCCTATATCAGGTCCGCACCGCGAGTTTTCGGTAGAATGGGTACAGGCGATTGAAAGTCCCCTTGCCGGAGGTTACATGTACCCAGAATTGATGGTTATTCCCATGCGCGAAGAACTGGTGCGCGCCGGGATCGAAGAAACCCGCACTGCTGAAGAGGTGGACGCCAAACTCGCGCAGCCCGGAACTACCCTGCTAGTGGTGAATTCCATCTGCGGATGTGCCGCAGGCAAGATGCGTCCCGGCGTGCGCCTGGCGCTCACCAACTCGCCCAATCAGCCCGACCGTAAGATCACCGTCTTCGCCGGTCAGGACCGCGAGGCCACAGAGCGCGCCCGCAGCTACTTCGAAGGTAATCCTCCCACCTCGCCCGCCATCGCAATCATGCGTGACGGAAAGCTGGTCTACCTCATGCAGCGCTTCGTCATCGAGCAAGCCACCGCCCAGCAAATCGCCGGCGAACTCATCCGCGCCTTCGACGAGTTCTGCGCCAAGACGCCAGCGTAAACTGCCCCACATCCTCGAACTAAAAACGGCCTGCCGCGCGCAGGCCGTTTGCATTTACACCGACTCACATACACGCCGGACCCATAACTAATAGGTCAGTTCGTTCGCTCAACCCATCCTTTGGGCAGAGCAGACGGCGCACAGGAAATTGCGTCTTCGTTATCCTCCCCCACCTTCTCAATCCGAGTGATTCTGCCGAACTCAGAGACAACATGGATCGGATACGTCGGGCCTTCATCACGATAGGCCTTCATCTGTTCGAGATGGTCGTTCTGGAAGACCACGGTGCGCTCGCCGTGCTGCCGAATCCATTGCGGGAAAAAGATCGTCCCATGCACCACGCGTTCACCGGGAATGATATTCACGACCACCGATGTGCCGGTCGGCTCATTCCACGAAACCTTGAAGACCCCCTTGCTCAGCATCACGATATCCACCTTCTGATGCTTCACCCACCGTCCACCCACATGACCGGAATGGATGCGATAGTCGATGGTCGTAGCGTTCTTCACGTACATCTCGTATTGCCACCCGTTAGCGTAGGTGTAAACAAATCGGTGCCCTACAAAACCAGAAAGATCCTGAAGCGGAACCGGGTTCGCAACCGAAGTTTCGTACTTGCTGTCACTCATCCGACCATTCTCTCAGCTTGGAATGAAGAAGCAACGTCTGGTTTGAATGAGAGATGAAGTCTTGGCCTGCTCTTCTCTCTGCCTGTCTTCTTATCTGTCATCCTGAGCGGCGATTATCGACTGTCATCCTGAGCGGAGTTCACGAAGTGAACGCAGTCGAAGGACCCGCAGTTGCTCCTCGTCACTTCGCCATGGTGATCTCAATTTTCCATCAAGCAGCCGACCGCCGCGACCAGAACAGATAAACCGGAATCCCCAGCACAACAATCGCAAGCCCCGGCCACGTGTACTGCGGCTTGTACCGCAACAGCACAATGCAAATCCACGTGGCCATCACAATATAGAGCGCCGGCAGCACCGGGTACCCCAGAGCCTTATAAGGACGGTTCGCATCCGGCCGCTTCACCCGAAGCACGAACAGCCCCAGAATCGTGAGCATATAAAACACCAGCGCTGCAAAGATGATGTAGTCGAGCAGCTGCCCATACGATCCGGAGATGCAGAGCACCGCCGTCCAGCATGCCTGTACAAAAAGCCCAATCGACGGCGTCTTGTATTTCTCGCTAAGATTGCCGACAGACTTGAAGAACAGCCCATCCTGGCTCATCGCGTAATACACGCGCGCGCCCGCCAGCGACAGCCCATTCGCACACCCGAACGTCGAGATCATAATCGCCGCCGCCATCAGGTACGCCCCGCCCGAGTGAAACACAACCTCCAGCGCCGCCGTGCCCACGCGATCCTCCGCCGCATACTGGATTCCCCGCGCCAGTGCCGTGGCGCCGTTCGGATCGCCATGCATCGGCAGCACCATCAGGTATCCAAGCGTCGCGAGAACATAGACCGTCAGCACAAATCCCGTCCCCAGCACCAGCGACAACGGAATGTTTCGCTTCGGGTTCTTCACCTCGCCAGCCGTAAACGTGATGTTGTTCCACGCGTCAGCGGAAAACAGCGACCCCACCTGCACCACCGCAAGGATCACAACCAGGTTGACCAGAACAATAGGCCCGCCGATCCCCACCTGAACCGGATGCATCGCATGCCACCCGGCATTTCTCCAGAACTCACTCATGTTCGAGCCGAAGTTCGCAGCCATCGCCGTTGCGCTCCGTCCAATCGTCAGCGTCAGCAGCACCAGCCCCGCAAGCGAAAGCGCTTTAACCGAAGTGAAAATATTTTGGATCAGCGCGCCAAGCTTGATGCCGAACATATTCAGGAAGGCAAGCAGAAACACGATGATGATGCCGGTCAGGTTGGCCGTGTTCACACCAATGTCCATGTTGCCCAGTACCATCGGCCCAATTTTGATCGGCGGTACATGCGCGATATGCCAGAGCCAGTGCTTGGTCGAAATCGCCGGAAAAAAGACTCCCAGAAACTTGCCGAACGCCACGCACACCGCGGCAATCGTCCCCGTCTGGATCACCATGAACAACGTCCAGCCGTACAGAAATCCCCACAGCGGCCCCAGCGATTCGCGCAGATAAACGTACTGCCCGCCAGCCCTCGGCATCATCGCAGCAAGTTCGCCATAACTGAGCGCGCCGATCATGGTCAGAATTCCCGTCACGATCCATGCGCCCACCACCAGCGCCGGCGAGTTGGCTGTGCGCGCAATGTCAGCATCAACCAGGAAGATCCCCGATCCAATCATGGACCCGGCAACAAGCGCAGTTGAACTGAACAACCCAAGCGTCTGCACCATCGCAGGCGCCTGGTGCGTAGTGGAGCTGGCAGTTTTGGAAGTGGTAAGTTCGGGTGTCGACACTGCGCTTGTTTTATCTGAATTCAAACCGATTGTCTCGCCAAATTTTGAGGGTTTACTGGGAGTCATGGAGCGCGACAGCTTCAGCCATTAGTGCAGTTCCTTCAACCACCGCCTCACCTCGGCAGCCGGATCAGCTGTTCGGAAGATCGCTTCCGACACTGCCACCATCGTCGCTCCCGCATCCAGAACCTGTTGCGCCGTTTCGAATGTGATTCCGGCTGCAGCGCTGAGAATCACATTCGGCCCCGCCCCCTCGCGTAACCGCCGAACCCCCTCAACGCCAATCGGTCTCTTGTCGGTCTGCTTCGTTCGAGTTTCAAATACCGGACCGATCGCCAGGTAGTCCGCCGGTGCATGGAGAATGTCCGGCAGCAGCGCATCGTTTCCGCCAAAAGTGCCCACCATCCGATCTGGACCGACGAGCCGCCGAGCCTGCGTGGGCGTCAGGTCTCCTGCATCCACATGAACTCCATCAAACCTCGCAGCGTCAACCAGATCCGCCCTGTCATCGAGAATTAACCTCACCTTACCCGCAGGCATGGACCGGCGAAGCGCAGCTGCATCAGCAAGAATCTCAGAAT
>Ga0157369_10004008_pt1 | contig 17462 bp, 12 predicted proteins | sample C25metaG_FD_113461 | JGI IMG/M metagenome (GOLD analysis project Ga0157369, IMG submission 113461) | Corn rhizosphere microbial communities from Kellogg Biological Station, Michigan, USA - C2-5 metaG | ecosystem: Host-associated > Plants > Roots > Rhizosphere > Soil | place: USA: Michigan... | reverse complement strand
TATCTTGCGCAGAAAAAAACGAAGCGTATATTTGCAGTCCCAAACGGAGTGGTAGTTCAGCTGGTTAGAATACATGCCTGTCACGCATGGGGTCGCGGGTTCGAGTCCCGTCCATTCCGCTAAAAACAATGTCAAAATTTCCTAAAAGCCTGTAAATCATCGATTTACAGGCTTTTTTGTTTGGCCGAAAACACCAAAATATGCATGTTTTAGCATAAAAAAGGTGAGCAATTCGGTGAGCATATTAAAGCTAAAAAGATGCTCACCAGAAACACCATAAGTAACTGATTTATAAGATGTTCAGCGAGTGAACATCTTGATTGCAAATGATGGAATAATCAATTTTGTTTCACTATTTAATTCATTTGTAATGAGAACTAACATCCATTTGCTTTTTTATTTAAAGAAGCGCTCTACCTACAAAAATGGTCCAGTGGCCATTTATCTGCGGTTTACCGTTGACGGCCAAAGAGCTGAAGCCTCAACCGGAAAAACTTGCGATCCTTCCCGCTGGAATGCACAAGCAGGCCGTGCTATCGGCACAAAAGAAGACGTTCGCACACTAAACGCTTATCTCGACACCTTGCAGGCCAAAGCCCAGGAGTACCATCGCTGGATGACGGCTAATGACGAAATGGTTACCGCCGAAAGCCTCAAAAATCGCTTCATTGGTAAAAAAGAAAAGGTACGCACCTTGGTTACCGTTTTTGAAGACCATAACCAAAAGATGCGCAGCTTGGTAGGACAGGAATTTGAAAAGAGCACCCTGCAGCGTTATGAAACAGCCTTAATGCATACCAAAGATTTTCTGCAATGGCAGCACAATGTATCTGATATACCTATCAATAAAATTAATTTTGAGTTCCTGAATGACTTTGAATACTACCTGCGGAGCGTGCGTAAGTGTGCCAACAACTCTGCGATCAAGTATATCAAGAACTTAGGCAAGATTGTTCGCATCTGCTTAGGAAACGGCTGGCTTACTATTGATCCCTATCTGAATTATAAACCCAAAACAAAGAAAGTTCATCGGGTGGTGCTGACCAAGGAGGATTTGACAGCCATTGCAGAAAAGGAATTTTCCGTAGATCGGCTGCGCTTAGTTAGAGATATTTTTCTGTTTAGTTGCTACACCGGACTTGCCTATGTCGATGTCAAAAAGCTTAAACGTTCTGAAATGGCTAGGGGAATCGACGGCGATCTATGGATCCATACCAACCGCCAGAAAACAGATACGTTATCCCGCATTCCCATTTTGCCGGCCGCATTAAAAGTCATTGAAAAATATGAAGACAATCCGCAATGCATTGTCGATGATCTTTTGCTTCCGGTGATGAGTAACCAAAAAATGAATGCCTATTTAAAGGAAATTGCCGACTTGTGTGGTATTTCCAAATTACTGACTTTCCATATAGCCCGGCATACTTTCGCTACCACCGTAACGCTTAATAATGGCGTTCCGATAGAGAGTGTGGCTAAGATGATGGGGCACACCAGCATCAAGACCACACAAATCTATGCTAAGGTAATGGATAATAAGATCAGTTCTGATATGGCCGCGCTTAAAGTTAAGTTGTCGGCAATTAATTAAGCTAACATTATGAACACTAATCATTATGCCGCACCATTAAATTTAGATATGGAAAGTAGTTATAATACGATACTTGTTTCTAAATTCGCGATTTGCGAATTTAGAAACAACATGTTATATTTGTGTATGAAAGCACACAATGGCATGAGGCCGCATGATCTGGTCGTGCTGCTGAAAATAATTTCGATAGATAAGAACTGGTTGAACAAAGACCTTGCGACTGGCTTATATATTAGTAATTCCGAAATCAGCGAATCCTTAAATCGTTCGATGATTGCCAAGTTGATCAGTCCTGACAAACGGGTTGTTTTCAAAACTGCGCTTTATAATTTTATCGAGCACGGATTAAAATTCGTTTTCCCTGCTGAACCGGGTCCTATTGTACGCGGACTGCCAACCGCACATAGTGCTCCTATCCTGAAAGACTACTTTGTGTCAGATGAAAACTATGTATGGCCAAGCGCTGATGGAAAAGTGAAAGGCCAGGCGATAGTGCCGCTATATCCAAACCAAGTGATGGCGGCAATGAATGATGAAAGGCTATATGACAAACTTGCTTTAGTTGATGCTATCCGGGTAGGTAAAGTCAGAGAACAAAAAAAAGCCTTGGAACTATTAAAAAAATCTTTTGAATTAGTTTATGCATGAGAATTTAATCAGGATAAAAGCGGTTAATCAGGTTCTTCAAGGATTGAACCAGGAATACGTATTTGTCGGTGGCGCAACGGTATCTCTATATGCCACTAATTCAGCAGCGACAAATGCGGTAAGGCCAACAGATGATGTGGACATTATTGTAGAATTGGCAAGTTATAAAGGGTATACAGAACTACAAGAAAAACTACTGGATATCGGCTTTAAAAATGATATTACTTCAAATGTGATCTGCAGGTATAAAATTCAAGGAATAACAGTTGATGTAATGCCAACCGAGCCCGAAGCTATCGGATTCAGTAACATCTGGTACCCTGAAGGATTTCAGACAGCTATTAACCACCGTTTAGATGAACAAACAGAAATTAAGATATTTTCACTGCCTTATTTCGTAGCCACTAAATGGGAGGCCTTTAAAGGCAGAGGAACAGACTTCAGAACAAGTACGGACTTTGAGGATTTGGTCTATGTTTTTGAAAATGCAGATGATTTTGAGGAGCAAATGGAAACAGCACCACAACATCTGAGAAGCTACCTGAGGGATGAATTTGAACCTATTCTTGACAGGGATGAGTTTGAAGAAGGTTTATACGCTCATCTAACTGGAGGTTACGGCGGCATTGATGCCAATTATATCAGGAATCGATTGATCGAGGGCTTCGACATTCACAGGAAAAGATTTCGAGGCCATTCTCGATAGTCAATTACCCGATTATTGAAGGATTTCATTGTTGCTGAACCCAATAACATATAAATTATACAATACACTAATAGCCGCAAAGATGCGGAGAATACGATCATTATTCTCCGCATTTTGCAGCTATTATAATTTCAGTACAACCTGTGTATCTTTTTCTCACACAGCCTTAAATACATTAGAATTTAGTTTTCAAGTTATTAATACAATCGTCGAGTTCTTCGGCATTATAATAACAAATACCACCAAGTTTTCTGAAAGGAATCCATTTCCTATCCCGAAGTTTCTGCAAAGTAACTTCGGATATGCCAAGCAGTTCCGTTACGTCGTTTGTCTTCAACCACTTTTTAGGTTGTTTAATTTCTAATATTTCCCTTATGTCAGCTAATAATTGCTGACGAAATTTTTCCAGGTCTTCTGACCCCACTATTTCTACCTTCATAACTTTTTAGATTAATAATATGGGTGGAACAAAAAAGATTATCAATATGTCTCTTGGCACATTTACAGGCGGTCAAGTTACGTATCTGATTTATGGAGTAACCATGCCTGCGACTTTGATTATTTACAAAACATCAGCTAATTAGTTTATTTTTCTTTTTTGACAGCTATGAACAATACAGGCTTAATCATCATGTAAGCAACTAAAAGCAAAGCCGGATGAAATGTCAAGGGCGAGCCAACCGCTGAAAGCGAACAATACGGCTCGCTTGTATACCCTTGACATTTTATTCCGGGTTGGACTACCTTTGCGATAGTGGTGAGTAAGGTAATCTCACGATAGTAGTTATTCGTTGTCGCCCATCTGACCAATCACGAACGATGCTTTCATGTAGCTTTTAAAAGACTTCCAGGAAAAAATGAGTTGCGAATTTTTTTAAATCCTCCCGGGAGGGCAAGAGACTTTCTGTGTCACAAAAAGACATCTTGCAGTAACAAAAGCAACATGTTTTTTGATAATGATTTTAAGTTATTTGATGCTTTTTAAAAAGCGACAGAGTAATTTTCGACAGCATTTAAAAGCCGTTTTCGAAATTCTCGAAAACGGCTTGTTTTGGGTGATCTTAGATAGGCAGATAACTTGATTGCAATATTTGCAGATCGCAAGATTTCGAGATAATAAGATCATGAGATTTGAGGATTGCAAGATCTTATGATTTCGTGATCGTAAGATTTGCGGATTACATTATCTATGGATTTCCTGATCATGAGATCGACGGATTTTGTAATACCTCCTCCGGCCAATAAATCAAGCTTCCTTGTTTTGGGTGATAGGATGGCTCATAAATAATGTAACCATGCTCCTGTAAATCTTTTATGCATTTGTGATAAGTAGCTATGGAAGCGATATTGCTGTAAGACATCAGCATTCTGCGACTAACTGAAAACGGACTAATACCGCCGTTTTGCTGCCAAAAAATAAACAAAGCACTATATAAGCTTGAATGACTGATATATAAATGAGGGGCTCTTTTTATTTTTGCAACCCGCTCCCTGTATCCTGAAAAGTCCTTGGAGTTAACACATCGTTTCATGATTTACCCCCTTCCAGAACTTTTTGAATATCCTCCAACTTGTAATACATCATGCCACCAATCTTGGTGAAACTAAGCGTGCCATTGATACGCAGATTTTGCAAAGTACCTGGGGAGATGTCTAATAGTTTTCTAACGTCCTTGCTCTTTACCCATCGCTTGCTTTGTGTTTTTTCAGGCTGGAGAAGAGCTTCAATTCTTTCCAGGATTCTTTTTTCGAAGGCATCCAGGGCTTCTGTTGTTACTAATTCATTTGGTCTCATTTAATTTAGTTAATAAAATAGTTTGTTCACCATTCACTGACCTATGGAAATGGCATGTTTAATCTGCAATTGATTTAACTGCAATATTTTTCACTTAAAACAAATGTAAAATATTGTTTTGACAAAATAAAATATATCAAAACAAATGATTATTTTCGACCTGTTCAATCAGCAAACGACTTAATTAAGATTGATCGTTTTTGGTTAAGTCTGGTTAATTATTGCTGTTTAAGTAAAGCTACAAACATCAAAAGCACTTAAATCGTATCGAAAAATATTTTAAAAAAAGTGAATAAAATTAGTTACAAGACATACTTAAATGATCGTTTGAAGCAGGTGGATTTCCATGGCCAGCCAACCCACCCATTATACGTGCAGGTAACTTTTGAGCGAAAGACAATATTTTTTAAAAGCTATTATTTTGAATTGTTCTCTAAACCGCGGTATGCTATGCAACTGGCGGATGACAACGTCAAAGGCCCAGACTTGAAGCAAATAATTGAGAAGGAAAATGAAGTTATTCGTTTTGTAATAGACAAGCTTCAAGATGGATTTTCATTGGAAGCGTTTAAAAAACTTTATGTCCACTTTAGTACAGATCTATGTGATGCTACAGAATTAGACTTTATTACTTATTTGTATTTATTCTTCGATGATAAAGCAATGCCCCATATGGCTGAATTAATAAAGTGGGGTGTATTGCATCTCGTTACTTACAATCTAGTGATGGAATTCAAAAACACACTTAAGGAGTCACTATATGCTGAACTTATTGAGCAAGCGTTTCAAAAAGCACCACCGTATCTCCAATTATATAACTTTGTAATACACAATAAGAATTCGCCTTTGCTTTGTCTCACTGCGATGGAATGGGATAATGTTGAAACGGTTAGGTCTTTTAAAGAATATGTGGAATTGCTTTATCCTGATATTAAATCGACGGAATTGATCCGTCAAGTAAATAGTTGGCTTAATTATGTGCGCATTTAATATGAATTTTAATTTTAACAAGAGGGCAGTTTTATAATCGCCCTCTTGTTAAATACCCTCTAAACATTCTCAACAGATACCGTGTACAATAGTGGATCATTATCCCTTTTGTTAATGGTCACAATAGTACTACCGTTGGTCCGCGTACTGAATGTTTTACCTGGGCCGCTGGGATACCAACCATGCGCGATTCCCGCATCAGGCCGGATGATCACCTTAAGCTTTTCGCTCCGGAATTCAAAGTAGCGGAAGTGCGGCAAACTATCACTATCGGCCACCACGTTCGGCAAACCGCAGTCGGCCGCAAATTCCTCCATCAATTCGTTTCGGACCTCTGCGTCCTGGAGATTATGCGATACCAGGTACGGATCCCGCTCTTCCTCAAAATCCTGACCTTTGAAGGTGAACGAACTGATCTGGAAGGCCAAGCGGTCCCGTAAGCCCGCCACGAACTGGGCGGTCATGATACAGCCCAAGGGCGTACGCAGGTAACGGTCATAATAATAGACCGCGAAAGTTTGCCCGCGCATTTTCTCCTCCAGGCCCAGCCTGGAAAGCTGCGGCATCAACTCGGCCGCGATCCCATCCGAGCTGATCGGGGCACTGACATTGATATTGGCGATCTGCACCTGTTGCTCGTCTATACGAACCTGAATAGGGTTAGACGCTGCAATGGTGCCCCCCGGATATTTATAGACCGGTGAAATAGCGGCGTGTCCCCAATGCTCATCAAAATTTTGTTCAAAGTCGGCGGCGAGATAACTGATGACCTCACCGCTTTGCAGAACGGCCTCACAGATCGTTTGAAGCGGACCTTTAGCAGGCACAAGTTGTACACAGTAAGCCCATTCGCCCAGTTGGATCAAGGTCATTTTATCCTGGATGCTCCACTGACCAGGCACGCGCTCGAGCACAAAGTTGACCTTGATCTTCCGCCCGCGGAGTTTACTGATCACCTGCAGCCGTTCCAATCCCCAGTTCTGAAAATCCGCCGTTCCTACCAGGCGGACTTCCCGTAATTTGTCATGATCGGCCAGTCGCCCCAGTTCTGCTTTGATCTCCGATGCTAATACGCTCGCCTGTGGATAAGCTGCGCTGATATTGGCGGGGACCTGATTACTGAGGGCGCGCTTCAGCCAGGCGAGTGCCAATTTTTTATCGAGTTTATCGATGTGCCACTGCGTATTGCGGTCGATCAAACATTGGGTACAAGCGTGCTCGCATTCGCAGCTGGACAGGGCTTTACGGGCGATCTTGAACAGCTCCTCGGCGTACAAAGGGAATTGCGCAGCATACCCCGCCCCGCCCTTTGCCGTATCGAAAATAAATACGGAGGAGAACTGCGCATACCGTTTGATACCAAAGCTGATCTCTGCCTGTTCGATGGCCAGGAAATGGGCGAGTTCTTTGGAAAGTACAGCACCCAGCGTGTAAAGCAAGGTCTCGTCGCGGGTAAAGCCCTGCTGCTCATCCCGGAAACGGATCTCGCAAAACCCGGTTTGGAACTTGCCTCCTAAGATCACATTGTGGTGAATGGCATGCGCCGCACTATTACCGGAGCATAAAGCCGAAGTGTCGCTGATGTTATTCTTCCCGCCGCGTAGCCGGGTATGGCCGATCAGGTCACTGGCCTCAGTGGCAGCCCTGCCGCAATGCAGGCAAACTGAATAACCATTTCCGCGGCCGACATTATAGTACAGGATCTCGGCGTTTTCTTCGCTTTCGCGGGTATCATAGATCGCCAGGCTGGTTAAGTTCCAGGGTTTGATACCAATCAGCAAGGGATCCACATACTGAACGGAAGATGCTTCGGTGATCTTACGCGTCGGTTCGTCATAGACATCGACCGCAAACCCGGCCGGTTGGATCATCTCCGTGAAGGTCCTGACCAAGGTCGGGTCTTTGAAATTGATACCTGTAAATTCGGTGTGCTTGCAATGCGGGCATGGCCTGTTAAAGTCTTCCGCCGAAGCCGACTTTAGGATGCGCTGAAAACCACAGTTCTTACAAGATTGAATTATCTCCCGTTCTGCTTCCACACCGCGGTCATTTTTTAAAATAATGCCAGCCGGTTCGTAGCCTTTCCCGTCAATCACGACCTGGTTTCCAGGTGCAAACTCCGAAAGCGCCCGGGTGATGAAGTAAGCCGGCTTTTTACCGGTATTCGTTTTGTTCCTCAGGTCGTCGACGTTCACGGTATCGAACTCCACGATACCGGTCGGAAGTCCGGCGCTTGGCAGGAACCCTGATTCTGCCAGATAGCCGATGGCATTTTTTTCCCGGAACTGCCGGTACTGATAATCAACGGCTTTATAAGCCGGCGAGCGTTCGCCGAACTCTGCGTCCAGTTGAGCGAGCTTAGTCACGAAACTTTCCTGCTGGCCCAACGTAGCACTATAAAGGTCCTGAAAAGCTTTCATCGACTTATTGAGCAGGTAAGCGAACTGCTTGCCTTCCAGCGGTGTCCCGCTGACGATACTGGCCATTCCTTTTTCGCAACGATAAGCGTCCGCGCTCAGGATCCAGTCAGCAAATAAGGCTGCGGTCGGTGCATGCGGATGGAAAAAGAAGCGTTCCGTATCTATGGTAAGGTTGATGCCGCTTAGCGTGTCGTGTACGAACTTTCCTAAAAAGAAGGCATGGACGTGACGCATTACCAACGTTTCGCTGCTAAAAGAAATATAAGGTGAAGCGATCGGATGGGTCAATGCCCATTTCGGTTCATTCCAAGCATTGAGCCCGACCGGGTTCGGCGGACAGATCGTAAAGGCCATGGACTGCGCTTCGAAGCGTCGACCCGCGCGGCCCGCCCGCTGCAGGTAATTGGCCGGGCTGGGCGGCACGTTGTTCATTACGACCATCGAAATGCCGCCGATATCTACGCCCATTTCCATGGTGGTCGAGCAGTTCAGGATATTGATCTCCGACCTTTCGAATTGCTGTTCCAGCTGATCCAGCCGCTTTTCGTTCTGCTGGGCGGAATGTTCTCCCGAAAGGTATAAAGGGCGGTAAAGGATGACCTGCTCATGCAGGTTGTTCCATAGTCCGGCCTCGCGCAACGGAGCGGATGCTTCGGCGAGCCAGGCCCGTGTCCCGGCCAGGTCTTCCTGGTTCACTGCATCCTTGTTGAATGCATGCGGAAATTCCGGGAAGTGCGTGGAACGCGTGATCGCATAACGCCCGATATTCTCCGGGTTAAGACTGCCCGTGATCCAGGGTGAATAGCCTCTGAACTGTGTGTCGATTAGACGCTTCTTTACCGGGCATAGCCACAATTTATCCGCTAGCTGAAAATGACTGACCGCTTCGAGGTTCATTTGATAGCCGTCGCCGTTAGCCTCCAGGATATGGGTCCTTAGCGCGACCCAAATGCTGCGCATCAATTCGTTGATCTCGTCCTCTGTTGCAGCATCGATATCGGCACGGTCATGTAAACCTAAGCCTGCGCAGATTAGCAGGGCCAGCTTATTGGGGCGGGCGCTACGCCGGTCGAATACCGGCCATTTCACTGAAGCATCGGCTTGCTGTGCATCGGGGTTATAAATGCTGTAGCTGCGCAGGAACTCGGTGCCGTAGCGATAAACACCCTGTGGTAGCTGAAAATAGAACTTTAAACGGATCACGTAATCTGCGGCTATCTTCAGGAGGTCCTGCCATTCCTGCGGGCTGATCCCAAGCGCGGTCACGTGTGCTGGTACCAGTGCCTTGGCTAGACCCGGGTAAACCAGGTTCACCATGCCCAGATTTTCCAGCGAACGTTTTTTGGGCATACGGCGGGCGAACTGGTCATAGAGCAGCGCCGTTAAATATTCATCCCTGGCACCCGACCCTTTATCTGTCGGGTTGTTGCCGTGGAACAGCTTACCGAAGTCCGTCTGTTTCATCATTTCGTCCTTCGCATCCCGCCAACTTAAGGTCAGCGGGGGTAATGCTGCAGATCCGCTATCGCGCAAAGCCAGGTATTCATCCAGTTCCCTTTGCTTCTTGCTGCGTAGCGCCGGTACCCGGTTCTTTTGCAGGGCATCTTCCAGATCCGCGATAACGAATTCCAGTTCTTCCGGCGATAGCACCGGCGCATCAGCGCGCTGACGCTGCTTTTGACGGCACAGCCGATGGTAAACCTGAGACCTTACCCAGTTGGCTTCATTATCCTGGTTGATCAGCGCTGATATTTTAGCGGTACCCTGGCGGCTGTCGGTGAATGAGATATACTTATGCCCTTTCCAAAGCATGTCCGTCGTTTGTACTGTTGCCTCAGGCGTGATCTCCAGCAGGATATCGGCCAATATCCGGTTGATGAACGATGCTGATGACCGGAAATGCTGCGGATTGTGCACCCGTTCACCGCAATGAGGGCAGGCAGCACCGCTATCTAATTCGGTGAACTGACCGTTATTCCACAATAATTCCCCGCTGGCCGTCAGGTCGAAATTCACCGTGTCGGGATGATAGTGCCCATCGGCCTGCCGACGGGTAAAATAAAATTTGGTAACATTGGCCGGATCGCTATTCTCCTCTTCTTCGTCTTCCTGGTCGATCGTAAATGGATCCTGTACCACAGCGGATACCATACGCACCCGGTCGTCCCCGGTCTTTCTGTCGGTTAGCCTTTCCCCTTCGAGCAACTGGTGGTCGCAGGTACGGCACGCGACAAGCTCCAGCAGTTGTGAGCCGCATTTGCAGATGCCGCCTGCGATCGTAGTCATTTGTCCCGGGGCGGCCAAAGGTTTGTCCTTGCCATGTACGGTACATCCCGGGTTCGTGCAGACAAAAACACCGCCGATTCCGCGGGCAAAAAAGTGACCGCGTACGGGTAATACGGAACGGCCGCCGACCCGGTGATTGCTCAGCTGATCGACGATATCCAGGCGCTCATCCAGCACCTGCGCTCCAAAGCGGCTGCCAATCTCCGTAAGTGACAGCGCGGGCTGGGTCAGGAGTTCTTTGCGCAGTTCCAGGACACGCGGGTCCACCTCCGCGGTCTCTTCATCCGTTAATTCCGGAGACAATACGCGCTGACCGGTGATCAGGGTGATCTGTGTGGCAGGGATGCCGCAAAGATCGGCCATGAATTTTTTGAGCTTTTCCTGGTTTTCTGATCCTGCACCTACCGTAGCAGATGTGATCGCAAAGCGGATCTGGCTGATATCCGTTTGGAAGGCTTCCACTACCCGCCGGATGAGCAGTGCCATTTCTGCAGCACCCGAACCGGTAAGCGTGTGCGCTTCGTCGAGTAATATCCAGCGCAATGCCCCACGGGACTTTTGCAATAATTCTACGTCTTTGTTCCGTACCAGCATGTATTCCAGCATCGCCGGATTGGTAAATAAGATCTGAGGCGGGGTCTTCCTGATCTGTGGCCGGCTGATCAGTTCCGGCAACTTTGCCTGGGCATCCGCTACCTTGACATTCTCTGGCGTATTGCCGTTATACACAGCATATCTGATGCCCCCAAGGGCGCGGCACCAGGCGTCTACTCTTTTCTTTTGGCTGCCGATCAGTGCGTTCAGCGGGTATAGAAAAATGGCGTTGATCCCTTCGGCATTTTGCTTATGCTTGTAAATATCATAAAGGACCGGCAACATGAAACATTCCGTTTTACCGGAACCTGTACCAGTGGTCACGGCTATCGAACGGCCCTGATTCAGGAGCGTGTCCCAGCTTTCGTACTGGTGTTTGTAAGGGTGACGGTCATGGGGAAATTGAAAATTAGGGTCCTTTATCCCGGCAAGCTTATCGATAAAATCCCTGCTGAATACTTTTTCAGTCTCGCCGAAGGTCAGGTGCGATGGCTCCCAGGGGAAAGCAGTTTGAAAGACCGGTTCGGCCATTAAACCTTCACGTTCAAGTATCTCGGAAAAATAACGCTGCATCGTCGCGTCCCCGGTTGCCCATAAAGAGATGATAGCATCCTTAAGGCGGTTATTGATCTGATGGTATAAATTCTTAAAGTTCATAGGTGATTAGATTTTTGGTTAAACAATAATTGATCGCTTCGCTATACCACGCCGGGTTCAGCACCTGGCTGTAGCGCACATGGCGGCGAATTTCCTCATTCTCCTTTTTCCATAGCGTATGGTCCAGGTTGGTAATGGAAAGCGCGACCGTTACCGGTGATTTTAGCAACAGCTTGACATTGGCCAGTTCGGCATTGACCCCGATGATACTTTTGAACCGCTCCGGCACTTTAGGGCATTTGGTGGGCAGCTCGGCCAATACCTTCGGACCCAGCAAACTGCGCATTTTACTGATCTCCGAGTTCAGGTGGAACCCCTGCTTCAGTTTCGGTGCCGACCCATGCATGATATAGCCGGCGGTTTCCTTAAAGCTCTCGGCAGGCTGCTGCTCGTCAAAGTATTGGATAATGCCGCCAAAGATCAATTTTGCGATTTCCTCATCCGCCTGGCAGCCTATCCATTCTGTGGCCGAGAACCAGTGTTCGCGGGCAGCCCAATGAAAACAAAAGCCAATATCGCGTTCCAGCAGCCCGCAGGCTTCGCTAATGAACGTTTCCGTTTCGTCATGGTAAACGAGGAAAACAAAGACCCTAGCCGACAACTCCGAAGAAAAACCGGCGGCCCTCAAAATGTCAAAGGTGGCAAAGGTCAGTCCGTTCTGCTGGCAAATGCAGAAGTACGCCAGGAAACGTTGCCAAGCCTCGTCTTCAGGTTGAGCGGTCAATAACTCATCCCGCAACTGAGCGATCCGCTCCAGCCGGTCCTCTGGACTGGTTGGTTCATGCAGCGGGTCGCTGCAGATGAACTCGGGCTGTATCCTGACGTCTTTACCGCAAAATGCGATGTACTTACCCAGGCTATTTTCGTCACGGAAAGCATAAGCGCCGTCCTGACCGACGAGGTCGCGCAGATAAAGATCTTTCAGAGGACAATCCAGCGGCACCGCAAAAAGTTCGGGGCGAAGTGGCCCGGTCTGCAGCTGCAGGTTTTGCTGTTCATCTAAACTCCAGGTGATCCGCTGTTCATAACGCTGGATGCGATATTCGGCCAATTTGGTCTGACCAAATTGTTTTTGCTCGACGATCTCCAAGACGATCTCCGCCGAGCTGTCCATGATATCGGAAAGCGCGTAAAGCTGGATGATCCGGTCCTCTAATTTCATGAGCGAGCTTAGGCCCCGCTCCAGCGGCTCGGCGATGATGATATCCTTTTTCGCCGTATTGCTCATGTTCACGATCAGCAGGTCCTGGTTGGTCATCAGCCTATAACCATAAAGCTTGTTCAGGGTGAGGCTGCTGTTATTCGCCAGGATCTCTCCGCCCGGGTCCAAAATGGCAACACCGTGGAAGGGCGGCTCCATTTCGAACTGCAGGCCACGGCCCTGGTTGGCGGACCGCAAGCTGCCATGAATAGCGGCAGGGATATGGCTTGAACTGGTTAAATTCAGGGTGATCGTATGCGGCCCCGACTTATCGATTTGAACCCAGGGGTTCTCGTTGATCTGAAAAATGAACGGATTGTTAACCACCTCGATCTGTGCTTGGTGCAGGCTTTCTGAACGGACACGTCTTTCCAGCCGGCCGAGCACAAAACAGCTGTCATATTCAATGATGTCGCCGATCTGCAATCTGAGTTGTATCAATCCGGCAGGTACCGGCACGCTCGAGCTGTTCCAGTCCGTCGCTGAACTCTGACGCCATTTCAGATCAATGTTCTTGATAGTGCCGTTTTCGTCTTCGGCTATTACATGTGGCTTGCCATTGGTGATGGGATAGTTGGCCCTTTTGATCCATTTCGGCCTTTGGTCCCAAATATACCAGTCGATTTTTTTACTGGAGGTTTTGAAACTACGCTCTTCTCCGTCCTGGTCAACTACTATGGTTTGCTGAAACCGGATCAGATCAAATGTTCCGCCATAAAAGTGCAGCTTGTCGATGGTTTCGCCGCCGGATACCTCATGGCCTGCGGGACTCAAGACAAACCCCGTATCACTAGCGGTATGACTGCCTTTTTCCAGGATGTATTGCGTATCATCATAAGCTGTCCACAACGTAGGTTGCGCTAAGCGGGGCAGGTAACCGACCAGATCATTACAGCTGTAGCGGCTGCCGTCAGTACCCGCCAAATAGATGTCCGGTAATTGGTCACCGCCGTCCCACAGGAGATCATGCTGATTCACCCAGTCTGTCTTATATTGACCGTTCGCTTTTTTGATAAACTTGCAAACGACGACCCCGTTGTAATGGCATTTATAGATGTAGTCGAGTTGATCGTCTTCGCTGCTACGGATAAAAAGATGACGGAATTGTTCTGTAGTAAAGTCAGGGAAAGCGAGGTAAAGCCGGATGTTTTTTCGTTGCGAATCGAGCATCCACGCTACTTTGATCCGGGTTTTGCGAACAGGAGCGCGTAAACTCAGTTTTTTGATTCGCAATTCGCTGCTGATCTCATAGAGTTCCCGGTTTTCGTTCAGAATAGACAGGTAGGCCTCATCGTTATCCATGATCGCTTTCACGATCGATAAGCAACACTCGTAAATTTCCGGGTTACGGCTGGTCGTGGGCAACAGTGCGGTCAGGTCGTTGTCGAATGCGAAATCATCTATGGTAGATGGATTCAGCTCTATGATCTTTAGCAGGAAGTTTTTGTAACTGCCGGTGTGAGCCGACATGTGCCTGACGGGCAAGCCGCCTTGTAACAGTAGCGTTTTAAAATAAAGGGTGTTCTGGTTCTTGATCCAGCGGACGCCTAACAACTGCCCCCCTTTACGGGCAAGTTGAAAGAAACGTTCTTCATCGGTGCCCTGTAGACGCTCAATGCTTTCCAGCACTGCGCGCTTGGAGGGACTGCCACCATTGTAACATCTTTTCCACCATTCGGCATAATATAAAGCGCAGTCGACGGGGTCCAACTCTTCAAAATTCGACGCTTCTGCCAGGCTTTGTTTTAGTTCAAAGAAACCGGCATCGTCCAGGGCGTAACTCCATAAAGCCTGACCACTGTGGCGGGTTAATTGCCGGGCTGCTAATAACTCATTAAAAACGCTCATTTTAATCGGATAAGGTGGTTAAATGTACTATTTTTTCCGGTTACACGCCATTAGCTCAGGTCTTCCGTAGGTGCCCCCGGCGCATCACGCTTGACGGCGTCGATACCGTTGTTGCGGCCGGCTGCAGTAGTGTAGTTTTCGCTGCGACCGATGATCTCACCATTACCTGCTTTCAAATTGAAAGTGTAATTGTAAACCTGACCCCTTAGCTCATAGCGGCTGTCATAAGCTGCATTGGCTTTCACGGAAGCGATGCCGTTCAAACAGGCTTGTTTGGTCGTGTAACCTTCGCCGCTGAGGATCTTTTCACCATTACGGGCTTTCAAATGAAAGTAGAATTGTTGGTTGGTGCCCTTGAACACCTGAAATTTTGGATTTTCCATAGTTTTAATGATTTTTTCTAAGGGAATGGCCAAAACCTTGCCAATCAAATTATATAGGTATTTTCGCTATTTTAATTTACTTTTATATCATAATTTGAAATTGAATATCAATAATTGACATGAAAATATTAATCTCATGGATCGCCCAAAAGAATGATTTTGGCGAAAATGGCATAAATGAAAACGGGCCGACCCTGAATTATTATAAGTATTTCTTTGAATATGATCGGCATATTCTACTCAGCAGTGCCAGGCAAGATGACACCCGAGCCGAGCAACTGGCATCCAGGATAAGGCTTTTATATCCGGAACATGCCGTGAAGCTTAACTTGCAATATATGGCTGTTGATGACGTGATCGATATTGCCCAGATCAAGGAAAGGGTCGAGACCTTATTGCTGCAATATGCCGGGGATGATATCGATATATTTTATTCACCCGGCACATCTGCCATGCAGGTTGCCTGGTATATCTGCCATACAACGCTGGGTTTGAATACCCGATTGGTGCAGGTGCGGCCTGCCAATAAGTCTGCCTCCAGGCAACCCGAACGGATCGTCATCGACGTTGCGTTCTCGAGCATTCCGGTAAGTGCGGTTATTCGGGAGGAGAGCTTATCCAAAAAAGCCAAACCGAAAGGTCATTTATTGGTGCCTTCTATTCAATCGGTCTACGACAAAGCTGCAATGGTGGCCCGGACAGATAAGGTTACCACGCTGATCATTGGCAGCAGCGGTACGGGTAAGGAACAATTGGCCCGCCAGATCCATGAGCTTTCAAGTCGATCCACCGCCCCTTTTATTGCGGTCAATTGTTCCGCATTCAGCGACCAATTACTGGAATCAAGGTTGTTCGGCTATAAAAAGGGTGCATTTACCGATGCGGCGAAAGATACGCCCGGGGTCTTTGAGGCAGCAAACGGGGGCACCATCTTTTTGGATGAGATTGGCGATATATCTTCTTATATGCAACAAAGCTTACTAAGGGTGTTGCAGGAACAAGAGATCTTGCCCCTGGGCGCTAATCACCCAGTGAAAATAAATGTGCGAGTGATCGCTGCGACCAACCGGGATCTGCCCGATGCCTGCCGGAACGAACGTTTCCGGTGGGATCTATATTATAGGCTGGCTGTCGCTGAACTGACTCTTCCCGATATGGTCGATATGTCCCTGAGCGAGCGGAGCGAATTGGTCGCATTCTTTCTGAAAGCGAAGAAGACAGAATTAAGAAAAGGCCAATTACTGAAATTGAGTAAAGAAGCAGAAGCAGCTTTGCTTGCATATCCTTTTCCTGGTAATATTCGGGAGCTTGAAAATTTGATCGCACAGCTTTATGTGTTTCACGAAGAGTCTGTTACCTTAACAGATCTACCGATGCGCATACAAAAACCTGCAGCCGAATTATCCTTGCGCTGGCAGGATGTAGAAAAGGGGCATATCGAGAAGGTAATGCGGCTGACAAATGGCAATAAACGACAAGCTTGCGATCTGCTGGGCTATGGCTCGATCAACACTTTGCAAAAAAAACTACAGATATACACCCTTGAGAAATTTAACAGCAATTTAAATACAAGGAAGGATTAGCAAAATATGTATTACCTTTTATGATGATGAAGACTCAACCCATTTCTTAACTGTGTGCCTGTGAACTTTTAACCTTCTTGCGATCTCAATTTGTTTTACTCCAGATGATATCTGTTCTTTTATGAAATCACTATGTTGCGCTAATACTGGATTTGCCTTTCTGCTACCTTTTGGACGACCTAATACTACCCCCTCTGATTTCTTTCTCGCAAGAGCTTCTTTAATGCGTTGCGAAATTAACGTTCTTTCAATTTCCGCTGAAAGCCCAAAAGCAAATGCTAATACTTTTGAATTAATATTATCGCCTAATTCATAACCTTCTTTTATGGCAAAAACCCGGACTTGTCTTTCCATACATTGGTTTAGTATACTCATAATTTGCATCAAGTTACGTCCCATACGGGAGATTTCTGATACGATTAGGATGTCGTCAGTGTTTAATTTGGCTAATAGTTTGCCAAATGTCCGTGCGGTAAGTTCTTTGCGTGAACTGATTGTTTCTTCAACCCACTTTGAGATATGAAGATCTCTCTGTTGCGCAAATTTTAGGATTTCAAATCGTTGGTTTTCTACTGTTTGTTTATCCGTACTTATTCTAAGATAGGCGTATATCATTTTTGGCCTGAATGTATAAACAAAACACCAGTTTTTTATCGACTATCGGATAAGATGTGTTCGTTGATAATAAACACCAGTTTTTTACCAACCAAAAATGTTTTATTATTACGGGGAATCATCTAAACTTTTTAACTGTTTTTTT
>Ga0157369_10004006_pt1 | contig 17474 bp, 13 predicted proteins | sample C25metaG_FD_113461 | JGI IMG/M metagenome (GOLD analysis project Ga0157369, IMG submission 113461) | Corn rhizosphere microbial communities from Kellogg Biological Station, Michigan, USA - C2-5 metaG | ecosystem: Host-associated > Plants > Roots > Rhizosphere > Soil | place: USA: Michigan... | reverse complement strand
GGGCGGTTACCGCATCGTGAATTTCGACATTCACACGACGAACCAGGCGGATGCTGTGAGCCCGCAATTCACGGGCCCGGTGGTTTCGCTGGTATTTCGCGTTCCCTGACCATTGGCGCAACTCCGCTGGCCACCATCAGCCTGGATAAGCTGACCATCCTTCTTCGCGCCGGGAAGACGGTTCAGGCGGCTCGGACCCCCTTAATGGCGGTGAGAGTCTGAAATGCCGCGTGGCGGACTGTGGCGTCCGGGTCCGTCAGAAGCGGCTTCAGCAACTGGCCGCGAGAGGCGGGGGCGAGTTTTCCAATCAGGCCGGCGGCGGCGCAGCGAAAGGCGGGGAGCCGGTGCGACGCCAGCTTGTGAACAGCCTCGGCGTGGCGCTGCGGATCGATTCTGGAAAGGCAATGAACCGCCGTTGCCGCAACTTCAGGGCTCGCGTCAAGAATTCCGGCAAGCAGTACCGCTTCGATTTCTGGATTGGACTTTGCACCGGGATGCTGCGACAACGCCTCCATTACGGCGGAACGCTCGCGTTCATCGGCATCGGACAGCAGCTTCCGGATCCAGCCGGGATTCTTCATCAGGCGGACAACAAGCGAAACGGCGGCGAGACGGACGCTTGAATCTTCATGCGTCAATCCGGCACGGACGAGCCACAAGTACTCGGTCGGGCGAGCCGTAGCTTCCACGAGAAGGAAACCGCGTTCGGCCAGGCCGCCAATCAAGCCACCGTTGACGTGCGTGCTGTTCAGAAACACCTCAACCTGGCGGGCCACTTCGAGGCCAAACGATTCACGCTGGGTAGCGCGCTGGCGCACGATCTGGAGCGCCTCCTCATCGGAAACGCGGCACGGATCGAGCAGTTCCCGAAGGGATACCACCATGAACAACGTATCGGCATGAGGCGGAAGAAACTTTAGTTAGTTAAGTTAGCGGTTGTCCAGGACGCGTCGGACCCGCATGGCCACCGCATTCTGACTTCCTCGACTTTTCGCTTCCCCATCCCGCAGGGATAACAAGGGCGAAGGCCCTCGAGCAGTTACCCTCGACGTCGCGTCGTCTGGCTCACGCTCCTCGGGTTATCCGAACCGGGAATCACGTGCGTGAGGTCGCTGCTGAGAATGGTCGGGCACCATTTTGTTTCGATGTGCTCAATCACCAGCTCCGTCCCGCGAGTATGGCTGACGAACGGCCGTGTTCGTGGATCGTACATCGAGTCAACCAGGTCGCGCACGACGGCCACATGGAAGCCCAGGCGCGTCATCTGTCGGGCGCCAAATGAACGATTCAGGATACAGATATTCGCATGCACGCCCATCAGCGCGATGTTGACGATGCCTTCCTGCCTGCAAAAGTTGTAAATCTCCTGGCCGTTGTCGCTGACGCCATCGAACCCTGCGATGTCGATGGCCGCGTTCTCGCGGGTCCAGGGCCAGGGCGGACCCGTATCCGGCTTCACCACGGGATCATCGCAACCACCGGCGCTGTCGTCGATGGGGAACTCCCGTTCTTCCTCGGCATCCCGGCCACAGCGCGTCGCGATTGGAAATGGGGAGGCCGCCATCGGAGCCCGTTGCATGCGCAGCCGCTGCGGCGTTCCTTCATAGAACTTCATGGTGTCGCTGGGGGCGTGAATGATCATTACCCCCAGACTGCGAGCGCTGGTAACCACCGCATTCATTCGCGGCGCCATCGCCGCCACTCGTTGCGCCGATGATGCGCAGGTATGCGTGTTCCACATGTCGCAGATGATGACGGCGGTCTGGGCGACTTCCCATCGCAGCACGCTTTCGGACAAACGGCCGGCCTGCCGCCTTCGGGCATGCAACTCCAGCGTTCCGGGTACTCTGGGTCGGTTCGGCAATTCTCCTTCAACGCCGGACGCCACCTTTTGAACCGTCGCAAGCGCCGCGGGCATAACCATCAGAAAAGAACGTCTGCGCATTGAGAACTCCGGAACTCAACTCTAACAGTTTCTTACCGGCTCGATCTTCCAGGCTCCTGCTTCATTTCGCCATCCGAACACCGGAAGCGCGCGGCCCGTTCGCCCTTCCCGCGGATTCGCGCGAATTTGAATTCCGGCCGGAATTTCTGCGCATTATTCTCGATCGCAGCCGCCCCAAAAACCATTCACGCCAATTGAAACTAATTTTTTAAACCTGCAAGTCGTGTCTTTGCAATGTATTGTTTTCGTCCTCTATAGACCCTTCAGGTTATTTGGTAACCGCATTCATTCGTATACTGAGACCAGTTATGACGGATCGCCCGAAATCGACGCCTGCTTCGCGCTCCCGGCGTCAAGCCGCTGAACCGGCGGAAGATCTCACATCCATTCTGTCGTCCAAGGTCGTTGGGCAGCCGAATGTCATTAACGTAATTGTTCCCTATATCGACATGTTTCAGGCGGGTCTGGCGCCGGAAAACAGGCCTGTGGGCGTATTCCTTTTACTGGGTCCCACGGGTACGGGAAAGACTCGCACGGTGGAGGCGCTCGCCGAAGCGCTGCACGGCAGCCCGAAGAATCTGCTGAAAATCGACTGTGGCGAATTTCAGATGGAGCACGAGGTCGCCAAACTGATCGGCGCGCCTCCCGGATATCTGGGCCACCGCGAGACCCAGCCCATGCTGTCGCAGCAGAAACTCACTGCCGTCACAAGCGACCGCAGCGCTCTCTCGCTCGTCCTGTTCGACGAAATCGAAAAGGCTGCGCCTTCGCTCACGCGCCTGCTTCTCGGCGTTCTCGACCGCGGCATTCTGCGCCTCGGTGACAATTCGGTCGTCAATTTCGAAAAAAGCCTGGTCTTTCTCACCAGCAATCTGGGCGCGAAAGAGATGATGCGGGAGATCAATCCCGATTTCGGCTTCCAGTCGGCCAACATCGGAACCACGCGAGACGAGCTCACCCAGAAGCTGCAGAACATTGCTCTTGTCGCCGTACGCAAGAAATTCTCCCCCGAATTTGTCAACCGTATCGACCACGTCATCACGTATCAGCCTCTGAACGCGGAGTCTTTTTCGGCCATCGTGGATCACGAGGTCGATAATCTTCAGAGTCACGTGAACACCCGGCTCGGCGCGCGCTGTTTCGGCGTGGACGTGCCGTTCGAAACCCGCCAATGGCTGATCGAGAAGGGCACCAGCACCGAATACGGAGCAAGAGAACTCAAGCGCACCATCCACAAGCACCTCACGCAGCCGCTCGCGACCCTGGTGGCAAAGAACCAGATTGAGCCTTCCTCCCGTGTTCGCGTAGACATAGCGCCGGATCGTGAAGCGCTGACGCTGCGGGTCACCGCGGAAGGGGAAGCGCCTGTACCGTCCCACCCGACCGTTCTTCTGGTGGACGATAACCGCGATCTCCTCCAGTTCCTCGAGCGGCTGATGGCGGAATCCGGTTGGGAATTGCTGGCTGCGGAGAGCGCAAGCGACGCGCGCCGCATCATCGCCAACCGCAAGCCGAATGCGGCGCTGCTGGATTACATGCTCCCGGATGGAAACGGCGTGGAGCTGGCTCAGCAGTTGAAACAGAGTATCCCCAACCTGCAGGTCATCATGATGACCGGATCCGTTCTCGCGCCGGAGGAAGAAGCGATCTGCGAAGAGCATGACTTCCCTGTGCTTCGTAAGCCGTTTCTCGCGACCGACGTGATGAACCAGATTCGCAGCCGCCTCGCGGGACGAGCGACCGCCGGCCGCTGATCGATTTTGTAGTACAAGCGGGCCTCGGGCCGTGTCTCCTGATACGGCCCGAGGTCGGCACCCGCATTTTGTCGGCCCGGAAAAGCCCGGCCGGCGGCGACAAGCCATTGACTTCAAATCCGGGATGGAGGAGCATCCAGTAGAGGCGTCATGGCTTCCCGGACCGGGTTTTTCGTGCTTGCTTTCGTCGCGGCCGGAGCAGGCAATATGGGTGCGCAATCGGTGGTTTCGGTTCGCTCCGGATTGCTGAATTTCTCCGAAGGCGCAGTTTTCATCAATAATCAGCCAGTCAAACAGCACGCCGGCGCATATCCGTCGGTTCACGAAGGTTCGGATCTGCTTACGCAGAGCGGCCGGGCCGAGTTGCTGCTGACCCCGAGCGCATATCTTCGGATAGGCCAGAACAGCGCCGTCCGCATGATTTCGGACCGTTTGACCGATACCAAAGTAGAACTCCTCTACGGCTCGGCCATGCTCGATTCGACCGAAGCGCCCGAAAACACCGGAATCACGCTGATCTTCAAGGAGCGTCAGGTCCAGATCAAAAAGCCGGGAAAGTATCGGATCGATTCGGACCCACCCCAGTTCCGTGTCTTTCAGGGAACTGCGGAAATTGCCGGATCGGGCGCGCCGATCGTTCTCCTTGCGGATCAGATGGCTCCGCTTGACGGCGCAACCATCGTGAAACGATTTACTGAAGGATCAGACGATCTTCTCGACATCTGGTCCGATGAGCGTCACTTCATGGTTGCTTCCAGCTTGTCCAACGCTCAGTCCGTCACCGACCCTGCTACGTCGGACGACTCGCAGTCGGCCGGTTCAGACCTGGGCGCGTATCTTGGATACATTCCACCAGCCGCGATTCCTCCGGCTCCGATTGCGCCGCTTGCCGGCATGTATGACCCTTATTCGACGGGCATGCTGGGCCTTGGTTATGGACCCTTTGGATATCCCGGTTACGCTGCCCTGGGCGTTTTTCCAACTTATCTTTACTCCGGGCTTTACTACCGCGGTTCGCAGTTTATGCGGCGTTCGCCTGGCCCCTCAGGTTCCTTTACCCCCGGCCGCCCGCTATATGGGTATCGGTCGGCAGGATCGATTGGTGGATACCATCCGGTGGGCTCGATCGGCGGATACCACCCGGTCGGCTCGATCGGCGGATACCGCCCCGGCGGATATCGTCCGGCGGGTACGATCAGCCGACCTCCGGTCTTCTCACCGCGACCGGTTGTTGGCGGGGGCGGAGCCGGGCCGCGCCCGATGGCACGCCCCGCGCTGCATCGCTGATTTCGGCCTGGCGCGCGATACCATGGTTTAGTTGACCGTCGTGAATCCTGCTCTTCCGGTCCTTCTGACCGTCGCCGATCTCGAATCGCTTCCCGATGACGGCAATCGGTACGAAATCGTTGACGGAGAACTCTTCGTGTCCACGAGTCCGAGCTTCCTTCACCAGACTGTACTTGCGCTTCTACTCCATGCAATCCTGAACTATCTTCAGGGAAATTCCATGGGATATGTCGTCCCCGGCGTAGGCGTAATCTTCGACGACCACAATGCCGTTATTCCGGATCTGCTCTACATTTCGAAAGAGCGCATGCCCGAAACAATTGTTGGTGGCCGGCTTGTGCGCGCGCCGGAAATCGCCATTGAAATCCTGTCCCCAGGATCCTCGAATGAGCGCCGGGATCGCCACGTGAAGATGAACCTGTACTCCGCCCGGGCAGTACCCGAATACTGGATCGTCGACCCGGAGAACCGCTCAATTGAGATCTATCGCAGCCGGTCCGGCAAGCTCGAGCTGAGCGGCACTCTTCAAGCTGACAACGTCCTTACCTCGCCGCAACTGCCCGGCTTCAACGCCCGAATCGAGTCGCTATTTCCCAATTTCTGACCGCTGGCGCGCGCCAGGAGCAAATTCAGCGGCTTCTATAATCGAAGTATCCAATTCAATAAAGGAGTTTTGTGACCGGCAACGATATCCGCCAGCGCTTTCTTGACTTTTTCGCCGCCCGCGGCCACCGCGTGGTGCGCAGCAGCTCGCTCGTGCCGGCGAACGATCCCACCCTGCTCTTCACCAACGCGGGAATGAATCAGTTCAAAGAGGTCTTTCAGGGCCTCGAAAAACGCGATTACACCCGCGCCGCCTCATCCCAGAAATGCGTTCGCGCCGGCGGCAAGCACAACGATCTTGAAAACGTCGGCTACACCCGCCGCCACCACACGTTTTTTGAGATGCTTGGCAATTTCTCGTTCGGCGACTATTTCAAGGCCGAAGCGATCGAGTTCGCCTGGGATCTGATCACTAAAGACTACGGGCTCCCGAAGGACAAGCTGTATGTCACCGTTTTTCGTGAGGACGATGAAGCCGAACGTCTCTGGCAGCAGGTCGCCGGGGTGCCCAAAAGCCGCATCTTCCGCCTTGATGAGAAGGACAATTTCTGGCAGATGGGCGATACCGGTCCGTGCGGACCTTGCTCGGAAATCCATTTCGATCTTGGTCCCGAAGCCGCGGAACCGGGTCGCGAGCATGAGCAGTTCCCTCTGGATGGAGGCGGCCGCTTCGTCGAGATCTGGAATCTGGTCTTCATGCAGTACAACCGCGACGCTTCGGGCAAGCTCACGCCCCTGCCGCGGCCTTCGATCGATACGGGCATGGGGCTGGAGCGGCTCGCTGCTATTCTCCAGGGCAAGCTTTCCAACTACGAAACCGATCTGATTCGCCCCGTAGTCGATCGGGCGGGCGAGTTGTTCGGTGTCGCCCCCGGTTCTGACCCGAAAGTCGATACCGCGCTTCGCATCAATGCCGATCATGCCCGCGCCACAGCCTTTCTCATCAACGACGGCGTTCTACCCTCGAACGATGGCCGCGGCTACGTTCTGCGGAAAATCATGCGGCGGGCCATGCGACACGCCCGGCTGGCGGGCCGGACGGAGCCCTATCTGTACCAGCTCACGGGCTTCGTCGCCGAACTCATGCAGCCCGCCTACCCCGAGTTGATGGAATCGGTACAGCGCGTCGCTCGGGTCGTCAAGGATGAAGAGCACCGCTATGCGACCACGTTTCTGGTTGCCGAAAAGGTGTTTACGGAAGAGTTGGCAAAGCTGTCGGATGCCACCGTGCCCGGCGCCATTTCCTTCCGCCTTTACGATACTTACGGGCTGGCGCTCGATGAGCAGGAAGACATGGCGCGCGAGCGCGGATTCGAGATCGATCGCACCGGCTTCGAAGTCGAAATGCGGCAGCAGCGGGAACGCGCCCGTGCGAGTTGGAAAGGCGCCGAAAGGGGCGCCGTTGCGCCTGTTTACCAGCAGCTTCTGGCCGGGGGCCGAACAAAATTCCTCGGGTACGATCAGCTCGACGCGATCTCGACCGTGAAAGCGCTTGTCGTCAACCAGCAGGCCGTCGATCAGATCGAGCCTCATACTGAGGCTGAACTCGTGCTGGACCAGACTCCGTTTTACGCCGAAACCGGCGGCCAGGTCGGCGATCGCGGCTGGCTATACAACGCGCACACCGGCGAGCAGATTGCCACCGTGGAGGACACCCGCCCGGCGGTGCCGGGCCTGACCGTGCACAAGATCCGCAGTATTGCTCCTGTTCGCATCGGTGATGAATTGCGGGCCGCCGTTACCGGTCCCGAACGCCAGGCCACCATGCGCAATCACACCGCGACTCACCTTCTGCACGCCGCGCTGCGTCAGGTTCTTGGGCCGCACGTGAAACAGGCCGGCAGCGTCGTCGAGCCGCCGCGTCTCCGATTCGACTTCTCCCATTACGCGGCGATGGATCCCGTCGAAATCGCGGAAGTCGAGCGTCTCGTGAATCAGGAGATTCTGCGCAATGCGCGTGTCAGCACGGATGTGATGCCGCTTGAGCAGGCCCTCGGCACGGGCGCCATGGCTTTGTTCGGCGAAAAATACGGCGATCAGGTTCGCGTCGTTTCCATTCCCGAATTCAGTAAGGAACTATGCGGCGGTACGCACGTTTCCCGCACCGGCGACATCGGGATGTTCAAAATTATCTCCGAAAGCAGCATTTCGGCGGGCGTCAGGCGAATCGAAGCGATTACGGGCGAAACTGCGGTCAGGCAGTATCAGGAAACGGCCGGGGCTGTCCATCGCATCGCCAGCATGCTCCGCGTCGCCGAGCCCGAGCTCATCGAGCAGATCGATCGGCTTCTGTCTGAAAAGCGCGAGCGCGAGCGGGAAATCGATCATCTGAAAACGAAGCTTGCCCATATCGCGGTCCGCGAACTGGTGGAACAGGCTCGTGAGCGAAACGGCGTCAAATACGTCGTGGCCCAAATTGAAAACATGGATCGCGCCCAGATGCGCGTCCTGGCCGATTCGCTGCGTAATCAGCTCAAGCCCGCGATCGTAGTTCTTGCTTCCACTGAGGACGGCTCCGTCTCGATTGTTTCCGCCGTGACGAAGGACCTGACCCAGAAGGTTCATGCGGGCAAACTCGCCGGAGCGCTGGCCCAAGCGGTCGGTGGCAAGGGTGGCGGCCGTCCCGACATGGCGGAAGGCGGCGGAAAAGAGCCATCCGCTCTGCCCGGCGCTCTCGCCAGCATCGCCAGTGAAGTGGAAAGCAAGCTGTGACCGAGGCAACGTCGTTCGACGCCATCGTCATCGGCGCCGGACCGACCGGTCTCGCCTGCGGCATCGAACTCGAGCGTCGCGGCGTGGCAAGCCTGATTATTGACAAAGGGTGCGTCGTCAACTCTCTGTACCATTACCCGACGCACATGACGTTCTTCACCACGCCCGAACTTCTCGAAATCGGCGATATTCCGATGACCAGCCTGAACGAGAAGCCGACACGCACCGAGGCCCTGAAGTACTACCGTCGCGTGGCGGACCATTACGGACTGCGCATCCACCAGTACGAAACCGTGAATTACATCGGCGGATGCGACGGCGCGTTTTCCATCTCAACGGTCGACCGGATCGGACTCGATCACCTCTACGCAGCGAAAAAAGTCGTTATCTCGACGGGCTACTACGACGTGCCAAATCTTCTGAACGTACCCGGCGAAGAACTCCCGAAGGTAATTCATTACTATAAGGAGGCTCACCCGTACTACGATCACGACGTAATTGTGGTGGGCGCGAAAAATTCCGCCGCAATTGCGGCGCTCGAGCTCTACTGGACCGGCGCCCGGGTCACCTTGGTCCACCGCGGGCCGGGCATCCACCACCACGTGAAGTACTGGATCAAGCCCAATATCGAGAACCGCATTAAAAACGGCGAGATACAGGCTTATTTTGGATCGAAAATCCGCGAAATACATCCGGACCACGTGGTTCTCGATACACCCGCCGGACCCCTCACCGTCCGTAATGATTTCGTTTTCGCGATGACCGGCTACAGCCCGGATCTGAAGTTTCTGAACGCCGCCGGCATTACGCTCGAACCGGAAACGCTCAGGCCGCGCACCGATCCCGCCACGCTCGAAAGCGAACGAAAAGGTGTGTTCCTGGCGGGTGTGATTGTGGCCGGAATGCACACCAACGAGATATTCATCGAAAATGGAAGATTCCACGGACGCCAAATCGCACAGGCGATCCGTGCGCAACTGGTGTAGTTCGGGATATTGTTCTGGAACTGTGATTTTGAACACTTAAGTACCCCTGACTGGAAACGCGTGTGTTTGTTACGAATCCGCGCCGCGAGTCACTGAATCATTAGAAAATGAGGAAGTACGGCGCACGGCGCTGTGGAGAATAAGAAGGGGCAAAATGTTCAACTCGCTGCTAAATTCCCTGTTCGGTTGCGCTCATAAGAGAACGACTTTTCCTATAACCCCATCTCGCAGGACGCAGTTGATGGATGCCACCCGCCGCGGCACATACGTCACCTGTCTCGATTGCGGGAAGGAATTTGATTACAGTTGGCAGGACATGCGGGTTGGTCAGGCAGTGGAGTCGCGTTCCGCGGCTGCAGCACAGACTTTCTCGACAGTAAATCGCTGATCCACGCCTTGCGAATTAAAAGCCGGTTTCACGATGAAACTTCAAGGGGCAAACCGTTCAGGTTTGCCCCTTTGGCTTTTTGGCGCAACGACTCTTCTGTTTTTTGGAAAATCGCTCTTCAGAGTTCCATTTATCGAACCGCAAACTGGTGAAGAGCGCTTAATATTTCGTGGCCGAATGAGTCGGCTTTTCGCTCTCCGATCCCGACTACTTCCATCAGTTGGCTCAGGTTCGAAGGCTCCCTGCGGCACAGGTCCGCAAGGCTCGCGTCATTCAGGATCATGAACGCCGGGACGCCGCGCTCCCGGGCGAATCGCCTTCGCCATTCGCGCATGTGCTGCAGGAGCGCCGAATCCGGCTGTGCGGAAACTCGCGCAGTCGCAGCGGCCCTGCGTTCTCCCGCGCTCATCCATTCGAGTTCCGCGGTGCAGACGTCGCAGGCGCCGCAGCTCTCCCACTTCGGAGTTTCGCCGAAATGGAGGCAGATTTCCCGGTGCCGGCAGGCGCGACCCTCGGCGAAACGGCGAATCGCGTGATACGCGTCCCACGCGCGCCGCTGTTCCTGCACATCTTTCATGTTTTGAATGAAGTAGGCAAGCAGCCCGGCGTCTCGCGTCTGCCAGAGAAGGGCGCAATCCGCCGGCTCCCCGTCGCGCCCCGCGCGTCCGGCCTCCTGATAATACTGCTCGATCGATTTCGGCAGCGCCAGATGAATCACCGCCCGGACTGACGGTTTGTTGATGCCCAGCCCGAACGCGATCGTGCCCACCAGCACCCGGACCTCATCCGACATCCAGATCTCCTGGTTCCGCGTGCGCTCCTCGTTCTCCATGCGGCCGTGATAAGGCACCGCCTGAATGCCGTTTTTGCCCAGAAACGCTACCGTCTCGCCGACGCGCGCAATCGTGGGCGCGTAAATAATCGCCGTCGAGCCCGCATAGACTTCCATCGCCGCTAATAAAAGCCGGTTTTGCGAATCGCCGCTGCACAATTTCACCTGGTAATTCAAATTCTTCCGGTGAAAACTGGCAATATATTTATGCGGTTCCCGCAGTTTCAACTGCCGTAGCAGGTCGTGCCGGACGCGCTGCGTCGCGCTCGCCGTAAATGCGGCGATCGGCCGGTCGGGAAATTCATCCCGAAGACGACTCAACTGCCGGTATTCTGGCCGGAATTCATGGCCCCACTCGGAGATGCAGTGCGCTTCATCGATGGCGAAAAACGCCAGCGGAACCCGGTGAAGAAAATCGAAAAAATCCCCGCGGAGCAGGCGCTCCGGCGAGACATAAAGCAGCCTGAATTCTCCGCGCGTCGCGCGTCGCATCAGCTCCTGCTGCTCTGCCCATGCGATCTGGCTGTTCAGCGCCGCCGCGGGAATTCCCATTTCGGCAAGCTGCGCCGCCTGATCCGCCATCAGCGCAATCAGCGGCGAAACCACAATCGCAGTTTGCCCGGAAACGACGGCCGGAAGCTGGTAGCAGAGCGATTTGCCACCGCCTGTCGGCATCACGACTGCAACGTCGTTTCCACCGATAATGCTTTCAACAATGCGGCCCTGCAGAGGGCGGAACTGCTCATAGCCCCAGTATTTGCGCAGAACGGAGTGCAGATCGGGGGCGGCCACGGGATAAACCGATTATTGCGCCCACGCGCCGCTCGCGCTAGCGGCCCGGTTCCACAACCTGCCGCACGGTGTGGTCATAACCCGTCTCATTTGCCTGAAAGGTGATCTCGAGCCGCTCCGATTTGTGGGGGTTGTACACGAGCGCGGGTCGAAAACACGCAATGCATGTCGCGCCGTGATATCGCACGCTCGGGTAAGCCACGCCGTTCGAACCGGTCTCGAGCAACCGCCGGGCGAGCGACTGGGACGCGGCGTAACACTCCGGTACCGGCTCGGGCCGAAGGTATTCGGAAAAATCCTCCGCGGGTTCCAGAACATGGAACTGCGCTCTGAAATCCGCCAGCCAGTCGTCGAATGTGGATACGTCCCGCGAAGGCCGCCGATACGGCGCGTCCGGCACGATGATGTCGCTCAGGCGCCGGCTTTTGTGATACGCCACCTCGGCGATCGACGCCTCTTGTCGATCCGCCGCATACCAGGCGCCCCGCGTATCGCCATTGAATCGCGACCCCGATTCGTTCGGGTGCGTGTAAGCGGCATTCACTATGTGCGCGTTCGGAATACCGTACACCAGCTCAAACGTACTGATGCCGATGAACCCTCGCTCTTCACCCTGAACCCGATCGTTCGTCGCGCCGTCGAGGAGGATCAAATCCCTGAGTTCCTGCTCATTTTCGGCGAGCGATGACAGCACCGTTCCGCTCTCGCTGTAGCGAGACGGAATCAGCCGGTGCGCATTCCCCCAGTCGAGAACGGAAATCCGCGGATCTTTCAGCGCCCGCCCCGCCACGCGTCCAGCATCCGGCGCACCTGAAGCATTCCCGGCTGTCCCTGGCGAATCATGTAGTCGATCGGCGCGTCTCCCGCGAATAAGCTTCCTCGATTGCCCAGCGTCACCCAGCGGTCCGCCAGTTCCTGGCCGAAACAGATATGCAGCGCCTTATAGATCCCGATCACCAGCGAGATCCGCAGCAGCGTGTCCTGCGTCAGTCGCTGCTGGCCGGGTCTGCTTTTCCACGCATGAAAAGTCGATGAGGCGATGCCGCCGAGCAAACCACGCGAGTGGAACTCCGTCAGGCCCCATTTTTCGGCAATCCTGAGAAATCCTTTTATTGCGCTGCCGCTCAGCTCTTCACGAACGGCCGGGTCGGTCAAATCTGGCGCCCGGTCGAATGAGTAGCCTGCGATCGGAGGCGCGAGTGTTGTCGCCACGTTTCCTCGATTCCGAGATTATTTTCGCACGATATCGCGAGGCATGGCAATCCGCCGAGCACGCGTCGGCTCGCAAGTAGTTGAGAACTCAGCCTCTCAGCCCTTTCAGAATATCCCAGAACTCCGGAAACGAAACCGATGCCGCTTCGGCGTTCTCGATCGTCGACGGCCCATCCGCGGCCAGCGCCGCCACGGCAAACGCCATCGCGATCCGGTGATCCCCGAAGGAATCGAAATTCGCCGCCCGAAATTTCTGCCGCCCCGGCACGCGCATTCCATCCGGCATGGTTTCCACGGTTATGCCCATGCGGTTGAAATTTTCCGCGACAGTCGCGATGCGATCCGTCTCTTTGATCCGAAGCTCCTGCGCATCCCGCACAATGAGGCCCTGCTCCGAAGCCGCGCCCAGAACCGCAAGCACCGGGATCTCATCGATCAGCGCCGCCGCCAGTTCTTTCTCGATGACGCCTCCGCGCACGGGCGCATGCCGAACCTGAATATCTCCAATGGGCTCCCCGTTCACCGATTCGATCCGAAGAACCGTAATCGGCGCGCCAATCGAAAGCAGAAAATCAAGCAGCGACGAGCGCGTCGGGTTCAGTCCGACATTCTGAATCACCAGACTCGAACCCGGCACAAGCAGACCAGCCACAAGAAAGAATGCAGCCGAAGAAAGATCGCTGGGAACGGTGACGTCGCGGCCGGTCAGTTTCGGCCTGCTCTGGAGTGTAATCACGCGCTGCGCGGAGCGGATGTCCGCGCCGAATTCCCGCAGCGCGATTTCCGTGTGATCGCGTGAGCGCACCGGTTCGCGCACGATCGTTTGCCCGTCGGCGAACATGCCCGCGAAAAGCACGCACGTCTTCACCTGCGCGCTGGCTACCGGCAGCGTGTAATCGATGGCGCGCAGTTCGCCGCCGCGAATCACCAGCGGCGTAAAACGGTTCTCTCGCGCTTCAATATGCGCTCCCATCTGAGCGAGCGGCTTCATCACGCGATCCATTGGCCGCCGCGAAAGCGACTCATCGCCGAAAATGCGGGTGGTGAAGGGCTGCCCCGCCAGCAGTCCGGACATCATGCGAATGGTTGATCCGGAATTGCCGGCGTCGAGATCGCTCGCAGGCGCGTTCCAGCCATCGAGGCCGCGGCCCTCAATCGTAACCGTTGTGCCCTGTTCTTCAACTTCAATTCCCAGCGCGCGCACGCATCCGAGCGTCGAATGGCAATCGGCGCCGGTCGAATAATTCGTAATGCGCGAAGGGCCTTCGGCGAGCGAAGCGATCATCGCATAGCGATGTGAAATCGATTTATCTCCGGGCAGGCGTACAACACCTTCCAGACGCCCCGCGGGGCTTACGGTCTGTCGCATGAAGCTTCATTGTAGAGTGGTGTCTTAACCCCTGTGCAAACTGAACCGGGCGTGGCTTCGCCGCCGCGCGCACTCTGTCCCGCTATGCCTGGCCGAGGCTTTTTAGTCTCGGGCAAGCGTACATTTTCGTTCCGAACGGCGGAATTGATGCTCAAAGAGGATGGCTTTTCTCCGGATCAAAGCGCGAGCTTTAACGGCGACGGTGGGAAAAACGAAAGCGATGGAGCATAATATCCATTTGGCCGGATTACCCCTGTACAGTTACGACGTGGCGCGTGGCCGTGCGCTCACAGTCGCAATTTCGGAGCTGATCGGAAATCGAATAGATCGCAATGCCACAGATCTTTAGTTCCAGTTCGAACTCTTTCGCCCGCGTGAGCATCATCCTCACGGTAATCACAATCGGCGTCCTGGGGGTATGCACGTGGGAATTGATTGCGGATTCGACGTGGGCCACCCGCCAGGGGGAGGCGCGCGAACAGCCGGTTCCCTTCAGCCATGCCCACCATGTAGGCTCGATGGGAATCGATTGCCGCTACTGCCACGCCTCGGTCGAGAATTCGGACTTCTCCATCGTGCCGCCCACCAGGACCTGCATGAACTGTCACTCGCAGATCTGGATCAATAGTCCAACGCTCGAGCCAGTACGCACCAGCTACGCCACCAATACTTCGATCCGCTGGACCAAGGTTTACGATCTGCCCGATTACGTTTACTTCAATCACAGCATCCACGTGAAGAAGGGCGTTGGCTGCGAAACCTGTCACGGTCGCGTCGATAATCAGGCGCTCACCTGGATGCAGCCATCGCTCGAGATGCGCTGGTGCCTCGATTGCCACCGGCACCCCGAAAAGTACGTGAGGCCGCGCGAATTCGTTACCACCATGGGTTACACGCCTTCTGAACCCCAGGAAGTGATTGGCGCAAGACTTGTGAAGGAATACCACATTCTTAAGCTGGAGACCTGCTGGACGTGCCATCGATAGCTATGGCCATCGATAGAGATGCCTGACAGAAATGAACGATAACAGTAATCTGAATCTGCATTCGATCCGGACGGCGCTCGAAAAGGCCAAAGGCCCGAACTACTGGCGTAGTCTCGATGAATTGTTTTCGGTCGATGGTTTCAAGGAATTCCTGCACCGCGAGTTTCCGCGCCAGGCCGGTGAATGGATCGACGATGAAGGCCGTCGAAATTTCATCAAGCTCATGGGCGCGTCGCTGGCGCTCGCGGGGATGACGGCCTGTTCCAAGCAGCCGACTGAATTTCTCGTCCCCTATGTGGAACAGCCGGAAGAGCTTGTTCCCGGCAAGCCGCTGTTTTTCGCGACCGCCTTTCCGGTTCACGGCGTCGCCAATCCGGTGCTCGTCGAAAGCCACTCATACCGTCCGACCAAAGTGGAAGGCAATCCGGAACATCCGGCCAGCCTTGGTTCGGCCGATGTGGCGACCCAGGCCTCGATTCTCGGCCTCTACGATCCGGACCGGCTGCAGACGGTCAATTACATCGGCGAAACGCGCTCTTACACCGCATTTCTGCAGGCGATGATCCGGCAGTTTGCGCTTCAGCGCGCAAAGAACGGCGCCGGCATTCGCATCCTTACGGAGAGCGTTACTTCTCCCACCCTGTACTCGCAGATTCAGTCTGTTCTGAAGGATTACCCGCAGGCGAAGTGGTACCAGTGGGAGCCGCTGAACCATGGCCGCCGCATGGGCGCATATCTCGCGTTCGGCGAGTTCGTCAATCCGGTCTATAAATTCGATCAGGCCGACCTGGTACTGTCGATCGATAGCAATTTCCTTGGAAGCGGTCCGGGGGGCGTGCGCTACGCCCGGGATTTCATTTCAAAGCGACATCTTCGCGGGGGCGGAAGCACGCAGAGCCGCTTCTACGCCGTTGAAACCACGCCCACCAATACGGGCGCCAAGGCTGACCACAGACAGGCGATCAAGCCTTCCGAAGTCGTTGGATTCATACGGGCGCTCGCGGCTGCGGTCGGCGGAGGCGCTCCGGGCGGAGGCGGCGAACTGGCCAATTCCGCGTTTTTCCAGAACCTCGTCAAAGAGCTGCAGGGCGCGCGTGGCCGCTCGATTGTCATTGCAGGCGACGATCAATCGGCGGAGGTTCAGGCGATCGCGCACTATATCAATCAGCAGCTGGGAAATATCGGGAAGACGGTTGTGCTCACGCCGTCGCTCGAGCAGAAGCCGGTCGATCAGTTCGCCGATATTCAGGCGCTGGTGAACGATCTCAACTCCGGCGCGGTGGATCTGCTGCTGATCATCGGCGGCAATCCCGCATTTAACACCCCGCCGGCTCTGAATGTTCGCGCCGCCATCCAGCGCGCCAAAATGCGGGTTCGCGTCGGCCAGTACGATGACGAGACCACGGAGCTGTGCCAGTGGGTCATTCCCGAAGCGCATCCTTATGAAGCATGGTCGGATGCGCCGGCTTATGACGGTACGGTCACCATCATGCAGCCGCTGATCGCGCCGCTTTATAACGGAAAATCGGCCCACGAAATCCTCGCGGCTTTTTCAGAAACTCCAGAGATTTCCGGTTATCAGATCCTGCGCAATTACTGGCAGGACAAGCGGAAAGGCGCGGATTTCGAAACCTGGTGGCGCCGTTCGGTCCACGACGGGTTTATTCGCGATTCGGCGCCCGCCCCGGTAAACGGCGCGGCGAAGCTGGCGCCGCCGCAGGGCCCGCATCAGGAAGGCGCTGCGAGCGGGTTAGAGGTGTCCTTCCACCCCGATCCCTACATTCTCGACGGCCGCTATGCCAACAATGCATGGCTGCAGGAACTGCCTCGTCCCATCACGCGGCTCACCTGGGATAACGCCGTCATCGTCAGCCAGAAAACGGCTCAACAGCTTGGCGTTACGGATGAAGATCAGGTGGAAATCTCGGCCAATGGTTACACCGTCAGGGGCGCAGTCTGGCGCATGCCCGGCCAGCCCGATGGATCGATCGCGCTTTCCCTCGGATACGGGCACCGCCGCATCGGACGAGCCGCCATGGGCGCCGGATTCAATGTTTATCCGCTGCGGTCGTTCGCGAATCCGGTTTATCTCCGCGGCGCTCAGGTGCGAAAGACGGGCGATCGTTTCCGCCTCGCGGCCGTGCAGCACCATTTCGCCATGGAAGGCCGCGAACCGGTGCACGCCGGCTCGCTCGAAGAGTACAAAAGCGATCCGCTGTTCGCTCAAAAAGCGAGCCAAACCCCGAACAAGCTGATCACGATTTTCCCGCAGACGTTCGAATATCACGGTTACGCGTGGGGCATGGCGATCGACCTCACCGCCTGCATTGGATGCAACGCCTGCGTGGTCGCGTGTCAGGCCGAAAACAACATCGCCGTGGTCGGCAAGGAGCAGGTTCTCAATACGCGCGAAATGCACTGGATTCGCGTGGATCGCTATTACAAAGGACATCCGGAGTCGCCCGAGATGTACTTCCAGCCCGTCCCCTGCATGCACTGCGAGGACGCGCCCTGCGAAATCGTTTGTCCGGTGGCCGCCACCGAAACCGACCAGGAAGGCCTGAACAACATGGTCTACAACCGCTGCGTCGGCACTCGCTACTGTTCG
>Ga0157369_10004005_pt1 | contig 17476 bp, 16 predicted proteins | sample C25metaG_FD_113461 | JGI IMG/M metagenome (GOLD analysis project Ga0157369, IMG submission 113461) | Corn rhizosphere microbial communities from Kellogg Biological Station, Michigan, USA - C2-5 metaG | ecosystem: Host-associated > Plants > Roots > Rhizosphere > Soil | place: USA: Michigan... | reverse complement strand
GTAGGTGAGGGTCAGCGGGTCGCCGGCGTTGCCGAGCGAGTCGACCGCGCGGACGACGATCGTGTAGACGCCCTCGGGCAGGCCGGTGAGGTCGAGCGACACCGAGGGCCCGCCGCAGGCCGCAGACAGGGTGACCGGCCCGCTGACCGCGCAGGTGTAGCTGACGCCGGCGATGGCGTCGGTGAGCCCCCAGGAGGGGTGCCGGCCCGAGGACGAGGTCGACAGCGAGCCGCTGGTCAGCGTCGGTGCCGGCGGCACGAGCGTGTAGGTGAGGGTCAGCGGGTCGCCGGCATTGCCGTTCGCGTCGATCGGGACCACGCGGACGACGTACACGCCGTCCGGCTTGCCGGTGAGGTCGATCGAGACGGTCGTGCCGCAGACGGGGGTGAACGCGGCCGGGCCGCTGACCGCCGTGCACTGGTAGGTGACCCCGGCGACGACGTCCGTCACGGTCCACGACGGGTGGCGCCCGGAGCCGGACGTCGACGGGGTCGCCGTGGTCGGGGCCGGCGCGACCAGGGTGTAGGTCAGGGTGAGCGGGTCGCCGGCGTGGCCGAAGGCGTCGACCGCCCGGACGACGACGGTGTAGGTGCCGACCGGCTGGCCGGCGAGGTTGAGCAGGACGGTCTGGCCGCAGGTGACCGCGACGGTGGCCGGCCCGGTGGCGTTCGTGCACTGGTAGGTCACCCCGCTGACCGCGTCGCTGAGGTCCCACGAGGCGTTCGGGTCCGAGGCGGTCTGGGTGGGGGCCGGCGTCGTCGGGGCCGACGGCACCAGCGTGTAGGTCAGGGTGAGCGGGTCGCCGGCGTTCCCGTTGGCGTCAACCGCCCTTACCGTCACCGTGTAGGTGCCATCGGCGGTGACGCCGGACAGGGTGACGGTGCTGCCGGAGCAGGTGACGTGCGCGCCGCCGGTGGCGGTGCAGGTGTAGGTCACGCCCGGGACGGCGTCGGCGACGGTCCAGGTCGCCGTACCCGCCGACGAGCTCAGGTCCGGCGTCGCCGTGGTCGGGGCCGGCGGGACGAGCGTGTACGTCGCCGTGCCGGTGCTGGTGTTGCCGAGCGCGTCGGTCGCGGTGACGGTGACCACGTAGTCGCCGGTGGCGGCACCGGCCGCGATGTCAAGGGTCATTGACGACCCGCAGCCGGACAGCGTGGCCGTGCCGGGGCCGCTGACCCAGCAGGAGAGGGTGACGCCGTCGGTGTCCGGCTCGCTGACCGTGACGCCGACGGAGTGGCCGGAGCCGGAGGTCTTTGCGACGGTGACCGTGGGCTTGGTCACGAAGCGGTCGACGTAGTAGGTGGCGGTGCCGGTGCTGCTCAGGCCCAGGGAGTCGGTGGCCTTGACCGTGATCGTGTAGGTGCCGTCCGGCAGGCCGGTGAGGTCGAGCGTGTTCACGCCGGGCTGGCACGGCGTAAGCGTGGCCGCGGCCGACGGGCCGGTGATCGTGCAGGTGAGCGTGACGCCGCTGTCCGGCTCGGTGATCGTGACGCTGACGGTGTTGCCGTTGCCGCTCGCGGCGGCCGGGCTGACGACCGGGCGGGTCGGCAGCAGCGTGTAGGTGGCGGTGGCGGTCGAGGTGTTCCCGGCCGCGTCGGTGACGGTGATGGTGAGCGTGTACGGGCCGTCGGCGAGCCCGGTGAGGTCGAGCTTGACCGTGCTCGCGGTGCAGGTGGTGACGAGGCCGCCGCCGGAGACCGCGCAGCCGACCGTGTCGGTCGCGTCGATCGGGCCGCCGGTGAGGCTGAACGTGGGCTTGCGGCTAGAGCCGGACGAGGTCGCCGGGCTCGGCTGGAGCGTGGCGGGCGCGGTGATGTCGAGCGCGTACGACGCCGTCGTGGCCTGGCTGGTCTCGGCGGCGGAGGTACCGGGGTTCGCGGTCTGGGTGACGTGCAGCGTGACCGTTTCGTCCTGGGTCGCGCTGGTCAGATCGACCGTGGCGGTGGCCTGTCCGGTGGTGGCGTCGACCGCGCCGCAGCTGGCCGGCAGCGTGCCGCTGACCGAGCCGGTGGCGGTGCAGTCGAGCGTGGCACCGGCGACGATGCCGCCGACGGTCCACGTGGGGTGCCGGCCGTTGCTCGGGCCGGCGGCGCCTTGCACGCTGGGCTGCGTGGGTACGACGTCGACGGGTCCGCTGGTGGCCGATGGGGTGGTCGCTGGGTCGACCGTCGCCGGGTCAGCGTCGTACGCGGTGAGCGTGTAGATGCCGGGTTGAGCGTTCGGGACGGCATAGCTGACCTCCAGCGGGTCGGCGGCGTTTCCGGTGAACGGGCAGGTCGCGAGCGTGCCGACGGGGACGGGCCCTGACCCCGTGTCGACGCTCAGTTGGCAGGCCGACGCGGCCGGGTCGGTGACGGTAACGTCCCAGGTCAGCGGGCCATTGGTGGTGGTCCCCGCGGGGGTGGTGGAGGTGACCTGGAGGCCGGCCGCGTGGGCCTGCGAGGCGCCGGCCAAGACGAGGGCCGCGGCGCCGGCGGTGGGCAGCAGCCAACGGGACACGAGACGTGCCGTTGCTGCCCCGTGCCCGGCGAATGCCGAGTTTCCCACCACCGCTGACGCGTATCGGCAGGTCTGGTCGCGATCTTGATAGCTCTTTCGGGGCCGATTTCTCGTCGATCGTTCGGCAAGGCGTCTTGACGAGGCTTGGTGGCCCGATCAGGATCTCTTGACATGAGCGAAGTGGGGACATGGCCGTACCCGTCGTACTCCGACCGGCGCTGGCTCGGGGGTGACCGGGGCGACGATCCGGCCCTGGCGGCGGTCGTCCGGACGGTGCGGGATCTGGTCCGCGACGGCGGTGGCCCGGTCGGGGGCGAGCCGCCGGCGCTGCTGCACGCCCTCGGCCATCTCGCCGACATCGGCGAGCGGGTCGAGTGGGCGATGCTCTCGCTGGTCGGCGAGGCCCGCTGCCAGGGGGTGACGTGGAAGGCGATCGGCGAGGCGCTCGGGGTGACCAAGCAGGCGGCGCAGCAGCGGTTCGCGCCGTACGTCCAGCAAGCCCTCGACCGCGCCATCGAGTCATGATCATCGCCGTCACAGCGGCCTCTATGTCGCTGTGACGGCGCGACGTACGGCGCTCACCCCATGTGCGGGTAGCGCCAGTCGGTCGGCGGGACGAAGTTCTCCTTCAGCGCGCGCGGGCTGGTCCAGCGGAGCAGGTTCAGTGCCGACCCGGCCTTGTCGTTGGTGCCCGACGCGCGCGCCCCGCCGAACGGCTGCTGGCCCACGACCGCCCCGGTCGGCTTGTCGTTGACGTAGAAGTTGCCGGCCGAGTAGCGCAGCACGTCCTGCGCCTCCACGATCGCCGCGCGGTCCTGGGCGAAGACCGCGCCGGTCAGCGCGTACGGCGCCGCGTCCGCGGCCTGGCGGACGACCGCGTCGTAGTCGGCGTCGTCGTAGACGAAGACCCCGAGGACGGGGCCGAAGTACTCGGTGGTGAAGATCTCGTGCTCGGGGTCGTCCCCGACGAGGACCGTCGGCGAGACGAAGAAGCCCTCGCTGTCGTCCGCCGTACCGCCGGCGACGATCTCCAGACCGGTGTCGGTGCGGGCGCGGTCGAGCACGCCGGAGAGCCGGTCGAAGGCGCGGCGGTCGATGACCGCGCCCATGAAGTTCCCGAAGTCGGCGATATCGCCCATGGGCAGCGCGCGGGTCTGGTCGACGAGGTCGTCGCGCAGCCGCGACCAGATCGACCGCGGAATGTAGGCGCGCGAGGCCGCCGAGCACTTCTGCCCCTGGAACTCGAACGCGCCGCGGATGAGGCCGACCCGCAGCGGGTCGACCTCGGCCGACGGGTGGGCGATAACGAAGTCCTTGCCGCCGGTCTCGCCGACCAGCCGCGGGTAGCCGCGGTAGCCGGTGATGTTCTCCCCGACCGTGCGCCACAGGTGCTGGAAGGTCGCGGTCGAGCCGGTGAAGTGGACCCCGGCGAGGTCGCGGTGGGTGAGCGCGACCTCGGAGACCGCGCGGCCATCGCCCGTGACCATGTTGATGACGCCCGGCGGCAGGCCGGCGGCCTCGAACAGCTGCATGAGGAAGTGCGCGGAGAACTGCTGGGTCGGGCTCGGCTTCCACACGACCGTGCAGCCCATGAGCGCGGGCGCGGTCGGCAGGTTGGCGGCGATCGAGGTGAAGTTGAACGGCGTGATCGCCAGGACGAAGCCTTCGAGCGGCCGGTGGTCGAGCCGGTTCCAGGTCGGTGCCGGGCTGACGAGCGGCTGCTCGGCGAGGATCTGGCGGGCGAAGTGGACGTTGAACCGCCAGAAATCGGCGAGCTCGCAGGCCGCGTCGATCTCCGCCTGGTAGCAGGTCTTCGACTGGCCGAGCATCGTCGAGGCGTTGATCGTGTCGCGCCAGGGGCCGGCGAGCAGGTCGGCGGCGCGCAGGAAGACGGCGGCCCGCTCGTCGAACGGCAGCGCCCGCCAGGCCGGGCCGGCCGCGAGCGCGGCGTCGACGGCGGCCTGGACGTCGGTCCGCGAGGCGTTCCACGTGTAGCCGAGGACCGCGGAGTGCCGGTGCGGCTGCACGACCGCGACCTGCTCACCGCCGCCGGCCCGCCGCTCGCCGCCGATCGTCAACGGCAGGTCGATCGCCTCGGCACCGAGCTCCTTGAGCCGCTGCTCGAGGCCGGCCCGCTCCTTACTGCCCGGCGCGTAGGAACGCACCGGCTCGTTGACGGGCGGGGGTACGGCGGTGACGGCGTCGAGCACACGCCAATCGTGCCACTGCCGCCGGGGCGGCCGCTCGCGGCTCAGGCGACGACGAGCGCCACCGCTTCGTCCGTCATGCGGTAAGCGACGTCCGCCGAGCCTTGAGACCGCTCGGCCGAGCCCGCGGTGACGCCACCCGCGGCGTGGATCGCCGACCAGGCAGCCGCGCTCGCCACCTCGAACGCCCCGGCCTTGTCCTCGGCAACGACCGTGAGGTCGAGGTCGATCTCGCCGTAGCCGCGCCGGTCGGCGTAGCCCCAGGAGCAGTCGAGCAGACGGGCGTCGGCGGCTTCGAGCGCGGCATACGCATCCGTCACCCGCTCGAAGTGATCACGGCGCCGGCCGTCGGGGCCTTCGACGGTCAGGTGGAGCGTCACGGCGAAGGTCGTCACCGGAGTCCCCTCCTCTCGCGACACTCCTGCTCGATCATCCTGACCCGGTTCTTGAGCTGCTCGAAGTAGTACGGGTTGGACGGCGTCCGATGGACGGTCTTCTGATGGCCACCGCACGGGCAGCGCGCCATCGGGTAACCCGCGCGGTGCTCGTCGACCTCCCAGGAACGCGCCCGCAGCCAGGCTAAGACCTCGCGGTACTCCTGTTTCCGGCTTCCCACGTCGAACACACTGTCGAAAACTCGCCGCCTTGGGACCCATCGGTGGCGAGTTGTGGACAGGCTGGCTAGGTGAGCAGGTTGGGGAGTTCCTGGACGGCGTACCAGGCGAGCTCGTAGGCGTCCGCCTCGTCCACCGCGAACGTCGCGTCCTCGTCGCCGAGCTCGGCGCGGGTCAGCGCCGACGCGGCCACCGAGACGACCCCGTCCGCCTCCTCGTCGTCCACGAGCGCCGACGCCCACCGCGACACCTCGACCGGCATCCCCACGGCCACGGCCGCGCGCGGCTCGCCGAGAGCGGCCACGTCGGCATCGGCAACCTCCGCCGCGAGCACGACCCGCCGCCGCACGACCATCGGGTCGGCCGCGAGCAAGGCGAGGGAGGCGCGTGCCGCCGCCTGCTGGGCGACGTACTCCATCTCTTCTTCGTCACCCTCGCGGTACCACTCGCGCAGCGCGGGGGTCACGGCGTACGCGGTGCCGCTCGGCGCGCGCCCGGCGTCGAGCCACGCGCGCAGCAGCGGCAGCGTCGCCGGGAGGTAGACGCGCACGGAACTAGGCGGCGGGCAACGTCGCGTCGCCGTCGCGCAGCGCCGCGGCGGACGTGCGCAGCGACGTGTCGAGCACGCGCAGCCGGCGCCGCGGGTCCATCAGGTTGACCCCGATCGCCTCGAGGTCCTCGCGGCCCGGGCCGAGGATCGTGACGGCGGTGCCGTGCCGGCGGACCTTCGCCGCCTCGCGCAGCACCCGCTTGGTCATCGCCCGGCGGAAGCGACGCTCCACCCGGCCGACCAGCGAGGGCGGCTCGTCGAAGTCGAACGACACCATCGGCGCGAGGACGACGACCTCGTCGAGCCCGCGGTTCGCGAGCAGGTCGAGCGAGGTCGGCGAGCAGGTGCCGCCGTCGACGTAGCGGCGGCCGTCGATCGTGACCGGCGCGTACCAGCCCGGGATCGCGCACGAAGCCATGACCGCGTCGCGCAGTTGCGCCGGCGGCGCGCCGGCCCGGCCGAACGGCACCCGCCGGCCGGTGTCGTAGTCCATCGTCACGATCCAGGTCGCCGGGTGCGGCGCCCACCCGTCATCGCTCGCGCCCGCCTCGACACCCGCCTCAACCGCCACCTCGATCAGGGCCCCGACGGCGTCGAGCTGGCCGCGTCCCTGCGGCGCGAGGCCGGAGAGAATCGCGAGCGGCGGCAGCCGGCGCGGATGGCGCACCGCCTGCGCGAGCAGCGCGGTCGACCCGATGCCCATCTTCGGTCGCGGCGGCAGCGGCCCGCCGCTGGCGTTGTCGGGGTCGAAGTCGACGGCCGGGTCGCCGGGCGCGGGCACGCCGCGCTGGTGGTTGACGAGCGTCTCGACCGTGATGCCGCAGCCGAGCAGGCCGGCCAGCACCGACCCGGCCGAGGTGCCGACGAGAACCTCCGCGTCGCGCGGGTCCCAGCCGTAGGTGTCCTGCAGCGCGGCGAGCGCGCCGATCATCCAGCTCGCCCCCAGAACGCCGCCGCCACCCAGGACAAGGCCGCGTCGTACCGGTGTCTGGCTCATCGGACCGTCTCCATCAGCTCGCCGAGCGACTCCTCTATGCACAACGCCAGTACGTCGACGTCCGGCATGGCGTCACGATCGGCGTTCAGCCCGTAGTACACCCCGCCGTTGTACGACGTCAGCCCCACGGTCACAGCCTGCTCCTTCGCCAGCGGTACGACGGGATAGCACTCCAGCATCTGTGCCCCGGCCGCGTACAGCGCGAACTGGGGACCAGGCACGTTCGTGACGACGACATTGAACAGCCGCCGGGTCATCCGGGCGCCCAGCCTCGCCGCGGCGGCGTGAATCGTCGGCGGGGCAAATCCGGACAACGAGATCAAAGCGTCCGCCCCGACGGACTGGCCGGAGTCCTTGTGCGCCTTCATCGCGTAGGAGACGCGGTGCAGCCGGACCAGCGGGCTGGCCTCGCCGACCGGCAGGTCGACGAAGATCGCGGACACCCGGTTGCCGAGGGTGGGGTTGCCCGGGGTGCCGGCCTGCTCGCCGGTGCGGACGCTGACCGGGACCATGGCCCGCACGGTCGTGGCCGGGGTCACCGACTCGCCGCGGGTCAGCAGCCAGGTGCGCAGCGCGCCGGCGACCGTCGCGAGTACGACGTCGTTGACGGTGCCGCCGTGCGCCTTGCGGACCCGCTTGTAGTCGTCCAGCGACGTCGCCGCCATGCCGTAGCGGCGCTGCTCGCCGATGGTCGCGTTGAGCGCCGAGGCGGGGGCGGGGCGCAGCGAGGTACGGACGGTCGCGACCACGCCGGCCGCCGTACCGAGGGCCCGCTCGGCCGTCGCCCTGGCGTCGGTGACGCCGCTGCGCAGGGTCTCCACGACCTGGGTCGGCCGGCGCAGGTTGTCCGCGATCGCGCCCGCGACCAGCGACATCCCGCTGGGCGAGCGGCCGGCGACCCACGTGTCGGTCGGGAGGTCGTCGCGCGGGGTGGGCTCGGTGTCGAGGATGAGCGCGCCGACATCGACCGCGCTGACGCCGTCGACCATCGCGTGGTGGGTCTTCGTGATGATCGCGAAGTGGCCGTCGGCCAGGCCCTCCACGAGGTAGATCTCCCACAGCGGGCGGTTGCGGTCGAGCTGACGGGACTGCACCCGGCCGACGAGCTCGCGCAGCTGGTCGGGGCTGCCCGGGCGCGGCAGGGCGCTGCGCCGTACGTGGTAGGAGATGTCGAAGTCCTCGTCGTCCACCCACACCGGGTTGGCGAGGTGGCCGGGTACCCAGCGGACGACCTGCCGGTAGCGCGGGACCGCGGCGATCCGGCGCGAGACGAGCTCGCAGAGCGCGTCGTAGTCGAACGGCTCGCTGCCCTCGGTCGCCGGGGGGTCGAAGATCGCGACGCCGCCGACGTGCATGGGCGTCGTCGGCGTCTCGAGGTAGAGGAACGAGACGTCGAGGGCGGACAGCCGATCGGTCACGCGACCGCCAGGTCGAGCCGGAAGTGGGCGGCGATCTCGGCGATCGTCTGCGCCGGGTCGACGTGCCGGATGCCGGTCATGCCGACCTGCTCCGCCGCGCGGACGTTCGGGCCGAGGTCGTCCACGAAGACGCACTCGTGCGGGCTCACGCCGAGGCGCTCGGCGGTGAGCAGGTAGATCTCCGGCTCGGGCTTGCGCAGCCCGACCTCGCCGGAGATGACCGTGACGTCGAACAGCTCGCCCCAGCCGGTCCGGTCGTAGTCGAGGCCCCACGAGTTGGACAGCAGCGCGGTCCGGTGCCCGGCCGCGCGGACCTGGCGTACGGCGTCGTGCATCGCGGGGGCGGCCTGGAAGCCGGCGAACATCCGGCGGAGCATGCCGTCGGCGGTGAGCGGGCGCCCGTCGACGCTGCGCAGCTCGCTCGCCAGCAGCCGCTCGAACTCCGGCCCGGTGAGCTCGCCGCGCTCCAGCCGGTAGGCCGGGTTCGCGCCGGGCCCGGTCTGGCTGGCACTCGGCTGGCCGAGCCAGGTCGCCATCAGCTCGCGGAAGTGCGCGTTGTCGATGCGGTCGCCCTCGCACCACGCGTGCATCGCCTCGTCCAGCGGGCTGGTGAGCACGCCGCCGTAGTCCACGACGAGGGCGCGCGGCCTCAGCGGCGCGGCTTCCGAGCGCGATTCGGTCATCAGGTCGATGCTAACCGCGCGGTGCTGCGCCGCTACCGGGGTGGCGCTACCGGGGCGGCGCTACCGGGGCGGCGTCGTACAGACCGCTGGGGACGGCGCGGCCGCCGCCAGGTCGCGGGCCCGGGCGGCGGCGGCCTGCGCCGGGGTCGCCAGCCCGCGGAAGCCGCTGCCGATGTCGAGCGCGACGACGCCGGAGGTCTGGCTGGACAGCTCGGCGAGCTGGGCGCCGGCGACCTGCTCGGCGAGTGCCGTCCCGAGCGCCGCGTCGCCGGGCGCGTAGATCACCCGTGGCGGGCCGGCGGTCGGGCGTCCGTTGCCGACCTTGACGACCGCGAAGCCCCGGAGCGTCAGCTGGCCGGCGATCGTGTGCGCGAGCCCGACCCTGGTGGTGCCGTTGAGGACGGCGACTTTCACGCCTTTGGCCGCCGCCGGGGACGGCGACGGAGAGGGGGTCTGGCACACGACGACGGCCTGTGGCTTCGCCGGCTTGTCGGCATGCCAGCCGCGCCAGCCGAACCAGCCGCCGGCGGCCGCCGCCGCGAGCACGAGGACGGCGACGACGTACGGCGCCTTCCGCCGCCGGCCGCGGCGCCGCGGGGCGAGGTCGCCTCTGCCGAGGATCGTCACGGGCGGCGACGATACTGTCCGGGGACGCGCCACCACAGGAGGGCTTCCGTGGACTTCGCTCTGTCCCCCGCCGCGCAGGACTACGCCAAGCGGCTCGAAGACTTCATGGATAGCCAGGTGTATCCGGCCGAGAAGGTCTACGAGGAGCAGCGCCGCGAGCTGTTCGCCGCCAACCTGCCGCACCGGGTGCCGGCCGTTGTCGAGGATCTGAAGGTCGAGGCGAAGAGCCGCGGCCTGTGGAACCTGTTCCTCCCCGACGTCTCCGGGCTGTCGAACGTCGACTACGCGCACCTCGCCGAGATCATGGGCCGCTCGGCGCACCTTGCGCCCGAGGCGACGAACTGCGCCGCGCCGGACACCGGCAACATGGAAGTGCTGCACATGTTCGGCACGCCGGAGCAGAAGGAGCGCTGGCTCCGGCCGCTCATGGACGGCGAGATCCGCTCGGCGTTCGCGATGACCGAGCCGGCGGTGGCGTCGTCGGACGCGACGAACATCTCGACCGAGATCACCCGCGACGGCGACGACTACGTGATCAACGGCCGCAAGTGGTGGATCAGCGGCGCGGCCGACGAGCGGTGCACGTTCTTCATCCTCATGGGCAAGACCGATGCGAGCGCGCCCGCGCACCGCCAGCAGTCGCAGATCCTCGTCCCGGTCGACACGCCCGGCGTGACGATCCTGCGCAACCTGCCGGTGTTCGGGTACGTCGACCAGCACGGCCACTGCGAGATCACGTTCGAGAACGTGCGGGTGCCGGCGACGAACCTCATCGGCGAGGAGGGCGGCGGCTTCGCCATCGCCCAGGCCCGCCTCGGCCCCGGCCGCATCCACCACTGCATGCGGGCCATCGGCGTGGCCGAGCGCGCGCTCGAGCTGATGTGCCGCCGCGCGCTGTCGCGGACCGCGTTCGGCCGCACCCTCGCGGAGCAGGGCGTCGTACGCCAGCAGATCGCCGAGTCGCGGATGGCGATCGACCAGGCCCGCCTCTACACGCTCTACACCGCCTGGCTGATCGACAGCGTCGGCGCGAAGGGCGCCCGCTCGGAGATCGCCGCGATCAAGGTGATCGCCCCGCGGGTGTGCCTCGACGTGCTCGACAAGGCCATCCAGGTGCACGGCGGCGGCGGCGTGTCCGACGACTTCCCGCTGGCGAGCATGTGGGCGCACGCGCGGACGCTGCGGATCGCCGACGGTCCCGACGAGGTGCACGTCCGCTCGGTGGCGCGCCAGGAGCTCGGCAAGTACGTCGAGCGCTGACGGCCGGCCTCCCTCTGGCGCGCCTCTGTGGTGGCTCAGCCACGGCGCCGCCAGGGACGGCGCGCGCCCGCCAGGGTTGCCGAACGCCGGTTGACGCCGGAGCCGCTGACGGTGGCGGCGAGATCTGCCAGCGCCTGGCGCGCGGGACTGGCCGGCGCCGCTTCCGTGAGCGTCCGGGCCTGCAGGACGGCTTTGTCCAGCGCGGGCTGATCCAGCGGGATGAACGCCGCCGGCGTCACCGAGGCGAACTGCCGGAGCGCGTCCGTGATCTGCGCCTTCGGGTCGCCCGGCCCCGCCGCCCTCGGGCGTACCCGGTTGACCACGACGACCGGCTCGACGCCGGGCACCGCCTCGGCGAGCTCGCTCAACCCGCGGACGAGGCGTTGGAGCCCGATCGGGTCGGCGGCGCCGACGGCGACGACCGTGTCCGCGGCCCGGAGCGCGGTCACGGTCGCCCCGTTGCGGCGCGGCGCCACTGTGTCGTAGGACAGCTCTTCGTCCTCCTCCAGGCAGAACCCGCAGTCCACGACGACGTACGCCGCGATCGTCCGGGCCAGCGCGAGGACCGCGGCGGCAGCGCTCGGCCGTACCTCGTCCCACCGGTCCGCGCGCGCGATGCCGGTGAGCACCCGGAGCCGGCGGGCGATGCCCAGGGCGAGGCCGGCGAGCGCCGGCGCGTCGAGCCGGCCCGAGTTCGCGAGCCGGCACGCGGAGGCGAACCCCGCGCCGTCGTCGACCACGCCGAGCGCGGGCGCGATGGTCCCGCCGTAGACATCCGCGTCGACCAGCACGACCTCGTGACCGGCGGCGGCCATCTCGGCGGCGAGGCCGATCGCGACGGTGGTCCGGCCCGGCGCACCCGTCGGGCCCCACACGGCGACGAGCCGGCCAAGGTCGAGCGCCGGCTCTGCTGGCTCCCCGCCTGCCGAGGCCGTCGCATCGGCCGGTCCTACTGGCGCCGGCTGGCCCGCGGGGCCGAGGGCATCGAGCGCCGAGCGCAGCCGGTGCACGACCTCCTCCGCGGGCGCGTCCGCGCTGACGACGTGGGCGACGCCGAGGCGCCGTAACGTCTGCTCTGCTTCGGAGTCGTCCGGCCTCAGCATCCCCACGACGGCGACGCCCATCAGGTCGAGCCGCGTGACGATGTCGCGATCGAGCCGGCGCAGGTCGGCCGAGACCACCACGCCGGTCGCGATGCCGGCGCTCGCCGTCGCCACCAGGTCCGCCACATCGACACAGCGCCGCACGACGGTGACGCCGTCCGCGCGGGCGAAACCGGCGACGAGGTCCGCCTCCCAGCGCGGGTCCGCGATCGCGGTGATGACGGACAAGGTCATGTGCCACCGCCCCCGCCGCCGGCCAGGACGGCAACGAGGTCGACCGCGCCGGACTCGGCCGCCCGGACGACGTCGGCCACACGCTCGGCCGGCACGACGAGGACGACGGACAGCGCGGCATCGGCCCCGAAGGTCCGGCCGCCGGTGGGCCGCGACTGCACGACGGCGGCGGCGAGAACGAGCGTGGGCGGCGACGTACCGGAGCCTGCCGCCGGACCGCCGGGCGAGCGCGATGTCTCGTAGACGTCGACCCGGTCGCCGGGCGCGAGGTTGGGCGGCATGTGCCCGGCCTGCACCGGCACCGTGACCAGCCGCGACGTGTCGGCACGAGCAGTCGCCGCGAGCGCACTCGCGGGCAGCAACTCGCGTGCGGCAACGAACCGCACGACGACGTACCCGGCGGGCGGGGCACCGGCGAGATAGCCGGACGCGGCGCCGTTGAGCCGCACCCGGACGGGTGTGACGTCGCCGGCGGAGAGGCGTTCGCCGGGCGCGAGATCGTGCGCCGCGGCCCAGACGGTGCTCTCCCGACCGGCCGCGGCGAACAACCTGGCCCCGCCGACCATCGAGCCGAGCAGCAGCACGACGCCCACGACGGCGCGGGCGTCGAGCCACCGCCGCGACACCAGCCGCTGCGCCGGCGGCGACGCGAGACTCTCGGCGGTCCCCCCGTCGTCCATCGTTACGCTCCTTCCGACGTGCTACTCCCGAGCACGACTGCCTACCATTGGGTAGGTACGCCAATCAATACGGACGGCAGCGGCTGGGGACAGCGGACCCGGACAACTCGGCTGTGGACGGCGCGCCCAGGACGCCTGCGACCTGCCAGACTCGGGCCTGATGGACCGACCGCGCTTCCTTCAGCTGGCCGACGTGGCGGAGATCCTGAACATCTCCGCGGCACAGGCGTACGCGCTCGTCCGCAGCGGCGAGCTGCCCGCGATCAAGGTCGGCGGGCGGGGCCAGTGGCGCGTGGAGCACGAGCAGCTCGAGCGCTACATCGCGCGCGCGTACGCCGAGACGAAACGGTTCGTGGAGACGCATCCGTTCGGCCGCGGCGACGTCGAGGTCGCGGCCGCCGATCTCGACTGAGCCTCAACGCAGCCGCACGAGCGTGATCGCCGCGAGCGGGAGGCACCGCTCGACCGCGGTCACGCGCGGCTCGGCGCCGAGCTCGACGTAGTCGGCGCCGACGCGGTTGACCGTCCCGCGCAGCTCGCCGCCGTCGCGCAGCAGCACCTGCACGACCGCGCGATCCCTGGCCGTCGCGCGGAGCACGGCGTGCACGCCGAGGCGTTGATCCACGGCGGAGACGGCCGCCGGATCCACAGCCGCGGGCGCGAGCCCCTCCACCCACAGGATCCCGGCGAGGAGCACGAGCACCGCACTCCCCTGGGCATCGTCAAGGAGCAGCCAGTCCGGCCCCACCCGGCGCACGCTGCCGCGGACCGGACCGCACCCGGAAAGCGCGAGCGTCACCTCGCGCCCCACTGCGGCACGGAGCCGGTCGACAACGTGCAGGCGCCCGACCTCGCGACGGGTGCGGTCGGCCACTTCACCGACGAGCTCCCTGCGCTCCTCGGCGTCGAGATCCGCCTCCATCTCCTGGATGAGCCGCTCCCACCGCATCCCCAGCTTTCCCTCCCAATCGACGTGTCCACAAGCAAACGCAGGCAATTGACCACGAACGCATCGAGCGGATACAACTCGGTTGACGCAAACATACGAAGGAGAAGGAATCCCATGTTGCCAGTCGTCGGCGGCCGTCGCGGCGGCCGGGCGCTGCTCGTGCTGCTGGCTTCGGTCGCCGCGGCGGCCGTCCTGGCCGGCGCCCGCGACGCCGTCTCCGGCACCGCCGGCCTCCCGGCGTCGCTCGCGCCGCTGGTGGCCGCGGTGCAGTGGCTTCTCTGGCTACTCGCCGCGTACGTCGTGGTGGTCGCCGGCGGCGCAGCGGCCCTCGTCGCGTTCGGACGGCCTCGGCGCGCACGAGTGCTGCTCGCGATCGTCCCGGCGGTGTGGCGCCCGGCTCTGGCGGCAGCGCTCGGTGTCGCGCTCACCGCCGGCCCGGCTGTCGCGGCAACACCGCCTGGGCCCGCGCCCGCCACCGGACTGGTCGCGATCACGGACCCGTTCGACTGGGCCGCGCCGGCGGACGCGGCCGAGCGCATCACGGCGAGCGTCGGCGCGCCGCCGAGCGGTACCGACGCGGGGGGCCGACGCGCCCCGCCGAGGCACATGCGGCCACCGGTCACTCGAGCCGGACACGAGCGGCTGCGGACCGTGCGAGTCCGCGCGGGCGACTGCCTGTGGTCGCTCGCCGCGCACGACCTCGTCGGACAGGACGGGGCCGCTCGCGAACGCGTCCGGCGCTCCGGCCCTCGCCCGGCCGAGATCGCTGTCGCCTGGCGCCGCTGGTACGCCGTCAACCGAGCGACGATCGGCCCGGACCCTGGCCTGCTCCACCCCGGCGAGGTGCTGCGCGTGCCGCGCCCGCCCTCACCACCCCATCCGTCGAACCGCACCACCAGGAGGCCCACATGAGCGCCGGCGCACCGAGCGAACGGCCGCTGCGACTGCTCCCGGCACCACCCACCGACCCGCCGTACGACGACGAGCTCGGGGCCGCCGCCCTCGTCGTGGACGGCGCTCTCGCGCTGGCCTTCCCGCCGCCGTCGATGTCGATCCCGCTGCGGCTGGCACCGCCCGCGCTCGAGGACGAGGGCGAGGAGCGGCTCACGCCGCGCGCGTCGCTGCCGGACCCGGCCGCCCTGGCACATCGCTTCGCGCAGGCGGTGGTCGAGATCCTCGCGGGCGACCGCCCGGCCGCTCAGCTCAGTCGGTACGCGACCCTCGACGTGCTCGACCAGCTCGAGCGCGCGGTACGGCGCCGGTCGGCGCGCAGCATCGCCGCGGCGCAGGCGCGCCCCGGCGGCCGGTCAACCGCGCCGGCGCCCGCGGTCCCCGCCCGGCCACGGGTCACCTCGGTGCACGTGAGTGAGCCGGCCGACGGGGTCGCCGAGGCGTGCGCCGTCATCACGGCGGGTGCGCGCCGGCGAGCGCTCGCGTTCCGCCTCGAAGGGCTCGACGGCCGGTGGCAGTGCACCGCGCTGCAGCCGGGCTGATGCCCCCCGCGAGGCAGGCGACCTCAGCGCGCGTCGGGCGCGCCGTGGCAGCGCTTGAACTTCCGGCCGGACCCGCACGGGCACGGCGCGTTGCGGGACACGTTGCCGTACTGCCCGCCCGTTCGGCCGCCGCCACCACCACCGCCGCCGCCGGCCGGCTCGACCGAGCGGGTCACGCCGCCCTCGCCGTCGACGGTCGGCGCGGAGTACTGCAGCCCGGTCGGCCGGTTCGGCTGGCCGAGCACCTGCCCGAGCACGTCCGAGACCCGCTGCCGTTCGTCCTGCGCCTCGGGCGGCGCCGGAGCGGGCGGCGGGGGCGGGGTCGACGACTGCTGGCTCTCGACGTCGGGGGTGAAGGCGGCCGGTGCGCCGGAGGCGACGGGAGCGCCGGGCACGCCGATCGTCGGCCTCTCCGCCGGGGCCGCGCCGTCGGTCGTCCCGTCCGTCGTCGGGCTGCCGGCCGTCCCGCTCGCGGGCGCGCCGCCGGTCGTCTCGCCCGCATCCGCCGGGCGGCCGGAATCGCCGGAGACCGAATCACCGTCACCGCCGGCACCGCCGGCCGGGGCGCTCGGCTGGCCGGCTCCGCCACCGAGGACGGGCGGTGCTGACTGCGCCGGCGCACCCGGCACCTCGGCGACGCCGGGCTCGGCGGCCGCCGGCGGCTGCTCCTCATCGAGCTGGACCTCGAGGTTGAACAGGAAGCCGACGGACTCTTCCTTGATGCCGTCCATCATCGCGCCGAACATGTCGTAGGCCTCGCGCTGGTACTCGACCAGCGGGTCGCGCTGCCCGTAACCGCGCAGCCCGATGCCCTCCTGCAGGTAGTCCATCTCGTAGAGGTGCTCGCGCCAGCGGCGGTCGAGCACGGAGAGGATGACCCGCCGTTCCAGCTCGCGCAGCACCTGCTCGCCGAGCTCCTCCTCGCGCTGCCGGTAGGCCGCGAGCGCATCGGCGACGAGCTCGTCCTGCAGGAACTCCGACGACAACCCACCGCCGGAGCGCTCGTGCAGGTCGTCGACGGTGACGCTCACCGGGTAGAGCTGCTTGAGGCTCGTCCACAGCGTGTCGAGGTCCCAGTCCTCGGCGTAGCCCTCGCTCGTCGCCACCTGCACATAGCCGCGGATCGTGTCCTCGACCATGTTCACGACCTGCTCGTGGATGTCCTCGCCGAGCAGGACGCGGCGCCGTTCGTCGTAGATGACCGTGCGCTGCTTGTTGAGCACCTCGTCGTACTTCAGGACGTTCTTGCGGATCTCGAAGTTCTGCTGCTCGATCTGTGTCTGCGCGGATCGGATCGAGCGCGAGACCATCTTCGACTCGATCGGCACGTCCTCGGGGAGGTTCAGCCGTTCCATGATCGCTTCGACCATGTGCGCGTTGAACAGCCGCATCAGGTCGTCACCGAGCGAGAGGTAGAACCGCGACTCCCCCGGGTCACCCTGGCGACCCGACCGGCCGCGCAGCTGGTTGTCGATCCGCCGCGACTCGTGCCGCTCGGTGCCGAGCACGTACAGCCCGCCGAGCGAGACGACCTCGTTGTGCTCCGCCTCGACCGACGCCTTCGCCTTCGCCAGCGCATCCGGCCATGCGGCCTCGTAGTCCTCCGGCGTCTCCACCGGCGACAAGCCGCGACCGGCGAGCTCCGCGGCCGCCATGAACTCCGGGTTGCCGCCGAGCATGATGTCGGTGCCGCGGCCGGCCATGTTGGTCGCGACCGTCACCGCGCCCTTGCGACCCGCCTGCGCGACGATCTGCGCCTCGCGCTCGTGGTACTTCGCGTTCAGCACCTCGTGCGGGATGCCGCGCCGCAGCAACAGCCCGGACAGCAGCTCGCTCTTCTCGACGCTCGTCGTACCGACGAGGACCGGCTGGCCCTTCTCGTGCCGCTCCACGATGTCGTCCACCACCGCGGACCACTTCGCGTCCTCGGTCTTGTAGACGACGTCCGGCAGGTCGGCGCGGACCATCGGCCGGTTGGTCGGGATCGGTACGACGCCGAGCTTGTAGACCTGGTCGAACTCGGCGGCCTCGGTCGTCGCCGTACCGGTCATCCCGCCGAGCTTGTCGTAGAGGCGGAAGTAGTTCTGCAGCGTGATCGTCGCAAGAGTCTGATTCTCCTGCTTGATCTCGACGCCTTCCTTGGCCTCGATCGCCTGGTGCAT
>Ga0157369_10004003_pt1 | contig 17481 bp, 20 predicted proteins | sample C25metaG_FD_113461 | JGI IMG/M metagenome (GOLD analysis project Ga0157369, IMG submission 113461) | Corn rhizosphere microbial communities from Kellogg Biological Station, Michigan, USA - C2-5 metaG | ecosystem: Host-associated > Plants > Roots > Rhizosphere > Soil | place: USA: Michigan... | reverse complement strand
CTGCGGGTCGGAACATTTGCTGGTGGCTTTGACGAACTCGGCCACATGCCGGGCGGACACGACCCCGGCGCGGAACGCCTGCCACAACCCCGGCAGCGTCCGGATCACCCGGGTCGCGACCCACACCCGCCGCGGCACCGCCCCGGCCGGTTCCCGTAACGCGACCGCGAGCTCCCGGTCCGCGATCGCCACGCTCGGCCGGGACGCCAACTCGCAGATCCCCGCGGTCAGCCGGGCCTCGGCCCACGCGGTCATCCGCTGACACGCCTGCAGGAACACCGGCAGCTCGTCATCACCCAGACCGGCCAGATCAACCTGGTCCAACAGCACCGCCAACCACGGCCCGGCCGGTTCGTCCGCCAACTCGGTCAGGACCTGCCCGTCCACACTCGTATGCCCCGCCACCACATGCACACCCTGCGGCATCTCCGGAGCGTCAGTGATCAGCATCATGTCGGCGAGAATAGAAGCCGGCACCGACACTATTCCGTTGCACCACAACGGATTTCCACGAGCTTGGGGACTGAGTGCGGCAGCGCGATTCGCAAGGTGTGGACGGCACGGTCAGCCTCAACAGTGTTGGGGTGCACGCCAAAGACAGCGCGCGGGATTCGGCGTCCTCGACGAATCGGATCGCGACCTCCCGATCGGAGACTTCGTGCATGGTCCGAGTGCGCCCACGGATGCTCGTGCTGGGCCTGGCCGCTGCCTCGGTCTTGGCGGCCGGGCTGCTTGTCCCGGCAACCGCCCAAGCGCCCCGGCTGCACTTCACCTTGCCGGTCACGGCGATCGCCGCTCCGCTCGGCACCGGGCAGGCAAATACCGGCGAGCCGCGCCTCGTCGCACTGCCCTCCGGGCGGCTCTTGCTGACCGCTCAGTTCGAGCAATGGAACTGCGTCACCAAGCGGCCGGACTCGCACCTTTCGCTGTGCGTATGGGCGTCCGACGATGGCGGGCGCAGTTTTCATGTGAGCGGGGGTGACACCGAGGCGGGAGATGATGCCGACTTCGCGATCGCACCCGGCGGTGCAGTTCTTCAACTGGCGATGAGCGACCCGGCGGTCGGCCCGGTCAACCTGGGCACCGGCTTAGGTGGCACGAACGTGTTTCGCAGCAGTGACCGCGGCCGCACCTGGACCGAGACGCAGCTTGCGAACAAGACCGTGCTCAACGACCGCCCCTTCTTCCTCGCGACTCCGACGGCCGTGCTGATCTCGTTCACCGCCATCCCGGGCAACATCGAAGTGATCCGCTCGACCGACGCCGGGCGGACGTGGAGTGCGCCGATCCGAGTGTCGCCACCGCCTGATTCCGACGTGATCGAGGGCAATGGGGGACCGGCGTACGACGCCGGCAGTCGCAGTCTGCTTCTTCCGTACGACTCCTCGACCGACCCTTCCTGCACCAGCGGACCCGCGGGCTGCTTGAACGTCCTCTGGTTGGCGACCTCGCATGACGGCACGTCGTGGTCAACGCAGAAAATCGCGCAGTTGCCTTCGGGCACCGGCTTGACTTCGATGGCGCAAGTCACCGTGGACAGTCGAGGAAATCGCTACCTGACCTACTGCGCAAAGACCGGCGGCCACTACGACGTATACATGGCAACCGAGGCGAAGGGCGGCCGGTGGTCGATGCCTCGACCCATCAATGGGCAGTCGAGCGCCATGGTGCCGTGGGCGGTTGCCGCCGGCGACGGCCACGTGGATGTTGCCTACTACCGAACACCCGCGGCCGACGCCGGGACGTCGCCGCGGACATGGGACTTCGTCGTATCGGATTCGCGCAACGCCGGCCGCACCTGGACGACCATGGTCGTCGGTCATGATGCGTACGTCGGATCCGGTGACAACCACGCGGCGTCGGTTTGGGACCTGGAGGCCATCACCTACGACCTGTCAGGCCACCTTGTCGTGGCCTGGTCAGACGACCGGGACCGTGCCGGAAACCCCTCGGTCATCCGCTTCGCGCGAACCGTCGGGTGACTGCTCGGCGATAGCCGTGGGATACGTAGCGACGACGCCTAGCTCGGCCAGTTTCGCGTCGTCGCCGTCGCCACAAGCGCGTACGACGTCGACGAGCAACAGCAGGTCCTCGACGAGGCTCTCTTCATAGAGCGACCCGAGCGGGATCTTGCCGAACTCGAGCGGCAGCCGCTTGGGATCCATGACGAATATGTAACCGTTTCCGGGACCAAAGCGCCAGAGCTATGGCCTATCGAAGCGCGGCTACGAAACCTTCGGCGTCGCGCGAGCTCCGAAGTGCATGTATTCGCTGCCGTCGTCGAGACTGAAGAAGACCATCGGTGTCCACGACTCGTCGCCGGGTTGCCGTACGACGAAGACGTTGTCCTTTACCGGCCGAAGGTCGAGCGGAGGAACGTCGTCCTCGCGGCCAAGGCTTTCGGCAAGAGGCCCGGTTGACTTCAGCTGAGCCTGCAACACGTCGTCCTTGCGCGTAAGCGTGATCTCGATGCTCTCTCGCGCATAGGTGCCTGCATAACGGTCGAGGTCGACGTCGATGGCTTCGGTCGCCGGTTCGGGTCGCGCCGGCAGCTGGATGCCGACGAGCTCGCCGAAGATCTCGTTGAACAGATCGCGGAACAGGTCCTGCGTGTGGCCGCCGTTGGTCAGCAGACACACGGCAACACCCGACTCCGGCTCGATGCGCAAGAACGCACTCTGCCCGATGGTGCCGCCGTCATGGCCGTAGACGTCGCGGCCGTCCCAGTTCATCAGGATCCAGCCGAGTCCCCAGTGCGATCCCAACGTGTAGGGATCCGGTACGACGACCTGTGGCTCACGCATCGCTCGGGCGCTCTTCGCCGAGATGATGCGGGTCCCGTCCGGAGCCGCGCCGTCTGCAAGATGCAACTGCGCAAACGCCAACACCTCGCGCGGGGTTGCGTGGATGAGTCCGGCCGGTCCCGCGGACCGGAAGATGCCCCATACGGGGGCGACCATCATGTCGCCGCCAGGAGGTGTGATGTGGCCAACAGCCGCACGATGCAGCAGCGCTTCCTCCGGCAGAGTGCCGGCCGTCGTCAACTGCAGCGGCGCGAACAACCGCTCGCGCAGGATCGCGTCCCAGCTCTGACCGCGCAGCACCTCGAGAAGTCGACCGAGCACCGTGTAGCCGGAGTTGCAGTAGGACATCGTGGCGCCGAGCGGGTGGTTCTGCTTCAGCGTCGCGCAGGAAGCGACGTACTTCTCGACGCAGTCATCGCCTCGACCTGTGTCAAGGAAGTGGTCACCGTCGATGCCGCTGGTGTGGCTCAGCAGGTGTCGCGTCGTGACCGTGCGCGTGACGTCGGGGTCGGCCACCTTGAAGTCCGGCAGATACGTCACGACCGGCTGATCGAGGTCGACCAAACCTTCGTCGACGAGCTGCATGACCAGCGTCGCGGTCCAGACCTTGCTGATCGAGCCGATCTGGAAAAGAGAGTCCGTCGTCGTCTCGACACCGGTGCGCTTGTTGAGGACGCCGTACGCCGCCTCGCCGATGTCGCCGCCGGCGAGGATCGCGAGGTTTGCCCCCGGCACACCGTGCTTGTCCGCGAGCAGCTCGAGCCGCTCCTGCCAGTGCTTGCTGTCAATCGCCACGATGAGAATCTTCCTGCCTGAGCGCGCTGCGCCGCGTTGTGCGGCCTGACCAAACTGGCCCGGAAGTTCGGTGTCGCGCGACGAGGCAGCGGCTCAGCCGGCGAGCCGCTGGAACTCCTCCTGCAGCTCGCGCCCCTTACGGCGGCTGGCCAAGGCGTCCCCGATCAGCATGTTGGTGACTGCCTTGTTGCGTTTGTCGTTGTGGCCGAGCGAGTCGGCCAGGCAGTGGTTCCAGATGGTGTCGATGACTTCGGAGCCGGCGTACCGCTTGCCCGAGTCGCCGACGAACGTGCGCGCTCGCATCTCGGACAGCACCGTGCGCAGGTAGTCGACGTGGGGCGACTCGTCCTGGCGGATGCACGAGACCAGTCGGGCGGCCGCGCCGTCACCGGCGACGAGGTCGGTGTCGCAGAGCAGGGCTTCGGCCCAGGCGAAGGCGTGGAACGCGCGGATCTCGATGAAGAGCACCCGGGCCATGAACGCGATCAGTCCGATCAGCTTCGGGTCGAGCCCCTCGAACTGCGGCGCACTCACCGGTGCGGGACCCACACCCGCGGCCGCCTGATCCATGCGGGTTCGCAGTTGGGCGACGCCGTCGGCGTCCAGCGGATCCTCGAACGCGATGTCGCGCACGGCGTACCACATGCGGTCGTGACCGGCCTGCTCTCCCCAGCCCGACTCGTCGCGGGCGTGGGCCTCGAGCAAGCCCTTCGACAGGTGGGCGATCGCCGTGCCGCGGACATCCTCGGCGAAGTGGCGTTGCACATCACCCTGCGGCGTGAGCTCGCGGATCGCTCCGCCGTAGCCCTCGACCGTGCCGACCCGGGTCAGGATGCCGATGATCGGGTCGGGCACGCCGTTGGCGAGCAAGAGCCGGGCTTGTTCCAGCGACGGGTAGTGCGGCGGAAACGCATTCAGCGGCGCGTCGAGCACATCGCTGCCGAACGTCTCGCGGTGGCTGGCCTGCCAGGCCGCGATGGCGTCGCGGCGAAAGCGGCTGCGCGGGGAGACGTAACGTCCGTCCACGTAGCCGCCGTGGCAAATAACCCCGCGCACGACCAGGGGATCGTCGATCCGGTCGTCGGCCAGGATCTCCTGCTCGGTCCAGTCCAGTTGTAGGTTGCTCACGCCCAATACCGAACCACGTTCGGTCGCGGAGCGAAAGGAAGGTGCTGGCGTCCCTGGGTCAGCGGGGGATCGACGTGTGCTTGAACTCGTTGAGATCCGGCCAGCCGGTCACCAGGCCGACCACGCGCTCGATCGCCTCGATCGATGCCTTCGGGTCCGAACCCGGCTGCGAGCGGGTCATCAACCGGACGAAGACAGCCTGGCCGTCGCCGATGAACGTCGGCACGCCCCAGACGTGGGAGTCGTGCACCCCGGCCTCGTGCTCCTTGCGCACCTGCTCCAGCGCCGAGCCTTCCTCGATGCGGCGGAAGACCTCGTCGACGTCCACGCCGGCGGTGGAGAGGACGCCGCGGACGATGGCCTCGTCCTCGATGTGCTTTCCGTGGTCATGGCGTACGGCGAACAGCTCGCGGTGCACCTTCAAAAACGCGTCCGGAGCGAGATCCCGGACCACGACCCCGGCCTGCAGGGCGAGAAGGCCGGTGTCCTTCGCCGGCTCGTCCCAGACGTCGGTGTCGCCCTCGGCGACGTGCGCCTGCCCCAACGAGAACGGCACGAACGTGACGTCCCAGTCGGCGCCTGCTTCGAGCCCGGTCAGCACGTGTTCATGGGCGTTGCGGGCGAAGGGGCAGCGGTAGTCCCAGGTCACGGCGAAAGACAAGGCCATACCTCTAGTGTGCCTCTTCCGGAAACGAGGCAAGAAATGACCCGGTTTGTCCTACTCAAGTCATGAGTGTCATCGGCCGATTGGAGGAGTAGGCACTACGGCAAAGGGAGTAACCGTGCGGTTCGGCTTCAGCCCTCGCGAGCGTCACGATCGGACCATCGTGGTCCGGGGTGAGCTCAGCCAGAGCACCAGCCGGCGCGTGCTCAACAAGATGCACGGCCTCGCCAACCGCAGCCGGGGCCCCATCACCGTCGACGTGAGCGGACTGTCCTACTTCGATTCGGTCTCCCTGACCATGCTGCTCGGCACCGAGCGGATCATCGAGCGGCAGCTCGGCTGCCCTGTGGACATCAGGGGCCTCGACGAGGCGACGTCCCGGCTCACCGGACTGGCCCCGGAGCCCGCCGGAAAACGCTGAAAAAGTCGCTGGATTACTCCGCGTGGTCGGGGGAATACAGCGCGGCGTGAGCCGCGATCGTGGCCTTGTGTCGACGATCTCCTCGGTGCGTCCGCCGATGGACGCCACCGAGGCTCGTTGGCGTCGTCGCCCGGTCCTGGCCTTCACCCTGCGCGCTGTCATCACGCTGACGCCGCTCCTGGCCTCGGTCGTTGCCGGGGTCGCCGCCAGCCGGATCACCCGGCCGGTCGGGTGGGAGGCGATCGCGGCCTGGGCGCTGTGGGTGGCCGGCGTCTCGTTCGCCGTGCTCGCGGTCACCGACCTCGTCGTACGCCGGCTGCTGCCGCTCCAGCGCCTGCTGCAGCTGTGCCTGGTCTTCCCGGACCGCGCTCCCTCGCGGCTGCGCCTGGCCGCCGCCGCTGCCCGAACGCGGCGACCGGAGGCGTTGGCCGAGTCCCCGTCGGCGTCGGCGACGGCCGCGGACACCGCTTCCCGGATCGTGGCGGCGCTCGGGGCGCTCGCGATGCACGACCGGCGTACGCGCGGCCACAGCGAGCGGGTCTGCGCGCTCACGGACCTGCTGGCCGAGCAGATGCAGCTGCCCCAACACGACCGCGACCGGTTGATGTGGGTGGCGTTGATCCACGACATCGGCAAGCTGCACGTCGCCGCGCGGTTGCTGAACAAGCCGAGCCAGCCCACGCTCGCCGAGTGGCGGGCGCTGCAGGCCCATCCCGAGCACGGTGACACGCTGGTAGCGCCCATGCGCGCATGGCTCGGCGAGTGGGCGGACGCGGTGCTGCAACACCACGAGCGGTGCGATGGAACCGGCTATCCGCACGGTCTCACCGGAGACGAGATCTCCCTGGGTGCCCGGATCATCGCTGTCACCGATGCGTTCGAGGTCATGACTGCTCCGCGCCCCTACCGCCGACCTGTCGATGCGCAGTCGGCCCGCGCAGAACTTGCTCGACATGCCGGCACGCAGTTCGACCCCGTGATCGTTCGACACTTCCTTGCCGTCGGTCTGCCCAAGCTGCGCACCACGATGGGCTGGCTGTCCTGGCTCGGGCAGGTGCCGTTCCTGCGCGACTGGCCGAAGCTGCAGTCGGCGCCGGCCGTGACCGGTGCGCAGGTGGCAACCGCGACCGTCGTCGCATCGTCAGCGAGCATGTTGGTGTTCGGCGCCACCGCTCCTCCTGCAGTGGCTGAACATCTCGCATCGCCCCGGTCGGGCGGCACCTCGGCAGCGACGACGACAACATCGACGCTGACCCCGACTGAGGCGCGTCCGGTCGCCGAGGTGAAGTCGTCGCCGCCCATACACCGACGCGCCGCTATGGCCCGCACCGTCCAGGCGCGGGACGTCGATGACGTTTCTTCCGACAACGCGGTTGCGGCGGTGGCACCGCGGTCGATGACGGCGCCCCATAGCCAGCAGAGCGAGCCGACTGCGTCGCCGTCGCCGTCTTCGTGCCCGGGAGCGGACGCGCCCGGGCAGAACAAGAGCCCGCACGACCAGGGCCATGGCCATGCCTACGGCCGCCTGCGTCACGACGCTAGCTGCGACTCCTCTTCCTGACCTGCGACGAGCAGGGCGGCGCGGCTGCGCCATGTCCAGCGACCTAGCCAGACGGAGACCCCGACGGTCAACGCGTTGATGGCGAACTCGACGATTCCGCCCGCGCCGCTCGACCACCACACCCCGTGCTCGAGGTCGTAGAGCACATCCATGCAGAACAGATAGCCGCCCGCACCGCCGGCGAGGAGCAACCAGAGCAACGCCGTCGGCGAGCGTCGGCCCAATGCCACGAACGCACCGATGCAGCACAGCGCCAGCCACGCATCGGCCAGCGGAAAGGCGTTCTCGAACTCGAAGTACGCCGATCGCGAGTTGCTGGCCACCGCCGTGCGATCGGCGTACCAGGCCACCCAGTAGGCGACGTCGACGGCGACAACGACGAGCAACACGAAACGCACCCTGCGCAGGCCAGCAGCCACGCCGTCATCATCCATCGGTCGCGGCGTCCGGCAGGCGAACGACCACTTCGAACACGCCTGGATAGCTGGGACGTGTCGTCATCGTCCCCAAGCGACGCAGCATCGCCAACGAGGCGCCGTTGTCAGTGGCGACCGCCGTGGCCAATCTGATCACGTCAGACGGCCTGAGCCGCACTAGCGCATCTGCAAGGGCGCGACCGGCGCCGCGTCCTTGCCACTCGTCGATCACGGTGACGGCGAAGTCCGCCGTGGTCGGATCGTTGGGCAGTTGAACGAGTCGGGCAACGCCGATGGGACGCTCGAGCTCGTCGTCGGGAAACACGACCAACACCAACGCAATGTGGTGCCGCTGGTCGACCGCGTCGACGAGCAGGTGAATCATGGCCTCGTCGAGCTGGGTGATCGGACCGAGGAAGCGCAGCCGTCGCGATCGCGGCGAGAGCTCGTCGAACGCGTGCCGCAAATCCTCTGCGTCGGTCGGCAAGAGCGGCCAGATCATCGCTTCGGTGCCGTCGGAAAGCACGAGCTCGATCGGGAGGACGGTCACGACGGCGCGCATCCCTGCCAGGGTAGGGATCGGCAACAGCTTGTGACCCACCTCACAGACGGGCCCAGCGGCCGGGCGTTACGGTGAGCAATCCGCATCCGCCGACGAGGTGAGTCGTGACCGACACCGTCGATCTGTCGTTCAACCCGTTCATGCCCGGGTTCACCGACAACCCGTATCCCCACTTCGCCGAGCTGCGCGAGTCACGGCCCATCGAGCCGCATCCGCTCGGCTTCTGGGCGCTGTGGCGTTATCGCGACGTCGCCGAGGTGCTGCGCGCCAAGATGTCGGTCGAAGAAGGCCGCAACTCCAGCCGTGGGCCGATGGCGGAAGCATATGAACGCGCTCTTGCCGAAAACGGATTCGAGCCGACTGGCGTCGTGTCGATGCTCGACCGGGATCCGCCGGACCACACCCGTCTTCGCAAGCTGGTGTCGACGGCATTCACGCCACGCACCATTGCCCAGCTCGAACCCACCGTGCAAAAGCTCGTCGACGAAGCACTCGACGCGATCGACGAAGCCGGCAGCGTCAACCTGATCGACACGTTGGCGTTCCCGCTTCCGTTCACCGTCATTTCGGTGATGATGGGCATGCCCGAGACCGACTCGTTCGAGCTTCGCGAGATGTCGAGCGTCGCCGTACGTTCGCTCGAGCCGGTGCCCGATGAGGAGACGGTTTCGCAAATCGTCCGCGCACAGAAGGGGCTCGTCGAAGTTGCGCGCAACGCCATTGCCTGGAAGCGCAACAACCCGGCCGACGATCTGCTGACTGCGCTCATCAACGCAGAGGACTCGGGCGACATGCTGTCCGACGACGAGCTCGTCGCGCAGGTCATCTTGTTGTATGTCGCAGGGCACGAGACGACGGTCAACCTGATTGGCAACGGCACACTCGCCTTGCTGAAGGACCGCGAGCAGCTCGAGCTCTGGCGCGACCGTCCGGACCTCGATGAGAACGCTGTCGAGGAGCTATTGCGCTTCGACTCACCGGTGCAGATGACCCGTCGCGTGACGCTCGAGGACTACGCAGTCGACGAGGTCACCGTGCCCACCGGCACGACGATCATCGCGGCTCTCGCATCGGCAAACCGCGATCCCGATCAGTTCGGTCCTGACGCCGACCAGGTGCGAGTCGGCCGTGACAATGCCAGGCAACAGGTCTCCTTCGGCGCCGGCATCCATCACTGTCTCGGCGCAGCGCTGGCCCGGCTCGAGGGCCGGCTCGCGATCTCCTCGTTGATCCGGCGCTTCCCGCAGATCGACCTCGACGGTCAGCCGGTGTGGAACGGGCGGATCAACTTGCGCGGCCTCACCGACTTGCCGGTGCGCGTGCGCTGAGGCGGCATCACGGTCACGCTGGTCGCCGGCCGCATGCGCAGCGCGCGCGCACGCGCGGCCAGCACACTGGGCGCCTCTTCCTGATCGGCTGCCATCTGCAGCACTTGCGCGTGCAGCGTCAGATCGGCCAGTCGCTGCTTCGCCGTAGCGATGTTGTCGGCCTGCGTTTGGGTCGACGTGTTGAGCAACAGCACGCCGAGGATTCCGACCGCGAGCAGTAACGCGAGTGTCGCGGCCCAAACGCTGTCGCGGTAGCGCGACGGTCGCGGCCGCGGAGCAGGCGCCAGTCGCAGCGGAGGGCGGCGAGTGGCGCGGTCGCGGCGCTGCGGCTGTTGCAGCGGGGCGACTGCTGCCATGCCTCCTCCGAGTGTTGCTGCTGTGACTGATGTGACGTTCTCATCTTCACCCTCGATGCGCCGGGTGCCACGCCGGGAGACAGGATGATGACGTGACCGATGCGTCGACACAGCAGTCGATGAAAGGCATGCTGCTCGTCGCTACTCCGGCATTGCGCGAACCGACGTTCGCGCAAACGGTCGTCGCGTTGCTCGAGCACTCACCGGCCGACGGTGCCATCGGCGTGGTTCTCAACCGTCCGACGGAGGCATCCGTCGCGGTTGCTGTGCCCGCGGTGGCAGAGATCGTCACGGCGCCGCCGGTGCTCTTTGAAGGCGGACCGGTGAGTCCGTCGACGGCCATCGCTCTTGGGCTCGCGGTGCCCGGCGCAGAGCCGGAAGGATGGATGCCGGTCGTGCTGCCGATCGTCACCGTTGACCTCGACCACGACGCCGCGCTGCTTGCCGCGACGTTGCACGACCTTCGGGTGTTCGCCGGTTATGCCGGCTGGTCCGCCGGCCAGCTCGAGCGCGAGATCGCCGAAGGGTCCTGGTATCTCGTCGACGGCTTGCCCTCGGATCCGTTTGCCGAAGCGCCGGAGCAACTGCGCACGGCGGTGCTCCGTCGCCAGGGGTGGCCGCTCTCGGTCGCGGCGCACGCACCGCTCGATCCGACAGTCAACTGACCCGGATCCGCTTCGGCGCCTCAGGGCTGGGGACGATGCACGTGTGTCCGACTCACTCCCACCGAGCGGTGAGCAGATAGAGCTCGCGTACGACGACCAAGCCGCGGTCATCGTCACGGTCGGCGCGGGCATCCGGCGCTACGACGTGGCCGACCGGTCCGTGTTCGATGGCTACGAGATCGACCGGATGTGCGACGGCGCGCGCGGCCAGACCCTGGTGCCCTGGCCCAACCGCGTGCAGGACGGCTCCTGGTCGTGGCGCGGCAAGTCGATGCAACTGGCGCTCACCGAACCGGAGCAACACAACGCGATCCACGGGCTGGTCCGCTGGCTCGGTTGGTCGGTGGCTGACCGGTCGCCCACCGCCGCGACCTTGACGTGCACGTCCTACCCGCAGCCCGGTTACCCGTGGGCGCTCGACGCCGAAGTCCGCTACCAGCTCGGTGCATCTGGGCTCCACGTGAGGACCAGGATCACCAACCGCGGTGACAGTCCCGCTCCCGTCGCCGCCGGCGCGCACCCGTACCTGACCGCCGGGACCGCACTGATCGACGACTGTGAGCTGCAGGTGCCGGCCGACTCTTGGCTGCCAACGGGTGACCAGCAGATTCCGACCGGACGCGAGCAGGTTGCCGGCTCGGCGTACGACTTCCGCTCGCCGCGGCGCATCGGCGACCAGCAGATCGACTACACATTCGCCGATCTGCACCGCGATGCGAATGGCCGATGCACGGTGCGGCTTGCCGCCCCCACCGGTGACCCTGATGGCGCAGCTTCGCTGTGGCTCGGTCCGGCGTACGAGTTCGTCGAGATCTTCACCGGCGACGCGCTGCCCGATCCGAGCCGGCGGCGACGAGGGCTCGGCGTCGAGCCGATGACGGCGCCGCCCAACGCGCTCGCCACCGGAGACTCGCTCGTTGTTCTCGAGCCGGGGGAGCAGTGGACCGGCGAGTGGGGTATGTCAGCGGCGTGAGTGCAAGGATCCCGACGTGCTGAACCGCCTCACGGGACCGGTCGGCGATCTCGCTGCGTCTATCAAGGTGTTGACCCGGTCCGGACTCGTGTCGCCGGTGCGCCCCGACCGGCTCCTCGGCATGGGCTTGTCGTTCAGCCGATGGGGGTTCTCGCCGGCTGCTGCCTACGCCGCCGGCGCTGCCCGCGACCCGAACCGGGTCGCCGTCGTCGACGAGCGCGAAGAGGTGAGTTATGCCGAGGTCGATCGGCGCTCCACCTCCGTCGCCCACGCGCTTGCCGACCGAGGCGTGAGCGTCGGTGACTCGGTTGCTCTGCTCGCGCGCAACTCAGCCGCCTTCATCGTTGCGCAGGCGGCGATCAGCAAGGTCGGAGCCGACACGCTCTACCTCAACACGGGATTCGCCGGGCCGCAGCTCGGTGATGTGCTTGTCGGCGAGGGTGCGAGCGCGGTCATCGCCGATCACGAGTTCGTGCCGCTTCTCGACGACGTCGCGCCGAACCTCCCGCATCTCATCGCGTGGAGCGACGAGCACCCGGCCGACGGCGTCGAGCTGCTCGGTCGAGAGACAACGCCGGAGCTTCCGCCGCCCGGCCGCGACGGCCGGCACATCATCCTGACCAGCGGCACCACCGGAAGGCCGAAAGGTGCAGCACGATCGGCGCCCGGGGCGTTGTCCGGCTTGGTCGAGCTCGTCTCGATTCTCGAGGCCATTCCTTATCGCGCCCGCGGCGTCACGGTGTTGGCCGCACCCGCGTTCCATGCCTGGGGGCTCGCCAACCTGACCCTCGCCATGGGACTGCAGTCGACGCTCGTCATGAACCGCCGGTTCGACCCGGCGGGCACTCTCGCCCTCGTCGAACGGCACGGCGCAGACACGCTCGTCGCCGTGCCGGTCATGGTGCAGCGCATGCTCGAGCTTTCGCAGGAACAACGGCACTGTGACGTCTCGTCGTTGCGTGTGGTCGCCCTCTCCGGCTCGGCGCTACCGCCCTCGTTGGCGACGCGCTTCATGGACGAGTTCGGCGACGTGCTCTACAGCCTCTACGGGTCGACCGAGGTGGCGTATGTCAGCGTCGCCGGACCCGATGACCTGCGCAAAGCTCCGGGCGCTGCCGGTCGAGTGCTGCGCGGCGTGCAGGTGCGGCTCGTCGACGAGCAAGGTGAGGATGTCGCGGAGGGCGCGACCGGGCGCATCTTCGCGGGCAGTGCCATGACCTTCGAGGGTTACACCAGCGGCGAGGACAAGGATCGGCTCGGCGGCCTGACCGCAACCGGCGACATGGGCCGTCGCGACGGCGACGGGCGGTTGTACGTCGAGGGCCGCGACGACGACATGATCGTGTCCGGCGGCGAGAACGTGTTCCCGGCCGAAGTCGAGGATTGCCTGCATCAGCATCCGGACGTCGTGGACGCGGCTGTGGTGGGCGTCGAGGACGAGCGCTTCGGCCAGGCTCTGGTCGGGCATGTGGTGCTCCGCGACGGCGCTGATGCAACTCCGGATCAGCTGCGTGCGCACGTCAAGCGGCAGCTCGCGAACTACAAGGTGCCGCGAGAGGTCGTCGTGCATGACGAGCTGCCGCGCAACGAGACCGGCAAGGTGCTCAAGCGCCAGCTCAAGGATTGATGTAGTCGACGTCGAGAGCGGGATCGCCCGGCGAGAGTTTCATCGCCTCTTCCGGCAGCTCGGCGCGCGAACGACGGCAGTGCTCACGGGCCTCGGCGAGGCTCGGCTCGCGCACCACATCGCCCCCGCTGACGACACGGACGTGCAACGGTCGCTCGTCGTCGTGCGGCTCTGGATCCCCGCCGAGATAGATGCGTTCGGCGACTGCAACGCCGTTGTGCATCGCCCGAGCGGCCCACTTGCGGCCACCGGTCGAGTGTTTGCCGACCGAGCGCTTCTCGACCGGGACGAACGCGCCGTTGTGCTCACGGGCAACGAGCTTGTAGACGAAGCCCGCCGTCGGGACTCCACTGCCGGTCACGAGCGAGGTGCCTACGCCATACGCGTTGACCGGTGCGGCAGCGAGGCCGGCTATCGCGTGCTCGTCGAGGTCGCTCGTCACCACGATCCGGGTCTTCGTGGCGCCCAGCGAATCGAGCAGGCGGCGTGCGTCGCGCGCTTGCGACGGGAGGTCGCCCGAATCGAGACGCACAGCGCCCAATGAATGACCTGCGACGTCGATAGCAGTGCGGATTCCTTCTGCGACGTCATACGTGTCGACGAGCAATGTCGTGTCGTTGCCCAAAGCCTTGACCTGTGCGGTGAAGGCGCTTCGCTCGTCCGGATGCACCAGAGTAAAGGCGTGCGCCGCCGTGCCGGTCGTCGGAATTCCCCAACGCTGCCCGGCGGCGAGGTTTGACGTCGCAGCAAAGCCGGCGATGTAGGAAGCGCGAGCCGACGCGACTGCGGCGTCCTCGTGAGTGCGTCGCGAGCCCATCTCGATGCACGGGCGCTCACCGGCAGCGCAGATCATGCGCGCGGCAGCGGTCGCGACCGCGGTGTCATGGTTGAGCACCGACAGCACGAGTGTCTCCAACACGACGCATTCCGCGAACGTGCCTTCGACGACGAGCACGGGTGAGCCCGGAAAGTAAGCCTCGCCCTCGGCGTAGGCGTCGATGGATCCACTGAAGCGGTAGCCGGCAAGCCACTCGCAGGTGGCTGCGTCGACAACACCCGAAGCGGCGAGGAACTCGAGTGCTGCCTCGTCGTACCTCATGTTGGGCAGCAGGTCGAGCAGCCGACCGATGCCGGCGACGACCCCGTAGCGGCGACGTCCCGGAAGTGAGCGGGCGAAGACCTCGAAGACGCAACGCCGTTCGGCGGCACCGCTTTCGCGCGCCGCCTGCACCATCGTCAATTCATAGTGATCGGTGAGGAGAGCGGGCCCCGTTGGCGGTGCGGTCATCGCCTCAACTCTGCCGCGTCCGCCACGACGGGGTCGACCGGGGCCTGCGGCAAGGCAGTCGGAGGCTGTTCGCGTCGCCGCCGCGGGTGGCTGACGATGAGCGCGACGCCGGCAACGATGACCACAGTGGCGATCGCCGTGCGCAGGGTGAACGGCTCGCCGAGCAGCACTGCGCCGAGCAGCACGGCCACCAAGGGGTTGACGTAGGCATAGGTCGTGACCAGCGGCAACGGCGCGTTGGCCAGCAGCCACACGTACGCCGTATATGCGGCCATCGATCCGAAGACGACGAGATAGGCCAGCGCCCACCAGGAGCGCGCCGGAATCGCGGACAGATGGATCCGGCCGGCCTCTCCGGTGGCCAGTCCGACGACGAGACATCCGACACCGCCACAGATCATCTCCATGCCCGTCATGACGAGCGGACGCCGAGGAAGCGGTGCGGTGCGCGACCACACCGACCCCGCCGACCATGACAGGGAAGCGACCAGGAGCAGCGTCACACCCAACGGGTCGAGGCGCCCGCCACCGCTGCCGGCGACGAGTGCGGCAACGCCGGCAAACCCGAGTGCGAGGCCGACCCCGTGTCGCGCGCGCACGCGCTCCCGGCCGGTAACGGCAACGAGCAGGGCCGCCCAGATCGGCACGGTCGCGATGATCACCGCAGTCGGGCCGGACGCAACCCGGCGCTCCGCGATCGACACCAATCCGTTGCCGCCGAGCAGCAGGGCGATCCCGACCACCGCGCAGGCACCCCACTGGCGCCAGCCGAGCGGGTCCGGCTGTCCGTCGGCCGCGGGCCGGCGCACTGTCGCGGCCAACGTGACGGCGCCGGCGAGGATGAACCTCGCGCTCGCACCGATGAGCGGCGGCATTCCCGTCCCGACGCTCGGGTGAACGAGCACGCGGATGGCGAGGTATGTCGAGCCCCAGACGAGGTAGACAGTCCAAAGCGCGACCCACACCCGAGCCCCGACACCCCGTCCCACAAGATCACCCTAAGTGAGCAAGGCCGAGGCCTCCGGCGGTTTTCCGCCATCGTGCGCGAGGATTGAGACATGGCGGAGGCGCCGGCGATCGAGCGGACCGAGCGCCCGCAGAGCAACGAGGTCGTCGAACCCGAACGCCCCTGGGTGACGATCGTCTGGAACGACCCGGTCAACCTGATGAGCTATGTCACTTATGTCTTCCAGAAGTTGTTCGGCTACAGCAAGGAGAAGGCGCACAAGCTGATGCTTCAGGTGCACAACGACGGTCGCGCAGTCGTTTCCTCCGGCAGTCGCGAGCAGATGGAGCACGACGTCTCGCGGCTGCATGCCCACGGCCTGTGGGCCACCTTGCAGCAGGACTGACCGGTCCGAATGGCTTCGATCAAACGCAAGGGCAACGTCGTACGCGTGCAGTTCCGCCCGGAGGAGCGGCAGATTCTTGCCGGGCTGGCCGGTGAGGTCGTGCAGCTGCTGGCGGCGGACGAGGGCGACACCGACCCCTTGGCTGCGATGGTCGGGATGTCGGACGAGGCGGTCGAGGCGCCCGACGATCCGGCCGTGCACCGCTTGTTGCCGGACGCGTACGACGATCCGGAAGGTGCGGCCGAGTTTCGTCGGCTCACCGACGCGGACCTGCGCCGGGGCAAGTCGGATCGCCTGACGCGCTTGGTCGAGGACCTTTCCGGGGATGCCTCGACGATCGAGCTACCGGTCGACGACGCGGACGGCTGGCTGTCGGCCATCAACGACATCCGCTTGGTGCTGGGCGTGCGGCTCGACGTGTCGGACGACTTCGGTGACTGGCGGTCGTCACTCGCGCCGGACGACGCCAGGCTGCCGCTGGTCGCGGCCTACGACTGGTTGTCGATGGTGCAGGAGATGCTCGTCGAGGCAGTGCTCTGAGCGCCGTTCCTTAACCTGGGTGCGTGCTGCGCATCCGCCAAGACCTCGTCGACGCCATCGTTGCGCATGCTCGCCGCGACCATCCGGACGAGGCGTGCGGCGTCATCCTGGGGCCCGTCGGCAGCGACCGACCCGAGCGGTTCAAGGCGATGCTCAACGCGGCGCGTTCACCCACGTTCTTCGAGTTCGACTCGCAGGACCTCTTCCACCTCTACCGGGAGGTCGACGAGCGCGACGAGGAGATCGTGGTCATCTACCACTCGCACACGGCCACCGAGGCCTACCCGTCGCGCACTGACATCCAGTTCGGCTCGTTGTCGCCGGACTCGCACTGGGTGCTCGTGTCGACGCGGGACCCGGAGTCGGTGGAGCTGCGCTCGTTCCGCATCCGCGACGGCGAGGTCGAGGAGGAACCCGTCGACGTCGTCGCCGCCACCGCCCCGGAATCGTCCCCGTCCGCGTGACGTTGGGAGAATGTGACCATGGCCATCGAAGTGCGTATCCCGACGATCTTGCGCAGCTACACCGGCGGCGACAAGGCGGTCGAGGGCAAGGGTGAAACTCTCGGCGACCTCTTCGCCGACCTCGACGCCCGCCACGACGGCCTGCGCGGCCGGTTGGTCGCCGACGACGGTGCGCTCAACCGCTTCGTCAACGTCTACCTCAACGACGAGGACGTCCGCTTTCTCGGTGGCATCGAGACCCCGGTCGCCGACGGCGACGTCGTGACCATCCTGCCGGCTGTGGCGGGGGGATGACGCGCTACGCGTCGCTGCTCGACTCGCTCGGGCGCACTCCGCTGGTGGGTCTGCCGAGCCTCAGCCCGAGTGACGACGTACGGCTCTGGATCAAGCTCGAGGACCGCAACCCGACCGGCTCGGTCAAGGACCGGCCGGCGTTTTTCATGGTGGCCGAGGCGGAGCGCGACGGTCGCTTGACGCCGGGATGCACCGTGCTGGAGCCGACAAGCGGCAACACCGGCATCTCGCTCGCCATGGTCT
>Ga0157369_10004002_pt1 | contig 17483 bp, 18 predicted proteins | sample C25metaG_FD_113461 | JGI IMG/M metagenome (GOLD analysis project Ga0157369, IMG submission 113461) | Corn rhizosphere microbial communities from Kellogg Biological Station, Michigan, USA - C2-5 metaG | ecosystem: Host-associated > Plants > Roots > Rhizosphere > Soil | place: USA: Michigan... | reverse complement strand
GATGCATCGTCGCGCAAATCGCCCATGCGGATCGCGAGGTCGAAGCTCTCGCCGATGAGGTCGACAAAGCGCGCGGAGAGGTCGATCTCGAGCGTGATGGCCGGGTGCTTGAGCGCGAACTCCGCGAGCATCGGCGCCAGCACGAGGTTGCCGAGGTCGCCGGGCATCGTGATGCGCAGCCGCCCGCTCGGCTCGGCCTGGCGGTTCTGCGCGAGGAGCGAGGCGGCCTCGACGTCCTCGGCCACGTGGCGCGCGTGCTCGAGCACCGACTGGCCGAAGTCGGTCACGACGAGCTTGCGCGTGGTGCGCAGCAGCAGGCGCTCGCCGAGCTGGGACTCGAGCGCGCTCACGCGCCGCGACACCGTCGACTTCGGCAGCCCGAGCCGCTCGGCCGCGCGGGAGAAGCTGCCCATGTCGGCCACGCGCGCGAAGAGGAGGAGATCGTTGGGCTCGAGCTGGGGAGGGCGCATCGGGGCTCCGGGATTGTTGCACTGGAGGAACAATGATATCCATTTCCAGGTCTTCCGGACCACCGGTGGAACACCTACATTATCTCCATGAACGAACATTCCATGGAGGTCCCCGTGAAGATCCTTCAAGTCAATTCCAGCGCGCGGCGCGAAGCCTCGCACTCCAACCGCCTCGCCAGCCGCATCGTGGAGCGCCTGCGCGAGGATGCGCCCGACGCGATGCTCGCCGTGCGTGACCTGGGGGCGGATCCGCACCCGGTGCTCGACGAAGCGGCGCTCGGCGCGCTCTTCACGTCTCCTGCGCAGCGCACGCCTGGGCAGGCCGCGCGCGTGGCGCTCGACGACGCGCTGATCGAGCAGGTGAAGGACGCGGACGTGATCGTCCTCGGCGTGCCCATGTACAACTTCGGCGTGCCCGCGCAGCTGAAGAACTGGATCGACGCGATCATGCGTGCGGGCGTGACCTTCCGCTACACCGAAAAGGGACCCGAGGGGCTGCTGAAGGGCAAGAAGGTCTATGTCGCGCTCGCGCGCGGCGGACTCTATCGCGGCACGCCGGCGGACACCCAGGTGCCGTACCTGCAAACCGTGCTCGGCTTCCTCGGCATGACGGACGTGACCTTCGTCTACGCCGAAGGCCTCAACATGGGCGACGAGGCGCAGCGCCAGGGCCTCGCGTCCGCGCTCGAGCAGATCGAGGATCTCGTCGCGGCCTGAGGGCCGTGAGCGATAATGAACGGAGGAGACACACGATGACCACCCAGACGATCGACACCGCCACCCGCGCCCGCAAGGTGGAGCACGTGGTGGCCGGCCAGCCCACCTCGGACGGGGCGGGCGTGAAGCTCACGCGCGTCCTGACGCAGCACCTGCAGCGCCGGCTCGACCCGTTCCTCATGCTCGACGCGTTCGGCACGGACAACCCGCAGGACTACATCGCGGGCTTCCCGGACCATCCGCATCGCGGCTTCGAGACGGTGACCTACATGATCGCGGGCCGCATGCGCCATCGCGACAGCGCGGGCCATGAGGGGCTGCTGCAGAACGGCGGCGTGCAGTGGATGACCGCGGGCCGGGGCGTCGTGCACTCGGAGCTTCCCGAGCAGGAAGAAGGGCGGATGGAAGGCTTCCAGCTCTGGCTCAACCTGCCGGCGAGGGACAAGATGCGCGCGCCCTGGTATCGCGACTTCCAGGCGAGCGACATTCCCGAGGTGACCAGCGCCGAAGGTGTCAAGGTGCGCGTGATCGCGGGCGAGAGCCATGGCGTGAAAGGGGCGATGCAGCGCGAGGTCACCGAGCCGCTCTACCTCGACCTCGAGCTTCCGGCGGGCGCCGCGTTCTCGCAGCCGCTGCCGGCGGACCACAACGCCTTCGTCTACGTGTTCCGCGGCGCGCTCGAGATCGAAGGTACCGAGGTCCCGGTGCAGCGCATGGCGATCCTGAAGAATGGCGCGGATGCCGATCGCCTGGTGCTCCGCGCGAAGGAGGCCACGCGCGCGCTCGTGATCGCCGGCAAGCCGCTCGGCGAGCCCATCGCGCAGTACGGGCCCTTCGTGATGAACCACCAGGCCGAGATCGTGAAGGCGATCCAGGACTACCAGGCCGGCCTCTTCACCTCGAAGTAAGCGCGCGTGCCCGCGTTCGATGCGATCGTCATCGGCGCGGGCGCCGCCGGCATGATGTGCGCCGCGACCGCGGGCCAGCGCGGGCGGCGCATCCTGCTCGTCGACCATTATGCAAAGGTCGGCGAGAAGATCCGCATCTCCGGGGGCGGGCGCTGCAACTTCACCAACGTGCACGCCACCTGGCGCGACTATCTCTCGCACAATCCCGACTTCTGCCGCTCCGCGCTCGCGCGCTACACGCCGCGCGATTTCATCTCGCTGGTCGAGCGCCATGGCATCGCGTGGCACGAGAAGACGCTGGGGCAGCTCTTCTGCGACGGCAGCTCCACCCAGATCATCGAGATGCTGCGCAAGGAGTGCGCGGCCGGTGGCGTCGAGTGGTGGCAGCCGGTCGAAGTGCGCGGCTTGCGCAAGACCGGGGACGATTTCGAGCTCGACACGGCGCGCGGAGCGGCGCGGGCGCCCGCGGTGATCATCGCCACCGGCGGCCTCACCGTTCCGAAGATCGGGGCCACGCCTTTCGCGTATCGCATCGCCGAGCAGTTCGGCCTGGGCATCGTGCCGCCGAAGCCCGCGCTCGTGCCGCTCAGCTTCGAGCCGGAATTCCTCGCGCGCTACGGCGACCTCGCGGGCGTGTCGATCGATGCGCAGGTGTCCTGCGCGGGCGGCCGCTTTCGCGAGAACCTGCTCTTCACGCACCGCGGGCTCTCCGGCCCCGCGATCCTGCAGGCTTCATCGTACTGGCAGCAGGCGGGCTGCAAGGAGCCGCTCCACGTCGACTTGCTGCCGGGTGTCGACGTGCGGGCATGGCTCGCGGCCGAGCGCAGGTCGCGCGCGTTGCCGGCGACCCTGCTGGCCGAACGGTTGCCGAAGCGGTTCGCGCAGCATTGGTGCGCGGCGCACGGCTTCGATCGAGCGCTCGCGGAGCTGTCCGATCGCATGCTCGACGACGCCGCGCGCGAGCTCACCGACTGGCGCGTGCAACCCTCGGGCACGCTCGGGTACAACAAGGCGGAGGTCACGATCGGAGGCGTGGATACGCGCGGCCTCTCGTCGAAGACGATGGAAGCCGCCGGCGTGAAGGGCCTGTACTTCATCGGCGAGGCGGTCGACGTGACCGGCCACCTGGGCGGCTTCAACTTCCAGTGGGCCTGGGCCTCGGCATTCGCGGCGGGAAGCGCCGCCTGAGGGTTACCGCTTCTCTCTGCGGCCCGGGCCGCTGAACGCCGGGCGCGCTCAGCGGCGCAGCCTGCCGAGCGCAGCCTGCGCGCGCTTCTGCAGCGCGCGGTAATTGCGTTCCCATTCACCCGCGCGCGGCGTGGTGGTCGCGAGCTCGAGCGCGATCTGCCGCAGCAGGTCCACGTGGGCGCTGAGCTCGGACACCGCGGCGTCGTGATCCTTCGCCGGCACGTATTCGCGCTTCTCGTCGCGGCAGATGCCCACGCACGGCTGCGGATGGTCGATGCGGCCGCAGCCGATGCATTCCCACACTTTGACGCGGTTCACTTCCATGCTGCCCTCACCCTCGTAGTTCCGCTCGCATCCGCACGGCGACGTTGCGTCCCGGCCGCGCATGGCGGTCGCCTCGCCGCTGGCGAGGAACGAGCTGCACGCCTACACGTTAAAGGTGCATCGCCCCTGCGGGTTTGATCCGCCGCAAGGCGCCCGCCCACGTGCGTGCGAGAGTGGCGCGATGAGCGCACAGACGATCTCGTTTCCGGGGGTGGCGCCGCGCGTGCCACAGTGGCTGTCCCACGTGCCGGCTTTCCGCGACCTCTCGCGCGAGGAGCTCGAGCGCATCGCGCGGGGCACGGCCCAGGTGCACTGCGAGCGCGGCCAGGTGCTCTTCCAGCGTGGCGACGCGTGCCGCGGCTTCCACATCGTGGTGTACGGGCAGGTGAAGCTCGTCATCCCCGCGCCGGAGGGCTCGGAGAAGGTGGTGGAGATCATGGGCCCGGGCCGCTCGTTCGGCGAGGCCGTGATGTTCGCCGACCGCGCCTATCTCGTGAGCGCCGTGGCGCTCGCCGACACGCTGCTGCTGCATGTCGCCAAGGAAACGGTCGAGGCGCAGATCGAGCGCGAGCCGAAGCTCGCGCGGCGCATGATCGCCGGGCTCTCGATGCGCCTGCACATGCTGGTGAAGGATGTGGAGGCGCTCACCGTGCACTCGGCGCAGCAGCGCGTGATCGGCTATCTCGCGCGCCTCGATCCCGAAGCGACCGCTGGGCGCGTCACGCTGCCCGCGCAGAAGTCCCTCGTCGCCTCGCGCCTCAACCTCACGCCCGAATACTTCTCGCGCATCCTCCACGACCTCTCGGCGGCCGGGCTCATCCGCGTCGAGGGCCGCGACATCGAGATCCTCGACGCGGAGAAGCTGTTCAAATGACGTCACCCCGCGCAGGCCGCGCACCTCGTGGCCCTTCGCCTTCGAGCGCGGGAATCGCGCCCATGAGCAGGTATTCCAGCAGCTCGCGTACGGGGCGGATCGCCGAGCCGAAGGGGAGCGGCTCGCTTCCGCGGAAGAAAAGCCCTTTCTTCACGTCGCCATGCAGCGCGTACGCGAGCCGCGTGGCGATGCAGAACTGGCCGGCGGCGGCGAGCCCGTCGCGGAGCCCGCAAACGGTGAGGCATCCCGCGCCCGGCACGCAGCGCCGGGGATCGGCTTTCGCGTGCGAGCGCAGCGCCTTCTCGCGTCCGAGGTAGTTGCGCAGCCAAGGTGTGACGACCGCGCGCGCGGGCAGCCCCGCGACGCTCATGAACGTGACGATGTCCTCGGCGCGCGCGTCGGCGAGCACGCGCTTGAAGTTCTCGTGCGCGTCGCCCTCGCGGGTCACGGCGAAGGCCGTGCCGAGCTGGACGGCCGCAGCCCCCGCTTCGAGGAGCGCGCGCGCCTGCTCGTGCGTCGCGATCCCGCCCGCGGCGATGAGCGGGATGCGCTCGGCTTCCAGCTCGAGCTCGCGCATCACGGCCGCGATCTCCTCGAAGACGCGTGCGAAGTCATAGCGCGCGTCGCCGAGCTCTTCCAGGCGAGTGGCGCCCAGGTGTCCGCCCGCGAAGCGCGGATGCTCGATCACGATCGCATCGGGCAGGCGCTTCTTGCGCATCCACTTGCGCAGCACGATCGAGACGCCGCGCGCCTCCGAGAGAATCGGCACGAGCGCCACCTCCGGAAAGCTCGCGGTGAGGTCGGGGAGGTCGAGCGGGAGTCCCGCGCCCATCACGATCGCGTGCGCGCCCGATTCGCAGGCCTGCCGCACGTACGTCGCGTGCTCGGCGACGGCCTTCATCACGTTCACCGCGATGGCGCCGCGGCCCTCGGCAAGGGCGAGGGCCGCACGGATCTCGCGGTCGAGCGCGATGCGGTTGTGCTCGTCGATCAGCGCCTTGTCGCGCGTGCCGCGCGCGGCCTCGAGCAGGTCGGGATGATGCTGGCGCAGCTCGACGCTGGAGATCGTGCCCATGGCGCCGAGTGCGGCAACGTGGCCGGCAAGGCGATGTGCGGAGACACCGACGCCCATGCCCCCCTGGACGACGGGCAAAAGGGAGCGGCCGCGGAGAGACCACGCGGGGAGGGCGGGGCGCATCGAATCGCAGCTTAGGCCACCGGCCGTGAGCACCGCGCGCATTTCGAGCGATTGCTTGAACTGGATCAAATCGCCCCGCGGGCCGGCACGGGTCGGTCACGACAATCCGATCGAGCCTTTTGTTGATCCGCCGCAAGGCCGCGGCCTTAAAGCTGCATATCTTCTACACCTAATGACACCCGAAGCGACCATCCAAGGAACCGCCATGAAATCGAACCGCAAGCTGTGGAGCTGGCTGGGACTCGTGTTCGTCCTTTCCTTCGCCGCGCTGCTCTATCTCGGCCGCGAGATCTACCTCGCCGCGCCGCCCTATCCGACGGTGAAGTCCGAGTCCGGCGAGGTGCTCTATACCGCCGGCGAGGTGCACGAGGGACAGCGCGCGTGGCTCGCCGCCGGCGGCCAGCAGCTCGGCACCGTCTGGGGCCACGGCAGCTACGTCGCGCCGGACTGGTCGGCCGACTGGCTGCATCGCGAGGCCAGCGCTTACCGCGAGATCAAGGCGCAGGACATGTACGCGCAGCCGGTGGAGCACCTGACGCCGGCGCAGCGCGCGACGGTCGACGCGATCGTGCGCGAGGACATGCGCCGCAACACATACGATCCCGCGACGAACACCGTGACGGTGTCGAACGAGCGTGCCGCCGCCATCGAGGAAGTGCAGCGCCACTATTACTTCCTCTTCGGGGACGCGCCCGGCTACGACCAGCTGCGCGAGAAGTACGCCATGACGGCCAACGCGCTTCCGAGGCCGGAAGATCGCAAGGCGCTCGGCGGCTTCTTCTTCTGGTCCTCCTGGGCCGCATCGACCGACCGCCCGAATCAGCAGGGGCTCTCGTATACCAGCAACTGGCCCCACGAGCCGCTCGTGGGCAACACCATGCCGCCGAGCGCCGCGATGTGGACCATCGCCAGCGTGATCCTCCTCATCGCGGGCATCGCCACGATGGTCTGGTACCACGGCGCGCATCCGGAGGATGCCGACCCGCAGGTGCCGCAACGCGACCCGCTCGTGAACGCGGTCGCCACGCCGTCGATGAAGGCCACGCGCAAGTACTTCTTCGTGGTGATCGGCCTGCTGCTGGCCCAGGTCGGCATGGGTGCGATCACCGCGCACTACGCGGTCGAGGGCCAGTCCTTCTTCGGCATCCCGCTCGCCCAGATCCTGCCTTACACCACGAGCCGCACCATCCACACCCAGGTCGGCATCTTCTGGATCGCGACCGCGTGGCTCGCTACCGGCCTCTACATCGCGCCGCTGCTCTCGGGGCACGAGCCGAAGCTGCAGAAGCTCGGCGTGAACGTGCTCTTCTATGCGCTGCTCCTGATCGTCGTGGGCTCCATCGCCTTCGGCTGGATCGGCACGCTCAAGCGCGCGGGCTTCGACTACACCTTCTGGCTCGGCAACCAGGGGCTCGAATTCACGAGCATGGGCCGCGTGTGGCAGATCCTGCTCTTCGTGGGACTGCTCTTCTGGCTGCTGCTGCTCGGCCGCGCCCTGTGGCCGGCGCTCAAGAAGCCGTCGGAGACGCGCGGGCTCATCGCGATGGTGTTCCTGTCGGCGGCCTGCATCGGCGGCTTCTACTCCGCGTCGCTCTCGTGGGGACAGCACACGCACTACGCGATGATCGAGTACTGGAGATGGTGGCTCGTGCACCTGTGGGTCGAGGGCTTCTTCGAGGTCTTCGCCACGGCCGTGGTCGCGTTGATCTTCACGCGCCTCGGGTTGATCGCCGCGGCGAGCGCCAACCGCGCCATCGTGATGGAGACGATCGTCTTCCTGCTCGGCGGGATCCTCGGCACGCTGCACCATCTTTACTGGACGGGCACGCCCACGTCGGTGATCGCCGTCGGGGCCGTGTTCTCCGCGCTCGAGGTGGTGCCGCTCTCGCTCATCGGCATCGAGGCCTACAAGAACTACCAGCGCAGCCGCTCCGCACCCTGGGTGCAGGCCTACCGCTGGCCGATCCTGTGCTTCGTGGCCGTCGGCTTCTGGAATACGGTCGGCGCGGGCCTCCTCGGTTTCGCCATCAACCCGCCGGCCTCGCTCTACTACGTGCAGGGGCTCAACATGACGCCCGCGCACGGCCACGCCGCGCTCTTCGGCGTGTACGGCATGCTCGGCATCGGCCTCATGCTCTTCTGCCTGCGCGGCCTCTTCGAGCGCTCGCGCCACGCGGACCGCATCCTGGCGCCGGCGTACTGGGGCATGAACATCGGCCTGGCGATGATGGTGTTCCTGTCGCTGCTGCCCGCGGGGATCTACCAGGCGTTCTGGAGCGTCACGCAGGGCATGTGGTACGCGCGCAGCCCGGGCATCATCCACTCCGGCGTGATGGAGACGCTGGTCTGGCTGCGCGTGCCCGGCGACATCGTGTTCTCGTTCGGCGTGCTGGCGCTCGGCTTCTACGCGATGAAGCTGCTCTTCGTGCCGAAGCGGCCCGTCGCGCAGCCGGTGGGCGCCGGCCAGCCGCACGGAGCGGATTGAACGCGCCATGAGGCTCACCGCCTTCACCGACTACAGCCTGCGCACGCTGATCTACCTGGCGACGGCCCGCGAGGGCCGCGCCACGATCGGCGAGATCGCACGGGCGTTCCGGATCTCGGAGAACCACCTGGTGAAGGTGGTGCACCGCCTCGGCCAGATGGGCGTGCTCGTGAACACGCGCGGGCGCGGCGGCGGCCTGAGGCTCGCCGTCTCGCCGGGCGCGATCCGCGTGGGGCGCATCGCGCGCGCGACGGAATCGCATGACGTGCCGGCGGAATGCTTCGAGCCGGGCGGCAGCGACTGCGTGATCGCGCCGGCGTGCACGCTGCGGCACGTGCTCGCCGAAGCGGTCGACGCCTTCTACGCGGCCCTCGATCGCTACACCGTGGCGGACCTGGTGCAGAAGCCGGCGCCGATCATCCTCAGGCTGCACGAGAAGGTGCCGGCATGAAGTTCGACTTTCCGTTTCCCTACTGCGGCGATCCCGACCTCGGCATCGCGATCGCCGGAGCGCTCGCGCGCGTGATCGACCCGGAAATGGCGCTGGGCATCGTGGACCTCGGGCTCGTATACGGCGTCGAGGCGCGCCCTGGCGATGCCACCGTGCGCATCACCATGACCTCGGCGGCATGCCCGGTGACCGACCTGATCGTCGACGACATCGTGAACGAGCTCCACGCGACGCTCGGAGAGACCTTCGACGTCGACGTCGACGTGGTGTGGGATCCGCCCTGGGTGCCCGAGCGCATGAGCGCGCGGGCGCGCCGCGCGCTCGAAGCGTGAGCCGGGCCGCGACGCTCGCCCGGCTCGCAGCCATCCTCGTGGCGGCGGCGTCGCTCGCGGCGGGCATCGCGGGCGGACTCGCACGGCTCGGCGCCGTGCCCGCCCCACCCGTCGCGATCGCGCAGCACGCCGCCCTCATGATCGGCGGATTCCTCGGCACGGTGATCTCGCTCGAGCGCGCCGTGGCCCTCGGCCAGCGCGCCGGATATCTCGCCCCGCTCGCGAGCGCGGCGGGCGCCATCTTCCTGCTCGCGGGCTGGCACTCGGCGGCGATGGCATGCTGGATCGCCGCGCCCCTGGCGCTGCTGGCGGTGAGCCTCGCCATCGTGCGCCGGCAAGCCATGCCCCATACGGCGCTGCTTGCGCTGGCTTCCGCGCTCTGGCTCGCGGGCAACGTCGCATTCGCCATGGGAGCCGCGCATGGCGTCCTCGAGGCATGGTTCGGCTTCCTGGTGCTCACCATCGCGGCCGAGCGCCTCGAGCTCACGCGGCTGCTGCCGCGGCGGCCGTTCGCCGCGTCGTCGTTTCGCGCCATCGTGGCGCTCCTTCTCGCCGCGATCGCGGCGAGCTTCGTGGAAGAGGCCGCGGGGCGGCTCGTGTTCGGAGCGGCGCTGGTGGCCCTCGGCGCCTGGCTCTGGCGCTACGACCTCGCCCGCCGCACGCTGCACGCGCACGGCTTCGCGCGCTTCGCCGCGGCGGCACTGCTCGCGGGCTACGGATGGCTCTGCGCGGGCGGCGTGGCCTGGATCGCGCTCGCCCTCGGCGCGGCGGGCGCGCGCGACGTCGCGCTGCACGCGGTGGCGCTCGGCTTCGTCTTCTCGATGATCCTGGGCCACGCGCCGATCGTCATTCCCGCCGTCGCGCGGGCGAGAGTGCGATTCCACCCCGGCTTCTACGCGCCGCTGGTGCTGCTGCACGCTTCGCTCTTCGTGCGCCTCGTGCTCGCGCCGGCGCATCCGTCGTGGCGCGCCGCGAGCGGCATCGGCAACGCCGCCGCGATCGCGCTCTTCGCCGTGCTCCTTGTCGCCTCGTTGCGCACCTCGCGGCCGGTTCGCGCCGGCCGCGCGATAATGGAAGGCCCGAACATCTCCGGTTGCCGCAACTCGTGATGCAGATCGAAGAGCCCGTCCCCGCCGCCGCCCGCGGCTGGGCCTTGTGGGACCTGGGCTTCCGGCCGTTCTACCTGGTGGCGAGCCTCTTCGCCGCGCTGTCGGTGGTGCTGTGGGCGTGCGAATACGCCGGGTGGCTGCCGGGCAGCTACATGCAGACGCCTTTCCGCCACGCGCACGAGATGCTCTTCGGCTACACGCTCGCGGTGCTCGCCGGATTCCTCTTCACCGCGGTGCGCAACTGGACGTCCCGGCCGACGCCGACGGGTGGAGCGCTCGCGGCCCTCGTGGCGCTGTGGATCGCGGGGCGAGTGATGATGGTCACGCCGTTCGCGCTCGCCTCGGCGCTGGTCAATGCGGCCTTCCCGCTGGCGGTCGCCGTGGCCATCGGGATTCCGCTCGCTCGCTCGGGTAATCGCCGCAACTACTTCTTCGTGGCGCTGCTCCTGGCACTCGCGGTCGCGGAGCTGCTCGTGCACGCCGCAGCGCTCGACTGGGGGAAGCTGCCGGAATCGTTCGGGCTGCAGCTCGGGCTCGACCTCGTGCTCTTCGTCGTCGTGGTGATGGCGGGGCGCATCGTCCCGATGTTCACCAACAACGGCGTCGCGGGCGCCGGCGCCACGCGCAAGCCGATCGTCGAGACCTTCGCGCACGGGACGATCCTCGCCCTCGTCGCGTTCGACGTCGCCGGAGTGGAAGGCGGCCTCCTCATCGCCTTGCTGGCGCTGGCCGCGCTCACGCATCTCGTGCGCTGGGCGCTCTGGCGGCCGTGGCGCACGCTGCGCGCGCCGCTCGTGTGGATCCTGCACGCGGCCTACGCGTGGGTCCCGGTGTACCTCGTGCTTCGCATCTTCGCGATCGAGGGCAGCGTGGCGCCGCCCTGGGCGCTGCACGCGCTCACCATCGGCGTCATCGGCGGCATGACGATCGGCATGATGACGCGCACGGCGCGGGGGCACACCGGCCGGCCGCTTCGCGCGGACGGCTTCGAGGTGGCGATGTACGTCCTCGTGATGCTTGCCGCGATCGCGCGCGTCTTCGGGCCGCTCGTCGTCCCGGGCGACGCGTACGTGACCACCATCGTCGTCGCGGCCGCGCTCTGGGCGAGCGCGTTCGGGCTCTACGCCATACGCTACTGGCCCGTCCTCACCCGGCCTCGCGTCGACGGCCGGCCGGGGTAGCCCCGCTAAGCCGCCAGGGCGGCAACCTCGCGTTCGCGATTCGCCACGCTGCCGCGCCGCCAGGCGGTCTGCGCCGCCGCCACGCCAGAGCCGGCGCGCAGCGACACGCCGTGGTCGAGCATCGCCATCTCCGCGCCGGCGAGCGCACCCAGCAACATGAGCTCGTTCAGGTCGCCCAGGTGGCCGATGCGGAAGACCTTGCCCGCGAGCGGCCCGAGGCCCGCGCCGAGCGCGAGATCGTAGCGGCGGAAGGCGGTCTCGATGATGGCGGCCGCATCGACGCGCGGCGGCACCGCCACCGCGGTCACGGTGTTCGAATACCAGCGCGGGGCGCGGCAGCAGGGCGCGAGGCCCCACGCGGCGACGGCCTCGCGCACGCCGTGGGCGAAACGCGCGTGGCGCGCGTACACGTTGTCGAGCCCCTCGTCGAAGAGCATCGAGAGCGATTCGCGCAATCCGTAGAGCAACGGCACCGACGGCGTGTACGGGAAGTATCCCGTGGCGTTGGCCTTGCGCATGTCGGCAAAGCTGAAGAAGACCCGATTGAGCGCCGCCGACGTCTCCGCGGCGAGGGCGCGCGGGCTCGCGCAGACGATGCCGAGCCCCGCGGGCAGCATGAGCCCCTTCTGGGAGCCGGTCACGGCGAGGTCGACGCGCCACTCGCTGAAGCGGAAGTCGATGCTGCCGAGCGAGCTCACCGCGTCCACATAGAGCAGCGCCGGATGGCGCGCCTCGTCCATCGCCCGGCGCACGCCCGCGATGTCGCTCGCCACGCCGGTGGCGGTCTCGTTGTGCACCACCATCACGCCCTTGATCTCGTGGCGCTTGTCCGCGCGCAGCGCCTGGGCGATGCGGTCCTCGGATGCGCCGCCGCCCCATTCCGTCTCGAGCACTTCGACCTGGAGCCCGAGGCGCTTCATCATGTCGATCCACAAATGGCTGAAGTGCCCGAAGCGCGGGGCGAGCACCTTGTCGCCGGGCGAGAGCGTGTTCGCGAGCGACGCCTCCCAGGCGCCCGTGCCGGTGGAGGGATAGATGAAGACCTCGCCCTCGCCGCAGCCGAAGACCCGCTTGAGGCCCTCGAAGAGGCCGAAGGTGAGCTCGGGAAAGCGCACCGAGCGGTGGTCCTCCGACGGCACCATCATGGCGCGCGCGACGCGCTCGGGCAGGTGGGTCGGTCCGGGGACGAAGAGAAAGTTGCGGCCGGGCATCGGGATCTCCTCCAGTTGTCGCGCCGGGGAAGGCGCTCTCCGACCACCATGAACCGGCGCTGCCGCAAAAGAAAGTTTATTCTTGTAGGTGACTCCATGAGAATTACTTATAGGGTGGAACCCTGAAGCACGTGACCCGCCGCCAGCTGAGCATCTTCGCCGCCGTCGTGGCCGAGCAGGGCTTCTCGGGCGCCGCGCGCTCGCTGCACCTCACGCAGCCCGCGGTGTCGCTCCAGGTGAAGGAGCTCGAGCGCGCCTGCGGGCTGGCGCTCCTCGACCGCGGCGCCCGCCACGTGCGTCCCACCGAGGCGGGGCGCGAGATGCTGCGCGCGGCGCACGCCGTCGAGCGCGAGATCAAGGCCGCCGAGGACGCGATCGCGGCGCTGAAAGGCCTGCACGGCGGCACGCTCACGGTCGCGGTCATCAGCACCGCCCAGTACATCGGGCCGCGCCTCATCGCCGAGTTCGCGCATCGCCATCCCGCGGTGCAGCTGAAGCTCGTGGTCTGCAACCGCGCCGAGATGCTGCGCCACCTCGACGACGACGACATCGACATCGCGATCATGGGCCGCCCGCCGGACGAGATCGAGTCCTTCGCCGAGCCCTTCGCGCCGCATCCGCACGTGATGGTCGCGGCCGCGGGACATCCGCTCGCGCGGCGGCGCGCGCTCGCGGTGCGCGACCTGCCGCGCGAATCGATCATCGCGCGCGAGCCCGGCTCGGGCACGCGGGGGCTCGCCGACACGCTCTTCGCACGCAACCACCTCACGTTCGCGCCGACGCTCGTCATGAGCAGCAACGAGGCGATCAAGCAGGCGGTGCTCGCCGGCATGGCGGTGAGCTTCCTCTCCTTCCACACGGTGAGCGCCGAGGTCGCGGCCGGCACGCTCAAGGTGCTCGATGTCGAGGGGCTGCCCATGGTGCGGCGCTGGTACGTCGTGCACCGGCGCGACAAGCGCCTCTCGCCCGCCGGCGTGGCGTTCCGGCACTTCATGCTCGAGGAGGCGGGCGCCTTCGTCGAGCGCCTCGTGGCTCCCGCCATGCGCGCGGCGCGGCTGCGCCACCGCCTCCTGCCGGAGCCGGGCGCGCGGCCCCAGGGCCGCCAAAGGCGAGCCGCCTCAAAGACTTAGCGCCGCCCAGCGGCGCGATCCGCAATGCGCGGCGTGCAGGCAATGAATTCCTGTCCCGCGCGCCGGTCTTTACCGGGTCGACAAGACCAAAAAGCGAGTGCATGGACCCGCTGATCGCCTGTCCCGAATGTGACACGCTCCAGCGCGAGATCGCGCTGCCGCGCGGCGGACGCGCGGAATGCTGCCGCTGCGGCGAGACGCTCTATCGCAGCGCGCGCGGAGGCCTGAGCCACACCGTGGCGCTGTCGCTCGCGGCCCTCGTCCTCTTCATCATCGCGAACTCGCTCCCCATCGCCGCGCTCGACCTCGGGCCCGGCGGCTATACGCAGACCACGCTCTTCGGCACCGTCGAAGCGGTGCGCGGGCAGGGGCGGCCGTTCGTGGCGCTCATGATCCTCTGGACCGGCATCGTGGCACCCGCGCTCGAGATCGGCGCGATGGTGTACATGACGCTGCCGCTCTGGCTCGGCTACTGCCCGCACGGCCTGTCGCATGCATTCCGCATCGCGCCCATGGCCCGCGTGTGGTCCCTCATGGACGTCTTCATGCTCGCGGTCGCCGTTGCGCTGGTGAAGCTCGGCGACCTCGCGCACGTGGTTCCCGGGCACGCGCTCTTCGCCTTCGGGGCGCTCATCGTGCTGCTCACCGCCGTCGGCATCCTCTTCGACCCGCGCGAGATCTGGCTGCACGCGGAGGCCAACAAGGCCGGGCGCTTCGCCGCCGAGGCGCGCCAGTGACCGCGGCGACCGCGCGCGAGGCGGGCCTCGTCGCGTGCCTCGACTGCCACCTCGTCTCGCGCCCGGTCGAGGGCACGACGCGCCTGCGCTGCCCGCGCTGCCGCGCGCCGCTGCACTCGCGCAAGCCGCAGATGATCCTGCGCACCTGGGCCTTCCTCATCGCCGCGTACGTGCTCTACATCCCGGCCAACGTGCTGCCGGTGATGGACTCGAACTCGCTCTTCATGTCCTCGAGCGACACGATCCTGTCCGGCGTGCGATTCCTCTGGAAGTCCGGCTCGCCCGTGACCGCCTCGATCATCTTCTTCGCGAGCATCCTCGAGCCGCTCCTCAAGCTCGTGGGGCTCACCGCGCTCGTGCTCGCGGTGCAGCATTCGGGATTGCGCGTCCGTGCGCGCAGCGGGGCTCGCGTCTACCGGCTGATCCACGTCGTGGGCCGCTGGTCGATGACCGACCTCTTCGCCGCCGGCATCCTCGCGGCACTCGTGCAGAGCCCGACGCTCGCGGAGATCACGGTGCGCCCCGGCGCCCTCGCGTTCGGCCTCGTGGTGGTCCTCACGATGCTCGCGTCCCTCAGCTTCGACCCGCGCTGCCTCTATGACGCGGAGGCGAGCCATGGCTGACACGCGCGAGGACCGCCGCCGCGACGACGACGTCCCGGCCGCCAACGTGCGCCACGGGCCGAGCTGGCCGGCGTGGGCGATCTGGCTGGTGCCCATCGTGGCGCTCGCCTTCGGCGCCTATCTCGGCTTGCGCGCGCTCGCGGAGCACGGTCCCGAGATCCACATCACCTTCAAGACGGCCGAGGGCATCGAGGCGCGCAAGACCAAGATCCGCTATCGCAACGTGGACGTGGGAGAGGTGAAGTCGGTCGGCCTCACGAAGGACCGCCGCGCGGTGGTGGTCACGGCGCAGATGACGCGCGAGGCGAGCGACCTCCTCGGCGAGGACACCAAGTTCTGGATCGTGCGCCCGCGCGTCTCGGGCGGCAGCGTGAGCGGATTGGGCACCCTGCTCGCGGGCTCGTACATCGGCATGGACGCCGGCAAGTCCGAGAACAAGAAGCGCGATTTCGTCGGGCTCGAGCAGCCGGCCATCGTCACGGGCGACGTGCCGGGCCGCACGTTCGTGCTCCGCGCGGAGGACCTGGGCTCGCTCGACGTGGGCTCGCCCATCTACTTCCGCCACATCCAGGTCGGGCAGGTCGCGGGATACGAGCTCGCGCCGGACGGGCGGGCGGTCACGCTGCGCATCTTCGTGAACGCGCCGTACGACCAGCACGTCCACCGCAACACGCGCTTCTGGCACGCCGAGGGTATCGATGTCGACATCAACGCCTCGGGCGTCAAGGTCGATACGCAGTCGATCGCCTCGATCCTGCTGGGCGGTCTCGCGTTCCAGGCGCCGCCGGATGCTCCGGCCGGTCCCGTGGCGGACGCGAACACGGAATTCCGCCTGTTCGCCAATCGCGGCGCCGCGATGAAGCCGCCGGAGACGGGCCTCCTCTTCACGCTGCTCTTCACCGAGTCGGTGCGCAACCTCACGCCGGGCGCGCCCATCGACTTCCGCGGCGTGGTGATCGGCGAAGTGAAATCCATCGACATCGAGTACGACCCGGTCAAGAAGCGCGCCTTCGTGCCGGTCGTGGTGCGCATCGACATGGAGCGGCTGCGCCAGCGCCGGGCGGGCAGCGGCGCGCCGCCGCCGCGCCTCGATCCGAAGGAGTTCGTCGACCGCATGGTGGCGGTCGGGTTGCGCGCGCAGGTGCGTACCGCGAGCCTCGTCACCAACCAGCTCTACATCGCTCTGGACTTCTTCCCGAATGCGCCGAAGGCCAAGGTCGACTGGACGCGCCAGCCGCCGGAGCTGCCGACGCTCGCGGGCTCGCTGCAGGAGCTCACCGTCACCATCGGCAACATCGCGAAGAAGCTCGACCGCGTGCCGTTCGACGAGATCGGCACGAACCTGAACCAGACGCTCAGGAACGCCAACGCGCTGCTCGACGAGCTCGATCGCGAGACCGTGCCGGAGCTGAAGGGCACGCTGCGGGATGCGCGCAAGGCCTTGAACGACATCGGCAAGGCGGCGGGCTCGGTGCAGCAGATGACGGCACCCGATGCGCCGCTGCAGCAGAACCTCGGCGGCACGCTGGACGAGGTCTCGCGCGCCGCCGCCTCGTTCCGCGCGCTCGCCGATTACCTCGAGCGCCATCCCGAGGCGCTGCTGCGCGGCAAGAAGAAGGACGCCCCATGAAGCTCACGCCCCTCGCGTTCGCCCTGTCGCTCGCCGCCTGCGCGGCGTCGCCGCCGGCCGAGCACGACTTCACGCTCAGTGTCGAGGCGCCTGCGGAGCCCCTGCACGCGATGCCGAACGTGGCGATCGCCGTGGGCGCGGCGCGCGTGCCCGAGATGTACGACCGCCCGCAGCTCCTCGTGCGCGCCTCGGACAATCGCGTGCGATTGCTCGAGCAGGAGCGCTGGGCGGAGCCGCTCAAGTCCGCGATCCCGCGCGTCGTCGCGGCCGACCTCGGACGGCTGCTCGGCACCGCGCGCACGACTTCGTATCCGGCGGCCGAGGCGCGCGACACCGGCTTTCGCGTGACGCTCGACGTGCAGCGCTTCGACGCCACGCCCGGGCAGGGCGCCGATGTCGACGTGGGATGGCACGTGCATCGGTTGCCCGGGGGTCCTCTGCGCGACGGGCGCACCACCGCGCACGAGGCGGCAAGTGGCGACTACGAGGCCCTCGTCGCCGCGCAGAGCCGCGCGCTCGCGACCGTGAGCCGCGACATCGCGCAGGCGATCGTGCAGATGCAGGAGCGCTGAAAAGCGAACGGGGGCCGAAGCCCCCGTCACGGCGTACGGCTGCTACATGCGTCCGCGCTTCTGGCCTTCGCGCACGTCGCCGGCGGCCTTCTGCACCTTGCCCTCGGCCTGCTTCGCGGCGCCCTTGAGCGCCTGCTTCGGGCTGTCCGAAGCCTGGCCCATCTTGCGCTGCGCACGTCCCGCCATGTCCTTCATGGCGCCCTTCATCTGGTCCTTGTTCATGCCGGTCTCCTCGGGAAATTCGCGTTATCGCCGCACGAGGCGGCAACGCCATGCAGGTTACGACTGCGCCCGGCCGCGGGGGTTCTGGCGCAGGCCCTACAATGCGCGTCATGAAAACCGT
>Ga0157369_10004001_pt1 | contig 17484 bp, 13 predicted proteins | sample C25metaG_FD_113461 | JGI IMG/M metagenome (GOLD analysis project Ga0157369, IMG submission 113461) | Corn rhizosphere microbial communities from Kellogg Biological Station, Michigan, USA - C2-5 metaG | ecosystem: Host-associated > Plants > Roots > Rhizosphere > Soil | place: USA: Michigan... | reverse complement strand
CTTTGATTAAGTGGGCCAGCTCGATGAAGGGTTCCATTTTCGTCCCGGGCTGAAAATCATCCAGCGCGATTCGATACCCTTGCGCGCGCATGGCACGCACTGCCGCCAGAACTTCCCTATCCGGTTCGATGTCTTCAGTCAGTTCGATGATCGTGCACTTGTTGGGCAGGACAGAATAACAATCCCGAAACAGCATGTCCCGTCCAAAATTGATGAGACCTTGTCTGCCTCGCAGCATCTTGTCCAAACCTATCGACAGCATGCTGTTGGAAACCACCTGAGTGGTGGCCGAACTGGCATCGGTGCCGTCAAAGCTGGTCTGGGTCGCGCCAGACCGAAAAAGGAGTTCGTAACCCCAGACCTTTAGATTGCGGTCGAAGACAGGCTGCCGGGCAACAAACACTTCCACCTTGTACGTATCGCAGAATTTCCGTCCCGCTTTAGGATTTTTCGGCTCTTTTGGTTTTTACGACTACGGGAGTGCCCGCAAAGTCGAATTTTTCCCGCAAGCGGTTCGCCAGATGCCGCTCGGCTGAAAAATGCAGCTTGCCGGAACCTGTTCGGTCGGTAAAAACGACGAAGGTGGGAGGCCGGATGGAGGCCTGGGTCAAATATTTGATCTTGGGACGATACTCCCAGCGGAGTGTGTCCACGAAACGGTTCAGCTCGCCCGTGCCGACGCGGTGGGAGGCCGCCTCATAGCCCTTGCGGATCAGGGAAAAAAGCGCCGGCGTGCCCTGCCCGGTGAGCGCCGATACGAAAACCACCGGAGCGTAATCCAGGAATTTAAGCCGTTCCTGGATCTGTTCCATGAACTTCTTCCGGTTGCGTTCCTTGACGGCGTCCCATTTGTTCACGCACAGGATAATGGCGCGGCCTTCCTCATGAGCGTAACCGGCGATGGTGGAATCGGCCGAAAGCACGCCTTCGGTGGCGTCCATCACCAACACAGCGACATGGCACATTCGCAGGTGGCGGCGCGCCATCACTACGCTAAGCTTTTCGGCCATCAAGTGGGTTTTGCCCTTGCGCCGGATCCCGGCTGTGTCGATAAACACGTACTCGATGCCGTCGCGGATGACGGATTCATCCACGGCATCGCGGGTGGTGCCTGCGATGGGAGAAACGATGGCGCGATCGGACCCGACCAGCGCATTCAGTAGCGTGGATTTTCCGACGTTGGGGCGACCCAGGATCGCTACCTTGATCCGGTTGGGAGGCTCATTAGGTTCCGGGGTCGCTTCCGGAAAGCCCTCGGTCACGTGTGCGAGCAGTTCGTCGATTCCCAGGTGGTGTTCCGCGGAAACGGGGAAAAGATGTTCGAAGCCGAGCTCGTGGAATTCGTGGGCCAAGTCGGCACGGCGCGGGCTATCGATCTTGTTGACGGCCAGCGCGACCGGCTTACCCAGCTTTCGGAGCATCTTGGCCAAATCGCGATCCGCACCCGTAAGCTCGCTGCGGCCGTCGATCAGGAAGATGATGTGGTCGGCGCTTTCGAGCGCCACTTTGGCCTGGCGTAGGATCTCGCTAGGTATGAGGGCATCGTCTCCCTGAATGATGCCGCCGGTATCGATCAGGTCGAATCGCCGGGCGCGATACTCAGCCTGGCCATAGATACGGTCCCGCGTGATACCGGGCTCGTCGCCGACGATGGATCGGCGCGAACGCAGGATAGCGTTGAACAGGGTCGACTTACCGACGTTGGGACGACCAACGATGACTACGGAAGGCTGTGCGGACACGCACTTTTATCATCGCACTCATTGGCGCTGAACCCGTTCATGAGACCATTAAAGTTCCAATGACTGCAAATGAGAAGATTCGCAATGTGGCGATTATCGCCCACGTTGACCACGGTAAGACCACCCTTGTAGACGCCATGCTACGCCAGAGCGGCCTGTTTAGAGCCAATGAGGCGGTGGTCGAGCGCATGATGGATTCCAACGAACTGGAGCGCGAGCGCGGCATCACGATTCTAGCCAAGGCCACTGGCCTGCGCTACCACGACATCAAAATCAACATCGTCGACACGCCCGGCCATAGCGATTTTGGCGGCGAAGTCGAGCGCGCGCTCAAGATCGTCGACGGCGTGATGCTGCTGGTGGACGCCAGCGAAGGCCCCCTGCCCCAGACCCGCTACGTGCTGATGAAAGCGCTGGAAGCGCGGCTGACGCCGATTGTCGTGATCAATAAGATCGACCGGCCCGACGCGCGCATTCAGGAAGTACTCAACGAGGTCTACGATCTGTTTATCGATCTGGATGCGGCCGAGGACCAGCTCGATTTTCCGATTATCTACACCAATGCAAAGATCGGCGTCGCCAAACTGGACCCGGCGCAGGAAACCAGCGACCTGCGGATCCTTTTCGACACGATCTTGGAGCATATACCCGCGCCTAAAGGCGATCCCGAGGGGATACTACAGATGCTGGTCGCCAATTTGGATTACAGCGAGTATCTAGGCCGTCTGGCTATCGGCCGCGTGTTCAACGGGACGCTGCATCTGGGCGATGAAGTATCGATCGCCAAACTGGACGGTTCGTTCCAGAAAACCAAGATCACCAAGCTGTACTCGTTCGAAGGCCTGAAGCGCGTGGATGAGACCATCGGCACGCCCGGAGACATTCTGGCGATTGCCGGCGTGGAGGGGATCACGATTGGCGAAACCCTGACGCATGTGGACACCCCCAAGCCGCTGCCGCACATCCTGATCGACGAACCGACCATCGCGATGACCTTCACGATTAACACGTCGCCGTTTTCGGGCCGCGAAGGGACTTACGTCACGTCGCGCAATCTGCGCGATCGGCTGGACAAAGAGTTGCTCACCAATGTTTCGATTCGAGTAGAGGAAGCTGGCGGTCCCGACGCCTTCAAGGTGATGGGCCGGGGAGAGCTGCAGCTCGCCATTCTGATCGAGATGATGCGGCGCGAGGGCTTTGAGCTCGGTGTCGGCAAGCCCGAAATCCTGACCAAAACCATCGGCGGCAAGTTGCATGAACCACAGGAACTGCTGGTGATCGATTGCCCGGAAGCCTTTACGGGCGTGGTGATGGAGAAAATGGGCACCCGTAAGGGCAAGATGCAGAAGATGGTCAACCATGGTTCAGGCCGCGTGCGACTGGAGTTCTTCGTGCCCTCGCGCGGGCTGATCGGACTGCGCAGTGAGATGCTAACCGACACCAAGGGCACGGCGATCATGAATTCGCTGTTCGAGGGCTACATCGAGTGGCAGGGCGACATTCCGTCGCGGCCCACCGGATCGCTGGTGGCTGATCGCGCGGGCAAAACCACCGGCTACGCAATTTTCAATTTGCAAGAGCGCGGCGAGATGTTCGTATCGCCGGCGACCGAGGTCTATGAAGGAATGATCGTCGGAGAGAACGCGCGCGATACCGACTTGGATGTGAACATCGTCAAAGAGAAAAAGCTGACGAATATGCGGGCGTCTTCCGCCGACGAAGCCATCCGGCTGGTGCCGCCGCGGCTGCTGAACCTGGAGCAGGCCATCGAGTTCATTCGCGAGGATGAACTGGTGGAGGTGACGCCCCAATCCATCCGCCTGCGCAAAAAAGTGCTCAAATCAAATCAACGATAGAGTATTTTGTTTTATCTAAAAGTCCTTTAAGATCATCATCTTAAGTAACATTATTGACGTTCCTGTATTTTGCAAATGCCCTAGGCAGTGCGATACTAAACGTCAATAAACGATGACTCTGGTGAGCGAGGCAATCGCCCGATATCACAAACTCATCGAGAGCGAACCCTACATCGACCTGGCATGGGCCCATGCGCTCCAAGAGCGCATCAAGTCCGAAAAATTGGACGGCAGGCCTGTGTCGCCGGTGCTACGGCCGCACTTGATAACGCAGAAGGACTACGCCGCTCTGGTGCGGGCGTCCGAGACCCTGCTCTCGGCCATCGCCCGCGTGGAAAAGCTGGCCCTCGAAACACCCGCGCTACTGGCGCGGATGCAGCTATTGCCGGCGGAAAAAATGCTGGCGGCTGTGGATCCCGGGTATTCGACGGTGGGCATCACAGCGCTGCTGGATGCCGCGATCCACGATGGTTCATTGCGTTTCACGGGCTTCAATTCGGAAGCGCCAGCGGGAGTGCTGTACGGAGATGCATTATCGGACCTGTATTATGAAGTGCCGCCAGTCAAACAATTCCGCAAGAAATATAAGCTGCAAAAGATGGGCGGCGCCAAACATTTACTGAACGGGCTGCTCAAGGCTTACAAGGAATTCGGCGGAAAGCAGAAAAAACCGAATATCGCGATTGTCGAATTTCGGGCGCCCTTCGCGGCGGCATCCAGCGACCATGCGCTGCTAGCCGAATTCTTCACGCGCGAGGGACATCCCACCGAAGTGGTTTCGCCGGAGCAGCTCGAATACCGTAATAACGCTTTGCGGCGCGGCGATTTCAATATCGATATTTTGTACCGGCGCATCAAGGTGCAGGAATTCCTGGTGCGGTTCGACCTGAACCATGCCCTGGTGCGCGCTTACAAAGAGCACGCCGTGTGCATGGTGAACAGCTTCCGCGCCGACATCGGCTCCAAGCGCGCGCTGTTCGATCTACTCACGGATGAAAAGGTCACCGCCAAGTTTCCCACGGCTGAGAAGCGGGCGATCAAGGAATTTGTGCCGTGGACGCGCCTCGTACAGGCGGCCAAAACCACCTACAACAATCGCACCGTGGACCTGCCGGAGTTCGTCATGAAGCATCGCAACAAGCTGGTGCTCAAGCCCAACGACGATTCGACGGATCTGCATCCGGTGCGCGGGGCGGAAGTGGATGACGCGGCGTGGGAGAAAGCGCTACGCCAGGCTATGCGGACTCCCTTCGTGGTGCAGGAAGCGGTGGAACCGACGCACGCCGTATTTCCGTTGATGCAGTATGGCAGCCTGATCATGAAAGATATGGTGGTTCATCTCCATCCACACGCTTTCATGGGCAAAGTCTACGGCGCGTCGAGCTGGCTGAGCGTCGCAGGCTCGTCGGGGTTTTCAACGCTGACGGGACTGGCGCCGACCTTCCTCTTAGAAGGAAAGTAAAACCGCTCGATCACGGCCGCGGCTCGGTTTTCACCGTTACCTTTGCCCGAAGATTCGCGACACCTGCGGTGGGGCGTTCATCCGTCACCGTGACGGCGAGTGCGTCATCCAGCCAATCGTGCACCGTACCGTCGGGATCGTGCGATGCCAGCGTCAGCGTGTAAGCCCGGGGACACAGGTCGCACAGGAAAGAAAACACCACGGTGACCATGTCTCCCACGGCGCGGGGGCCAAGGTTGATCCGCTCCAGTTCGGTGTTCGTGCCGTAGACCTCGAAACCGACCTGGGTGCGTATCAGCAGCCCCAGCACCGGATTTTCCACCGACGCGTTGTAGCGCACCGTCGCGCGTACCGTGGCCATTTCGCCGCTCTTCCAGACGATGGTCGGCTTATCCTCGGAACCCAAAGTCTCAATGGACAGGAGTTCGGCCCGGCCGTCGCCGTGGCGAAACACCGGAGCAAGGCGGGCGGGCAGCGTTTCTCCCCAGCTTCGGATGCGCTCAGAGACGTGTCTCCGATACTTGGCCAGCGTCTCCTTGGGATCGCCCTTGGCGGCGATCCGCCCGCCGTCCACCCACCACACTTCGTCGCACATCATTTCCAGAAGGTTGCCTTCATGGGACGCCAGAAGAACAATCGCTCCGCCGCGGCGCAGCCGATCGAGCCCGGTTAACGTGCGGGCGCGCACCACGGCGTCCTGGGTGGCGAGCGCCTGGTCGAGCGCAATCACTGCCGCCGGCGCGAGGTTCAGCGAATCGCCCAGAGCTACGTAACGGCGCTCTGGATCCGCCCGGATCTCACCGCTTTCCGGCTGCGCGCCGCCACCTGCAAGTTTTAGCAGTTCGGTCACGCCCGAGGCTTTTTCGCCAATCACTCCGATGATGACCCCGGCGGGGGCGATCACGGAGATCCCGCTCAGTGGCGTCAGGACCACGTTCCGAAACTCAAGCGACATTATGAATCAGGATACGTTACCGGGCGGTCGGCTCGTCGGAGCAAAGGTTGTTCCCTAGGGTGTTCGCCGTACGCGATACTCCTGGGCCAAACGCGATGCAGCGCGCCTTCATTCCGTGGCCCGAGATTTCGTTATCACGGATGATATTCCCGCGAGTACCCTCCAGGCGAGCCACGCCGCGGCTCAAATAAATCCCGCTTTGGAGCATCTCCGGCTCGTCTGCCTTGTAGATGCAGCCGAATTTTTTATCGCTTTCATTACAACCAGCCAGATTCAGCCGCAGAAACCGATTCCCGATGATTTTGTTACCGCTGCCCATCAGAAACAGGCCTCCGAACTTCGATCCGTCGATGATATTTCCGCTCAGATCGATGTTTCCCGAGTGCGTGTCGGGATGAGTGTTGTTCATCGCGATCGCGAAGCTTCCGTGCGGATAGTCCTCGGCAGTCTTGCGGTTAGTGCACCGGTTATCGCGCACCACTCCGTCGTGGAAGCCGTCCAAGTCGATGCACTGACCGTTGATCTCCTCGAATGTGTTCCCGACATACTCGGAGCGATCCACGTTGCCGGCCGTATCGATGGCCACAGGGGTTCCCTGATTCTCGACATCGATGATGTCGATGGGATAGCCGATATTGACGCCGGTGTTTCCGTCCACGCGGATGCGTGTGGCATGACCGACCTGGATTGCGTCCCGGCCGATGGTGTCGAATTTGTTGCGCGTGAAGACACCGTCCTGCTGGCGCGGCGCGTGAAAATTGGAGTGCGTCCAAAGCGCGTTACCCAGAATTCCGCGGAAGGCCGATTCAGTCACCTCAAAACCGGAAGAGCCTTCTTCGAATAATATTCCCCCACTTAGGTTGTTCCGCCCGCGCGCGTTTTTCGATCCGGAATCTTCAACACTTGCCCGCCAGATGCGTACCTTGCTCGACTGGCTGACGAGGATCGGGAAATTGACCACGTTGTTCAAGCGCAAACGCTCGATCTGGAGACCCTTCACATTGTTCACCAGCAGGCCGTTATCTGGATACCAGACGTGGAACGCATTCTCGGAGGGAGCCATTTCGAGCGGTTGGACGAGCTTTTGCCGATTTCCATCGATTTCCAAGTAGTGCAGGTGGATCCGCTCGACGTTTTCAAGGACCAGGATCGCGCGGCCTTTGAAATTGTCCGCGGCTTTCAAGCGGGTTTCATTCCCGACGATCTCGAGGTCGTGCGCGCCGGGAGCAAGCGTAAGCTCGGAAGAGACCTTGATCTCTCCTGGGGGTAGGCGAATTATGCCCGTAGTCTGCGACGATAGCGTTTTGCGAAGACGGGCTTCCGGAGAGGTGCCGCACCCGCACAGCAAGGCAGTTACAAGAGCACCAGCTACTGCGCCTTGGTCCACTGGCCGATCCAATCGAGAAACTGCGAATACCACAGCACCGTATTTTGCGGCTTCAGGACCCAATGCCCTTCGTCGGGAAACAGCAACAGCTTCGCAGGCACTTTCTGCAATTTCAGCGCCGTGAACAACTGAATCCCCTGCCCCACGGGAACGCGATAATCCTGCTCGCCGTGGATCACGAGCGTGGGCGTCTTGAAGTCCTTGACGAAGTAGCTCGGAGACCACTTGGAGTAAAGCTCCGCGTTATCCCAGGGCATGCCCTTGAACTCCCATAGGACGAACCACAGTTCCTCGGTTTCGGTCGCCATGCTGCGCAGGTCGAAGACACCATCATGCGAGACGAAGGCTTTAAATCGATCCGTGTGCCCGAGCATCCAATCGATCATGTACCCGCCATAAGATCCGCCTGCCGCCGCCATACGCGCAGGATCGGCGTAGGGCAGCGCCGCGACGCTATCCACAACGGCCATAATGTCGTCGAACGCTTTGCCGCCCCAGTCGCCGCTGATTTCCTCCGTATATCTCTGACCGTAGCCGGTGGAACCGCGCGGATTCGGCATCACTACCAGATATCCCGCGCCGGCGAACACCTGAGCGTTCCAGCGGTAGGTCCAGTCTTCTCCCCAGGATCCCTGCGGTCCACCATGTATCAGGAACAGCACGGGATATTTCTTGGCCGGCGAAAAATCGGGAGGCTTCACGATGAAGGCATGTACGCGGGTTTTATCCGAGCTATCGGCGTACATCTCTTCGAGCGGGGTGAGGGTGGCATTGGCCAATACCGCGTCATTCAAGTGTGTCAGCGGCACTCCCGCGCCGCCGCTGGACGTAGCGCGATAAATCTCGGTGGGATGCGAGCCGCTTACCTCTGTATAAATCATGGTCCGCCCATCGGAGGTGAACTGTACGTCATCCAGCGTCGATGCCCCCGCGACGATATTGCGGGATCCCCCGCCGGACGCCTGAATCATTTGCAGGCCGGTACGGCCACGATCCTCCACTGTGAAAAACAGACGCGTGGAATCGGGCGACCAGGTGACGCTTCCCACCGAGCGATCCAGGTTCTCCGTCAGACTGACAGCCCGGCCGGTGGCGCGATCGAGTTCCATCAGACGCCAGCGGTCGCTTTCATATCCGGCGCGCGCCTGCGACCGGAACGCGAGGAATTTTCCATCCGGAGAGTACAGCGGCGTATTGTCCGCGCCCGGACCGGTAGTGATCTTCTTGACGTCGCCGCCGGCGATGGGCACTACGTAAATATCCGAGTTGGTGCTGGTGGCCGGATCCGGGTCCACGTTCATGGCGAACGCCACTTCGTTCGAATCAGGCGAAATCGCATAGTCGTCCTGCCCGCCGAGTGAAAACGGAGGAACGTCATTGGGTCCAGGCGTCAGTTCCTTGATGTCGGATCCATCCGCGTTGACCACCATCAGATGACGCCGGCGCGCCCCCTGCCATTGGTTCCAGTGGCGGAAGAGAAGAGTGGTGTAGATGCGAGCCTTGAGCTTGTTCTTGGACTCTTCGTCGATCTTGCGCCGGTTACAGGCATCGTCAGCGCCGCAATCTGGATACACGTTCGAAAGGAATACGATCTTTTTGCCGTCGGGAGAAAGCAAGATTCCGTCGGCCTCAGCTGCGAACTTGGTGACCTGTCGCGCGCTCGATCCGTCGGCATTCATTACCCATATTTGAGAAGAACCGTCCCGGTTCGAAATAAAGAAGATCTGCTTTGAATCGGGCGACCAGCGCGGCCGCTGGTTGGTGTCACCGGCGGTGCTAAGCTGCCGCGGCGAACTACCGAGCACCGGCGTTACATAGATCTGCGACGGCTTGGTGTTCTTGTCCAAATCCACTTTCTGAACGGTGAAAACGACCTGAGTTCCGTCTGGAGAAAGAAGCGGCTCGCTGATCCGCGCGAGCTTTAGCATGGTTTCTACGGTAAACGGCTGCTTTTGGCCGACGCATATGACCCCAGCGCATAGCAAGACTAGAACGATCCGCCGCATAGTACTAGTTTAACGGGCCGTAGCCACGTGCGATAGCTGAAACAAAGTTTGGAGCATAATCATCCGATAAGCAGAGGTGAACCCAATGCTACTTTATGCTAGGTTCGCTCTTTTAATTGGATTGAGCGCCGCCACTCCCGCGCTGCTCGCACTCGATCCGCCTAAGCAGCATGATCAAAGTAAGCAACAGCCGAAGGCTGAAAACAAGAAGGCTGAGTCTGCCAAAAAGGAAGCCCCCCCTGCGGATGACCGTCTTGATCGCCGGAACGCTCGTATGAAAGAGCGGAATCGCGAAATCGACGGCCTCCTGAATAAGCAGAAATAGTAGATCTGTCACAGGCCTTCAGCCTGTGCGCTCCGACATATAACGCTCCAGCCACTGGAGCGCTTCTTCGTGATTTGAGAATGCTCCGTCGGCCTGTGCCTCGTACGCAGCGGCGGTTACTTCCCCGATATGTTTGCCGGGCTGATCATCAAAATACGGCATGACATGCCGGCCTAGAATCAGCGGCGCCTGCGGACCATGATGCACTGCTTGCGCTTCGGCCATTTCTCGAATCCGCATGGCACCTTCCGGCAGCCCAGTGGGTAGCGGAGGACGACCGGAGTAATCGGCCTCGATCAAGCGCACCAGATCGGCAATGGTGGCAGGCGCGAGACGCATCGCCAGGCGGCGAACCGCTCTGGGCGTGACCTCACGGCCGATACTCGAGCTCGCTAAGTGGTTTTCGACCATGCGGACGACGCGATCGACAATCGCGCTCTTGATGCCGATGCGTTCCAGAAATCCGCGCGCCATCGGGCCGCCATCGGCTTCATGTCCCCAGGATGTCCAGCGCATCTTGCCTTCGCGCTCGCGAAGCATGGTCGTCGTGGCTTTGGCGAAATCGTGAGAAAGCGCAGCAAAGATTAGCACGGCGCGATCGTCACCTTCCAACTTTTCACGGGCGGCGATGCGCGCAGCGGCGTCCACAACCAGCATGGTGTGCGTGCCGACGTCCCCCTCGGGGTGCCAGCCGGGATCTTGCGGTACACCTGCAAGGCGGCCGATTTCGGGGAAATGAACCTCCCAGCCCGAAGCCTTGAGGTACTCCGCGATCCGGCCGGGTCGCGAGCTTTTCACCGCCCACTTCATGAACTCATCCGCGACGCGCTCTTTGGCGATCGTGTAGTAGTGATCCACGATGGTCCTGCACATGGCCGCGGTTCCAGGCTCCAGCGTGAGGTCAAAACGGCACGCAAACTGCATTCCGCGCAGGACACGCAAGGGATCTTCGGCGAAAGCATCACTCGTGGCCCGAAGGATGCGATTCTTCAAATCCTCTGCGCCACCGAAGAAATCCAGAAGTTCGTCGGTCACCGGATCGTAGGCGATCGCGTTGATGGTGAAGTCGCGGCGGGTGGCTGCCTCCCGAGGCGAAATGTCGTTATCAAACGTGGTTTGAAAATCGCGATGCCCGAGTCCCAGTTTGCTGTCACGCCTGGGAACGCTGAAATCGTACTCGTGATCAGCCGCGGTTAACTTGACGACGCCGAAGCTTTTGCCCACCAAATCGACACGTCCATGACGGGCAAGAAAGCCCGCCAGCCGGTCGTAAGCTACACCGTAAACTTCGACATCGAAATCCTTGGGTTGCCCGCCCAGGAGCGCGTCGCGGACCGCCCCGCCTACCACCACCGCGCGATAGCCGGCTGCGCGCAATTCGCGGACGATCTGATCCACTAAAGGTGGAAGCTTCAGCTTCATCGTTACCATAATCACTCACCCACAAATTTTCGCCATTCGCGGCGCGAATCTGCCAACTCGGTGTATACCGGACCGGTTCGGTCCTATATGGTGTATAGTGGGGATGGAGTTAACGCTCAATTGCAACTGGCTATCAAATCCTGGTACTCCAAGAGTTTGACTTTACAGTTACTCCAGTTGGATACTTGGTTCGAGATGCAAATGGCTGTCAAGAAGGCGCATCAGGCAAAGCACAACCCGGAAGCGACTAATCTCACTGAATTGAAGCATGGAGAATCCGGAATCCTGGATCGCCTGGACTTGCCGGAAGACGACGCGCGACGGCTGATGGAACTCGGTTTTCTGCCGGGTCATGCAATCACTCCAGGCCATTCCGCCCCAGGCGGCGATCCGCGGGTATTTCGCGTCGATGGTTCCGAAGTTGCGCTACGCCGCGAGACCGCGCGGCGTCTCATTCTGCGGTCCGCCAGGCTGAAGTGACATGAGCGATTGCCACGGGTGCTCTGTCGCAACCCTCCCACCGCCGCCAGCGATACCAACTCGCCGGCACATTGTGGCGATTGTGGGCCCGCCCAACTCCGGCAAATCGACTCTGTTCAACCGTCTCACGGGGCTACGCCAGAAAGTGGCGAATTTCCCGGGCGTGACAGTGGAACATCGCATGGGAAAGGTCAAGGTGGATGGCGGGCGCGAAGTTTTCGCCATCGATCTCCCCGGCGTATACAGCCTGGAACCCCGCACGGAAGACGAGCGCGTCACGCACGACGTGTTGCTCGGCCAGATGAAGGATCTGCCCAAGCCGGACGCGGTTCTGCTGATCCTCGATTCAACCAACCTGGCTCGCCATCTGGTGCTGGCTGCCCCGGTGCTCAGCCTGGGCCTGCCGACGCTGGTGATCCTGAATATGGCCGACGACCTCAAGAGCCGTGGTGGCGGCGTGGACGTCGCCGAACTGGCGATGCAATTGGGATCGCCGGTGGCTTTAGTCAGCGCATCGCGGGGCGAAGGATTCGACAAGGTTTTTCAGTTTCTGGCGGGAGCAACCCATACTGCGCCGCGCCCCGCACCGATGATGCAGTTGCCGGTGATCCAGGACATCCCCAAGTGCCGCGCTTGGGCCGCGAACGTGGGTTCCAAGGGGAAGTATCAGGCACCGGCTCCGCCCCATTGGACGCGCCGTCTGGACGCGGTTTTCCTGCATCCGGTGGCAGGCCCGTTGGTGTTTGGAATCGTAGTTATCGCGGTGTTCCAATCGATTTTCTTCTGGGCCAAACCGGCGATGGATCTGTTGCAAGAAACCATCACGGCAGTGGGTGCCTGGGTAGGTTCCCTGATTCCCAACCCAACGCTGCATTCCCTGGTGGTCGATGGCGTCTTTAACGGTGTCGGAAGCGTGGTCGTGTTTCTGCCCCAAATCCTGATTCTGTTTTTGTTTATCGGGATCCTGGAAGATTCGGGATACCTGGCGCGGGCCGCCCTGATTATGGATCGCACCATGTCACGCTTCGGGCTGCAAGGCAAGAGCTTCATCCCCTTGTTGTCGGCGTATGCCTGCGCCGTGCCGGCCATTATGGCCACGCGTACCATCGAGAACAAGCGCGACCGCATCGCAACCATTCTGATTGCGCCTTTCATGACGTGCTCAGCGCGCCTTCCCGTGTATACACTGCTGATTGCCGCCTTTATTCCGGATCGGCGACTGCTCGGCGTGTTTCTCAGCGCGGGAACAGCCGTGATGCTGGGCTTGTACGCGATCGGTTTCCTGGCGGCCATTTTCACGGCGAAACTGCTCAAATCGACGGTACTCAAGAGCAGCCGATCGTCCTTCATGCTGGAGATGCCTCCTTACCGCTGGCCCACCTTCCGCTCTCTCGGACTGCGATTGGTGGACCGCTCGAAAGTTTTCCTGCGCCGTGCAGGTACCGTCATTCTGGCGGTGGCGATCATCATCTGGGTTTTAGCGAACCTTCCCGTACATAATGGCCAGCCACCGGAAATCGGACAGAGCATCGTAGGCATGATCGGGCACGTTGTGGAGCCCGCTATCAAACCTCTGGGCTTCAACTGGAAGATCGGGATCGGACTGATCACCTCTCTGGCGGCGCGGGAAGTGATCGTCGGTACCCTGGGAACCATCTACGGGATTGAAGATCCATCGGCCAAGTCCGCAGGCTTGCAGCACGCGCTCCAGCAGGACCTGACTCTGGGCGGCGCCGTGGCATTGATGGTATTCTTCGCCTTCGCCATGCAGTGCATGTCGACCATCGCGGTCGTGCGCCGGGAAACAGGCGGCTGGCGCTGGCCCATCATCCAATTCGCGTATATGACTGGCATGGCTTACGTGTGCGCCTTTTTGGTTAACCAAGCCATTACGCTCTGGTTTTAGTTCGTTTCCGAAGCACGTACCACAGAAGCGCTCCGGCGATGGCTGCCACGGACGCGTAGGCGACATAGCGGTGCACCAGCTCCGCGATCGGCCGCCAGTTCTCTCCCAGAAAGTAGCCCAGGGTGAGAAATGTGGTCACCCATAGAGCGCCGCCGGTCCACGCGTAGGCGATGAATGTGGTGTAGGCGACTCTCGACATCCCGGCGACCACCGCCGTGAAGTGCCGCACGCCGATGATGTAGTAGCCGACGAGCAGCATCCAGTGGCCGATCCGGTCGAACCAGCGGTGCACGTATGCCAGCCGGGTCTCGGTCAGGTGCACGTACTTGCCATAGCGGTGGACCGCACCGACGCCCAGCGTACGTCCTATTAAATAGCTCCCGCTGATGCCGGTCCAGGCTCCCGCCGCCGCGGCAACGAAAGCTCCCACGGGATGCAGGGTCCCACGGCTGATCAGGACGCCCGTGAAAATCAGCAGCGTTTCGTCGGGAATCGGCAACCCCACCACACCCAGCGCCAGAAGCAAGTACAAAGCTCCATAGCCGTGCGCGGCGAGCCAGGTAAAGACCCCGTCCATCGTCTCTACGATAGCGTCCCGGTGTATGCTTTGAGTAGGTTCGGGTTGCCACGATGCGATCTTTATTGCTCATAACAGGCGGGATTCTAGCCGCACTTTCCGTTACACTCGCCTTCCAGCAGACCGGTCCGGCCACCCAGGAACGCGCAATGCTCGACAAGTATTGCGTCACCTGCCACAACCAGCGGCTGAAAACGGGCGGCTTGACGCTCGACAACCTGAATCTGGACAAGGTCGCCGATAACGCCGAGACCTGGGAAAAGGTTCTGCGCAAGCTGCATGGAGGCATGATGCCGCCGCAAGGCATGCCGCGTCCCGACGGAGCGACGGTTGACCAGTTCACAGGCTGGCTGGAGACTTCGCTCGATCGCGCGGCGGCGGCTCACCCCGAACCGGGGCGGACTAGCTTACACCGGCTGAATCGGACTGAGTATGGAAACGCCATCCACGATCTTCTGGACCTGGATATCGATGCCGCTTCATTTTTACCAGCCGACGACGAAGCCAACGGGTTCGACAACATCGCCGACGTGCTGCGCTTCTCGCCGTCGCTGCTCGAACAATACTTGTCGGCATCGGACAAGATCTCAAGCTTGGCGGTGGGCGACCCTTCGATAACTCCGATCAGCTTAGTGTTTCAGGCTCCTCCGGATCTCGACCAGGAGCAGCACATTGAAGGGTTACCCCTCGGTACTCGCGGCGGCATCCAGATCCATTACAACTTCCCGCTCGACGGCGAATACGATTTGCGCGTTTTCCTGCTGCAGAACATCGTCGGCTACGTACCCGGGCTGGAGTACGCGCACCAGCTTGAAATCAGCATCGACGGCCAGCGTTTATTCTTGGCGCAGGTGGGCGGCGAGGAAGACAATAAGATGTCGGACGCTAACCTTGGCGTCGCCAAGGACACCCTCGACGCGCGCTTGCGGACGCGCATCCCGGTCAAGGCCGGACCTCGGACAGTGGTGGTGACGTTTCTCCGGCGTAACTCCGCGCCCTCCGACGAGCCGCTACAGCCCTTTACCCATGACCACGATCTACAGAATATGAACGGCGTGCCGCGCATCGACCGCATGCAGATCACCGGTCCTTTCAATCCCACTGGTCCGGGCGATACACCCAGCCGGCATCGCGTTTTTTCCTGTCATCCCGCGAATGCAGCGGCAGAACTTCCCTGCGCCCGCACGATCCTGACCAATCTTGCGCGACGGGCGTATCGACGTCCCGTGACGCCGGCGGATCTCGAAAATCTGCTCAGCTTCTATCAATCCGCCCGTAATAAGAAGAATTTCGACGCCGGAATCGAGAACGCGCTACGGCTCATCCTGACGAATCCCAAGTTTCTGTTCCGCATGGAAACCGATCCGGCGGGTGCCGCGCCTGGTTCGATGCATCCCGTCAGCGACCTTGAACTCGCATCGCGCTTGTCGTTCTTTCTGTGGAGCTCGATTCCCGACGATCAGCTCATCACCCTCGCCTCGCAAGGGAAGCTGAAAGATCCGCCGATTCTGGAACAGCAGGTGAAGCGCATGCTGGCCGACGATCGGTCGGAGGCGCTGGTGAAGAATTTCGCTGGTCAATGGCTGCTGCTGCGCAACCTTCCGAATGTACAGCCCGACCCCAACGAATTTCCCAATTTCGACGATAACCTCAGGCAAGCCTTTCGGCGCGAAACAGAAATGTTTTTCGGGAGCATTATGCGCGAGGACAGGAACGTGCTTGATCTGCTGACGGCAGACTACACCTTCGTCAACGAGCGCCTGGCTAAGCATTACGGCATCCCGGGCATCTACGGCAGCCAGTTCCGGCGCGTAAAGGTGACCAACGAAGAACGGCGTGGGCTGCTCGGCCAGGGCAGCATTTTGACCGTGACGTCGGAAGCCAACCGGACCTCGCCGGTGAAACGAGGCAAGTTCATTCTGGAAGCGATCCTGGGGACACCTCCTCCCTCACCGCCCCCGAACGTCCCGCCGCTCAAGGAAAACGAAGGCGCGCAGGTCATGTCCGTGCGCGCTCGCCTGGAACTGCATCGCAAGAATCCGCCCTGCTCGGGATGCCACGCAGTGATGGATCCCCTGGGCTTTTCGCTCGAGAATTTCGATGGCATCGGCGAGTGGCGCACGAAGGAACCGGGTGGCGCGGTAGATCCCTCGGGCCAGCTCGCGGACGGAACCAAGGTTGACGGTCCGGTGGCGCTGCGCAATGCGATCATGAAACACCCCGAGCAGTTCGTCCGTACGCTCACAGAGAAGATGCTGACCTACGGCTTGGGCCGGGGCCTGGAGTATTACGACATGCCAACGGTCCGCGGGATAGCCCGCGATGCCAGCCGCAACGACTATAAGTTTTCGTCGATTGTGCTCGAGATCGTGAAGAGCACGCCGTTTCAGATGCGCCGCGTGCAGGACGCACCAGTCCGTGCCGCGGCAACAGATCGCTGACGGCATACCGGCCTGCCCGCCATTCGGAATACCCAGCGATCCCTTGCCAGACTACTGGCCGGTCCTCTAACAGAAACCCTGGAACCGGTTACATGGTTGCTGCATCCTAGAGGGCAAAATGACATCCCGGAAATGGCTGTCTCTCAGTTGGCTCCTGGTGGTGCCCGCGGCCACCCCTTTAGTAGCCCAACCTCTCGCGCGCCAGTTTAGCATCAACTTCGGCGCCGGTGGCGCGATTCCTCGGGAAGACCTGACGTCATTTATGAACACCTCCCCGATGCTGACGGTCGGTTTCGGGTACCGGCCCTTCAAGTATTTTCAAGCCGACGTCGGTGCGGACACTATCTTCCATGCCGCTAACGTGCGCGGCTTCCAGGACACGACTATCGGGCGGCTTAAAGTCCGGGACGACGAGCTCATGATGCCCTTCGGCGGACGCGCCGTTCTCCCCATAGGCCCACGGGTCGAGCTATTCGGCGGAGGCGGTGCAGTCTATCTGAACTACGGCGAGTCAGTCGAGGTCCCTGGCGCAGGCGACGATAGCAGCTTCAATTGCCAAACCTGCAGATCGCGAGGCGGCTGGGGCTACTACACGACCGCAGGCATCAACGTGGCCGTCGAACGAAGCCATCGTTTCTGGGTGGGTGTCGAGTCGCGCCTGATTCATGGCAAGACCAACGGCGACCCGCTGGGCGCGGTCCCACCGCTCGAAACAACGGACACCTGGATCAACACGGCTGCCGTGTTCACTTTCCGATTTCCCTAGTTAACCCGAAGCTGTTGAAAACGTGAGAAAATGGGGCCGAGGTGTTCCCATGTTGATCACGAAGAAGCACCTGCCTCGCCGCACCTTCCTCCGCGGAGTGGGCGTCACCCTGGCGCTCCCCTTGCTCGATTCCATGATTCCCGCACAGACATTGACCCG